>JGI20133J14441_1002925_pt1 | contig 11163 bp, 10 predicted proteins | sample RS3BMetagenome_FD_14441 | JGI IMG/M metagenome (IMG submission 14441)
GTTAGGGCTGTGCTAGCAGTATCCAAGGTTCTCCCAGGCCTCGAGCTAGTGGAGTGCGACGTGATAGACAAAGGGTTCGTGACACACCTGTTCACACCAACTTACGCTGCAGTAGCGTCACCCCATGTGCTCAGCGACGCCTCATCACAGCTTAACGACCTATCCCAGAAGTATGATAGAGTTATATTTCTCAGGGGAGACAATGACTCAGGCACAGTGGAACACAGCCTCCTACACGAGCTTGGACACGTGTCCTATCAGCAACGCTACCCCGAAAAGGTAAGGGATAGGCAAGCATTCTACCAACGGGTTAGGGAGGCGGTTAACTCAAATAACAAGCTCTCATACCTATTAGCCAAGGCGTACACATTCACGGAGAGCAACCCAAAAGCTAGGGTGCTGCTAGGTCTAGAGGCGGACGAGCTCTACTCGAACAGGTTCGCCTACCAGTACAACACGGATAAGAGCGCCTACACAAACCTGGTGAACAGGGAGCTGCAAATAGCTGTTAAGGCTTGGAGCAAGATGGATGGGTACTTCGATGCGGCTTTCCACATGGTTGTGATGGATNTGTACACTAGGGTTACGGGTCAGAGCTGGCTCGATAGCCTACCCTACAGGTTGAGGTGGATGCTGCCATACACCACCAAAATCGTCGATGCGGTCGATAGAGAGGACCACAAAGCACTCTTTGGAAGGCAGCTAATGCTGTTTAACGCGCTTAATTCCTGGATTGAATTAACAGAGGATGAAGTAATGGGCATCCTCTCAGTCTAGTGTTTGGGGTTTCTCGCTATCAGTATGATTTGACCCCCACCCATATGCGTCTCTATAGATACCTCCCCATAGTATTCGCCCACAAGCGACCTGAGATCCGAGTTTTTCGGCAAGCGCTTATAGGTGGTGTAGAGAACCCTATAGTGTTTCCAGTAGCGCCCAGCCACGAAAAAAGCCACTGCGGGCACTATTAGCCTCCAGTAGACCCCGATCAGCCACCTTGTAATCGCGTTGTCGGGTTTGGCTATATCCACGACGAGAAGCGTGCCGTGGTCACGTGTCACGCGGCTTAGCTCTGAGAGAGCTGTACGCATGTTTTGAGCGTCTCTAAAAGAGAAACCCATCATTACCCCATCGAAACAGGAATCCCTGAAGGGGAGGGCTTCGAATACACCCCTTACACCCGTAGCCGCTTTATCTGAGACCCTGCGGTGAGCGACTTCGAGCATCTCTCTTAGGGCGTCGAGCATAATTGGCTTAGACGAGGGATAAACACGCCACCAAGCCTCCGTCATAACACCTGGGCCGCAGCCAGCATCCAAAACTAGCTCCCCCCCACCAAAAGCAGCCCTTATACCCTTGAGCCTCCATTCGAGGTCTCTCCCAAAGGACATTACACGATTCATCCTATCATACACTGGGATAAGTCGGCTAAGAGCTCCCTCAACCACCTCTCCCCAATCTTCACCAAGTCCACCACTCAACACAAAACACCCTGTTTAAGCGCATGAATAGCCCTGCTTATATCACCCCTAACCCTTGAGTTAACCACTTCGGTGACGAGTATAAGCACAGGGATAAGCGCCACAAGCAGTTTGACGAGCACTGGATAATACGCCAAGATTACGAGCACGCTAAGCACAACGGATGAGAAGAATGTAGCTAATGGTCCTGCGAGGTGGAACCAGAACCTTACCCTTACCCCTGCGCGATAATAGCTTTCTAAGTTTAGGAGCAGTGTGGGTTCGACCCTGAGCCGTCCGCCGAGGTAGACACCGTTAAACCCTATACCCCCCAGTCTCCCAGCCAACGAGTGACCGAAGGGGTGGCTTGAGAGGAGGGTTATTATGATTCCAATCAGCAGCAAAGCAACTTTGTAGACTCCTCCATAAGAGTGGGCACCACCAAGGTATGTGAAGGCGAAACCCACCACGGTCAAGCATAGTGTGACCAGTGGGTTTTCGAGGGTGTCCGGAAGCCTAGTGTGGGTTGCAGTGAACGCTTGCATTCTGAGACTGTCGATTTTAACCAGCAAATCCTGTCTACGAGCGCTTATAGCATCCGCTGCTAACCGTGATGCGACCCTGAAAACGTAGCGGGGTCTCCTTTTTAATTCGGCTTCCAACATACGCAGGGCTTCTTCGACAGAGGACACAGCAAAACCGTTTAAAACCATTTGCCCTGCGCCCCAAAGCCGCTTCAGAGGGAGTCGGCGTCTATGAGCACAAGGCGTGAGTAACCCGTAAGAATACCGCTACAGTGACCTATGTTAGCAGCCTCCTCCTGCGCACGCATAACATACATCCTGTTAAGGTCTCTGGATATCTTAAGGCTGGTTTCAAAATCATATTCAGTGGTCAAAGCTGAAACAATGTTGGGTCTGCCACGTAGCAAATCATCCCCCGTGGACTTGGGTTTATCAAGGTTTAAGCCCAACACGTTCAGGTAGTCGTCGCGGATTTGGAACGCTACACCCAAGTTGAACCCATATTCACGGAGGCTGGAAGCCAGCTTGGCCTCTGCCCCAGAAACTATGCCCCCTATCGCAGCCGACGAACCTATTAGGGAGGCCGTCTTCAGTCTGACGATCTCGAGGTACTCCTCAACGCCAATCTTCTTTTTTGACCTCTGAACCTCGAAATCCCTCGCCTCACCCTCACTCATATCGATCGCGGCCTTTGCGAGCTCCCTGATCGCTAATTCACCACACGGCGCACTTAGCTCAATCGCTTTAGATATAAGCAGGTCGCCACTCAACACAGCCATCTCTTCACCGAAAACTTTGTGTACAGTTGGAACACCCCTTCTCAGCTCGTCGCGGTCTATCAAGTCGTCGTGAATGAGGCTTGCTGTGTGGATTAGTTCAACCGCAGTGGCCGCGCTCAACGATAAGTTGTTAACCCCGCCGGCACAGAAAGAACCAAGAAGCACAAGCGTGGGTCTGAGAAGCTTGCCTCTTGACTTAATAAGGTGAGTTGCAGCCTTCGTTAAGGAGGTCTCACCGAAACTATTAAACCCAACACTAACTAGGTTTTGAGCTACTTTATCTAGGGCGTGAACTACCTCTCTTGGTAGGATAGTGGTTAAACGCAAAGGCCAAAACCTACAACAATTTTTAGATTTTTGAACAATATAAGCGCTTTGCGACCGGCCAACACACGCATATAATCCGCGGATTAATTGAGTCAATCATGCAACACACGCTTTGTCGGCGGCGTTGAAGGGAAAAGGAGGCACTACTCGATTACTGGCGTGATCTTCTCTCGAATCGTTTCCACGTATGACTCCAACTGAGTATAGCTGGGTACACCCCTTTTAGCGCCAACCTCCGTAATCTTAATGGTTGATGCGGCCGTAGCCCACACCGCGGCTTCCTCGGGTGGGTAACCCGACATTATTTTATAGTCGAACACAGCGCTAAACACGTCTCCAGCTCCAGTGGTATCCACTGGCCTAGCTTCCACTGCGGGCAACCGCACAACTCTACCTCCACTGTATACCCTAACACCCCTACTGCCCATCTTCTCAACCAGTGTGTTACCACCAGACGCCGTCAACGCGTTCAAGTTATGCCGGTTAATCCCGAGCGAGTTTAAGGTGTGGGTTGATAAATATGATACCCTGCACCGTTTTATCCCCTCTACGATGTGCTGGGGTGTGTAGAGGTGTGTGGATGAACCTGGATCGAAGCTTTTTGGTGCTGCTATGTTACGCCAAACCCACTCGGCGACACCTGGAGTGCAGCCAGCTAGGTGGACCAGGCTCATCCGGTTTAGTGCCTTCCACTCTGGTTTGGGTGCGAGCCGATTGTTGGCGCCCCTCCAAGCTATGCCGCGCTTTTCACCCGAATCATCCAGCCATATTGTGACGAACCCAGTCTTCTCTCCAGCTACAACTTCTACGAACCTTGTGTCTATACCCATATCGGAGAGTTCTTCAACAAACACGCGGCCGAATAAGTCGTCGCCCACACACCCAAAGAAGTGTACCTTCGCGCCCATCTTGACAATCGTGTACGCATAATTGGAAGCCGACCCACCAGTGCCAACGAAACTCTCGGATGCCTGAATTATGCTGTCAATCTGAGGCATCTCCTTAACTCTGAGAGTCACATCTATGTTTGCATTACCAATGGATGCGAACTCTAGCACGTCTAACACTCTAAATCAAGCCAAGCGATTGGTTGGTTAACATCACCGACTTGCCCCCTTCGACAACGCTACCGGTAACCGCACGCACGGCGTCTATATTTTCTGGAACAACTATGGATTCCTGGTGTACCGCTTGCATATAGAACACCTCTCTTCCTATCACAGATATCGAGTCGCTCCATACGGCTACCTCTGGTAGGTCGCCGCGTTTTCTTCCGAGGTCCCTAGCATATTCGATTATGGCGGCGGTGGAGTCTAAGCCTTTTGCGGCATCAATCAGTCTGATTCTCTTAGACCTAGAGAAGCACTTTACCACGTCTTCAACCGAAGCGTCTGACTTGAGCTCGGCGTTTACTACATGAACATGCATGAGGGTTGTGGGAGTAACAACCGCACCGGTTACCACTTCGAGATGGGGTAAAATTGTCTGTACATCGGGACCATGATGGCTTGGGAATTTTGCTGGGTTGGGTACCAAGGCGTTTATCGGGCCCTTCTTGGTCTCGGATGGGTCGGCGCCACGCCTTATTATTGTAGCCCGCACCTTTCGAACACCGAAGGACTTATCTAGGTAGCCGATCGTTCTCGAGAGACCCGTGGTGTTACAAGAAACCACACGGATGAACCTCTTGTTGAGCGCCCTCTCATAGTTGACCTCAGCCACAAAAGAAGCCTCCACTAGTTCGTGTTTTTCTCCGCCTTGGAAAATGGCTTTAACGCCAATGGAGTCGTAGACCGGTTTGTACTTTGCACCAACACCTTCAGGTGTGCAGTCAATCACCACATCACACTTCTTGAAGAGGTCCTCAGCTAGTCCCTCAACCTCTACGTTCGCCTTCTTGAACGACTCAAGGGACTCCTTGGAGGCAGCGTAGAGGGGGTACCCTCTCTCCCTGATAAGCTCACACGAATAGTCAGCTCTAGTCTTGACGACACCTTCAACCACCATATCCTCCTGCAGTTTCACAGCATCAGCGACCCTCTTTCCGATCGTGCCATACCCATTAATACAAACACGAAGCTTACCCATGGCTCGTGGTTTAAAACTTGCACACTGTAATAAACCCGTCGAAAGAACCCTTCCAATGATTTATGAGCGAACAAACACTACGAGGGCCCATGTAGGATTCGTTTAAGAGCCGCTTTAACCCTTAAGTTGTCAGACGCGGATGCCCGCCACTGTATCAACCTAATCATGGATTCAACCTCTGGAAGAGTGAATCTGTGGGCTAGCGAAAAAAGGTTTTGAGCCAAATCTGGGACGATTAACTCAGCCGGCAGACTCCACTCAGCGAAGTTGATAAGCCCCACGCTAGGCCCAATTTGGCGCTCACCATCAGACATGCTCTTTACTATGACGGCGTAAATTCTTGCACCCGCCGATGCCTGATGTATCTGCGATAATATATGGGCTCTTAGGGTGTTCAGTGAACTACGCATAGCCAGCTTCGCCCTATCTGTAAGGGGTTTGACGCATAGAACAGATGGGCGCTGTGTATAACGATTACTACCCCAGGAGACGGCGGGGAAAATGTACCCGTTTTTGAACCAGAAGACAATGGTTTTATAGTCGGCGGAGAAGGATGCGCCTATCCAGTCACACTCATCTTTCAAGCCCGCCTCCAAACCTTTGAGAAGATTGGAGCCGTGACCCCTACCCTGATAGGGGGGTTTTACCGCTATTCTGACCACTCTTTGGCCGACTAGTTGAGCGAACTCTGCGCTAAAGGTTCTTGCGACTAGTCTTTCAGTTATTAGGTTGCCTGGGAAGCTCGCACCCCTTAATACGGCCTCCACCATACCACCGCTTAGGGGTCCCTCCCTAACACACGTGGCAACCCCCACTACTTCGCCTCCTAAGCTGTAAACAAAAGTTGTTGACTTCAGGTTTTCAAGAATAAGGCTGAGGTCACGGGGTTCATTCCTATAGTGAGCCTCTGTGAGAACGGAGTACACATCAGCCACCTTTGATTCATCCATCTGAGCCATCTCAGTCGCACCAATCCTCGTTATGGTGTATGACTTCGATAACTCTGGGACAACGTTGCCAATCGCGCCGCTTTGGGGTGTACGCGCGAAGAAGAGGAAGGTATTCGTGAGCGCATCTTCTAATGGGTCACCTGCAGAGTAGCGCACAGGCTCGAAGAGTTCTTTAACTTTGAGGCTTCTACCAGATGACGTGATCCAGTTTAACAGCCTAGTTTGAAAGCTTTTGCCACTCCCCTCGTACCCGTAGTTAGTAGTAGAGAGAACAACTCTAGTAGCCTTGGTTATCAGTCTAACTAGAGCACCGAAGGGCAGAGTGGATGCCTCATCCACAAACACTATGGATGAAGGCGGCACACGTTTGGGCGACTCGAATACAACACTAGCACCACCGAGCTCCACAACTTTACCCCATTCACGGAGAGTGTCAAACCCTGCGTCTGGAACCAAGTGCCTTAAAAGGGTGGCAACATGGGTTGGTTGCTGTGACGTAACGTACACCTTACCCTCGACTTTCCCAGATAAGCAAAGCTCGCGGAGAGCCATGCCTAACAGGGCAGACTTACCCCTACCCCTCCTCGAAAGCAGAGCGAACACATCACCGCCAGCAGTGAACCACTTTAACACAGCATCATATGCTTCCCGTTGGTCAAAACTTTTGAACCCCCCAACACTATGTGCGGAGACTATCGCTTTAAAGGCCGCTGACACACTGATTTGGTACGGCTCAACTGCCGCGTAGAGGTCCGAGGATTCTATTTTCCGTATAAATCTCGGGATAAGGACGCTTATAGAATCCGATAAGTCGAACTGAGGATATACAGGAGGCCTCGCCTTGTCCACCACCAAGAAAAGCGTGCCCCCACCCCGAACAGTGTCGGCTAACGCGGCAAACGCATTCGGGTCATAAAACCCAATAGCCTCGTAAACCACGTAGTCAACGGTCTCACCCAGCACCCTCCCATACGAGGAAAAGCTCACAACCGATGAGTTGTCGGGTGGATTTAGGTGGGGCGACTTTAGGCAAGAATAGTAGCCGTGGGAGTATGATTCAAGCGTCCAGGAAACAGAGTTAAAGAGTGCTGGGTCACAGATCACCGTGGCTCTATGGTTACGGGCTTGAGCCGCACCGAGAAGCGCACCTAGCTCCCGCTCATACACTATGCCTACTCTCCAAACTTCGTAATCCGGTTTGCCTGGTTGAGTAAAACGGGCATAACCTCCTGTCCGCGCAGCCTGCCCATCGCACCATGTGCACATGTTTGCTCATTAAACCTTAAACCCTCTGCATAACAATCTGGGGCGTGTATGAGTAAAGGTACGGGGTCGGCTGAGTGCTCGCCCAAGTCGGCCGGCGTGCTGTGGTCGCCGCTCACACAAACAACTTCCTCGCCGCCGATGTTGTTAATGATCATGCCAACCATTGCGTCGAGTTTCTCAACCATCCTAACCTTTAATTCATGGTTTCCGTCATGGCCCGCCGCATCGGTTGCTTTAAAGTGTATGTATACAAAGTCATGGCTTTCTAGGGCTTTTATAGCAGCACGAGCCTTCGCAGCCACATCGGTGTTGGAGTCACCCGTCGCACCCTCAACTATGGGAGCCTCCATACCTATAAGGCGGCAGAACCCGCGTATCATAGCTGTCCCACTAACACCGAAGCCCTTTAAGCCATACTTGGATGAGAAGCTGGGAATCTCCGCAAGGCTTCCAGCGCCACGCAGGAGTATAATATTGGCCTTAGGCTCGCCTCTCTCACGCCTCTCTGCATTGAGGGGGTGCATCTCGAGCAGAGCATGGGACTGCTTTGTTACTTCATTAACCACCGCCGCGGTTCTTGCAGCCTCCTCTGAGTGTGACTTTGGCTGCGACAAATTCACACTAAGACCCACAGTGTGGGGGTCGGTATCCGTGACATCAGGGCTGAGCCCTTTACCTCTGAGTACGAGGGCGAACCGGTGTTCCGAGCCGTGTTTTAACAACACCCTTACACCGTCAACCCTAAGATTATTGTTCAAGTATTCCACCAACTCCCGGGCTTCCTTCAGACTCCTACCAGCCCTTCGGTCTACCACAACCATTCTTTCATCAACCGTCGCAAAGTTTCCTCTGAAGGCTACGTCACCTGGGAGCAAATCTATCCCCGCCCCGAGAGCCTCAAACGGACCTCTTCCCTTATAATAAATATACGGGTCGTAGCCGAAAATTGAGAGATGCGCCGTATCACTGCCAGGTGTGACACCCGGTGCCACAGGGTACAGCAACCCAAGCGAGGACGATTTAGCAAGCGCGTCAAGATTCGGTGTTAAGGCAGACTGTAATGGTGTTTGGCCGCCAAGAGTACGGCTAGGTCTATCACCCAAACCGTCAGCCAGAATCAGAATAATTTTCCTATGAATCAAATGCCGCCACCACAACATTAACCCAGCCTTATAATAGGGTTGTCAACCCACCCCAATCGATAACCCTTACGAAGGGTTTGAACGATTAACGTAAGATCGTTTTTTCCTGGTGAACCAAGAAAATTGAAAAGGAGCGGCCTGAAACCAGTCGTGTAGAAACATGATGCCAGAATGCAAAAGTTTTCCCCCCACTCAATCCCCCCGTTTCCATGTTCAACCACACCGATCACAGCGTACTCTTTAAATGTATCCACCATACTCATACACCTCTCCGAGCGTAGCGAGGATTCATATACCGCAAGAGGCTTACCTCTAAAAAACTCTAGAGCGTTTCTCGGAAGAGCGTCAAACACCACCGCTATCGGCGCGTTTGACCTCTTCACACACCTAATCATCAGGCTAGGTCGCCACAAACAAGCGTGAGTTACCAGATTTAGATATCTGTCTTAGCTTACCCATGGCCTCCAGTTCCCGCACGGCCCTCCTAGCAAGACTTAGGGGTGTGTTGATCTTCGAAGCCAACTCGTAGAGCGTATAGTAATTGTTTGGTTTGATCTGACTCAAAAGCTCTTGGGTAGCCTCGTTGACCACATATATCACCTTCTGCTGTTGGAAGCGGTCTTCCTTCTTCCCCTTTTTCTTTTCTTCTTTCTTCTTCTGCTGTTCCTGCACCTGCCGTGCCTGCTGTTTCTCCAACGAAGCTATGCCCTTCTTTCCCTTTCCACCCATATTAACACCAGATTATATTCAATAAACGGTCTATTTAGCTTTATGAGGCCAAAAACCAATTCTTTAAAATCCAGACCGCTAAGCACCCCCGTCAATATCAAATCATTTTCACTAAGCTATGATTCCACTTGTTGCGGGGAAAATAGGTTGCATTTTATATGTTCGCATGGGTTTGGTTATATGATATCGGTTGGTTAGAAGCATTCCCAAACTACACTATCTACGCGAGCTTGGATTGTCCCAGTCTGAGGCTCAGCTCTATTATGCTTCACTCACCAATGGTGGAGGTGACGCAAAACAGCTTTCACAGATTAGTGGTGTACCCTATAGTAAGGTGTACTCCTCCCTGAAAAAGCTGGTTGAAAGGGGCTGGTTGATTGAAAGCGAGGGCTACCCTAAACGCTACGTGCCTCGACCCCCCAAGGAGGCAATAAAAATAAATAGAAACTACATTGAATCACTGCTTGCTACAGCCGAAAAACAGGCAATAGAAGAGCTCACACCACTATTCGAAGCAAAGGATTTAGCTGATAACCCGCAAGTCTGGCTGATAACAGGGTTGGATAAAATTCTAAGCAAAGCTGGTTCAATGATAGTTGACTGTGAAAAAGAGATCGATATAGCCCTCCCCATGATTCCTCCAAGGTTCGACGAGATATCTGCATTCATAAAGAACAAAGTCGAGTTTTCACCCATAAAAGTACGCCTACTCGTATCATCATCGCTAAAGGAAGAGTTATCCCTAATAAACATGCCTGACGCGGAAATACACATGGTTGACAAAATGTTCGGAGGCGGGATAATATGCGATAAGTCGGAGACACTCATACTTATGAGCGTCGAACGGAGCCCTATGGCAATATGGACCAAGCACTCTGCCCTGGCGGAAATCGCTTCTACCTACTTCGACTATATCTGGAATAGTGCCAAGCCGTTCAAACCACACCAAGCTAATTGATAGAATATTCACACTGCAAATTCCCAGTGGTTTGTAATTGATGACCAGGTTTTTCACGAACAATTATGTCCCAGCGGCGACGCACTAATCATTTACTTCGAACAAAATATATTATGTCAGGCTTAATCAAGTCCTAGTTTAAATAATAAAAAGGTAATTGTTAGTAATGCTTGGATAGACTATTTATTTATAAAAAGTCTAATTATATTAAAATAAATATGCGTTTCGGAAGATAAACCCTATATGGAAAAACTTATACAAGGTTTAAAGAGTGCTCAAATGGGGATGTAATTGTCTGTTCAGAAAGCGGAGACAAAGAAGGAAGTTTATAACCCCTATGAGACGGCCATCAAGCAGCTTGAACGTGCGGCGAAAACCATGGACCTCGAACAATCCGCGGTGGAAGTACTCAAGTATCCTCGAAGAGTCCTAACCGTGGCTATACCCGTCAAAATGGATGATGGAAGTGTAAAGGTGTTCACAGGATTCAGAAGCCAGCACAACGACGCGCTAGGGCCTTTCAAAGGTGGGGTTAGGTACCACCCTAACGTGACGGTTGATGAGGTAAAGGCGCTCTCCATGTGGATGACGTGGAAGTGCGCGGTTGCTGGCTTACCGTACGGAGGTGCTAAGGGTGGAGTGATAGTCGACCCACATAAGCTCTCCGTGGGCGAGCTAGAACGACTCTCACGGGGATACTTCCAAGCGATCTCCACAATCGTAGGCCCATACCAAGACATACCCGCACCCGATGTGTACACTAACGCGCAGGTGATGGCTTGGTTTATGGATGAATACAGCAGGGTGAAGGGGTTCAACAACTTCGGTGTGGTTACAGGGAAACCAATAGTGGTTGGGGGTTCGTTGGGCAGGGACACAGCTACTGCAAGGGGTCTCTCTTTTGTCGTGGAAGAAGCTGCGAAGAAGCTTGGTTTAAAGT
>JGI20133J14441_1002929_pt1 | contig 11151 bp, 10 predicted proteins | sample RS3BMetagenome_FD_14441 | JGI IMG/M metagenome (IMG submission 14441)
TTAAAAGGCTTGATACATCATTTAGGAACTTCTTTGAAGGAAGTATCCTCACACCAAAAACCATGTTTCAAGCATTACGTTGCCAAAGATAGGAAGGGTTAGGATGGATGTTAAAGCACAGGGAAGGGGCAAGGTGAAAACTGTAACGGTGAAGAAATATAAAAAAGGAGAGTGGTACGCTATAATAGCCGTTGAAATGAAAGAACCAAAAATGAAAGAATCAAAGAATACAATAGGAGCTGACAGTGGGCTTACTTACTGATTTCATATACCTTTCTAATGGCTTGCACGTTGAAAATCCAAAGCTCATAAAAAAGCATGGAAGGAGGATAAGGAAAGCTCAGAAAGCTTTGAGCAGGAAGAAAAAGTGGTCAAAGAACAGGAAGAAGCTCCTGCTTGCTGGAAGGTGGCAGGACTACAACAATGCAAAGGATGACTGGCAGTGGAATTTAGCGAACGCACTTGTGGATATGCTGCACAGAGGGATTTCAAGGCTGGAGCAATCATACTTCAGCGCGCTCTGGTAGGCATGCCCGAATTTACGCCTGTGGAGACACCTACTGCGAGGCACCGACTGGTCAACCGAATCAGGCTGTTGCTAGTCGTGTGTAGTTGAATCGGGAAACAAGTTCCCATATTGCCAACTACCCATACTGGGGGATAGCAATGCGGGAAGCTCACGCGCTTAAGCGTGAGAGGATGTCACTTAGAAACGCTAACTTTATCTAACTTATAACTAAATAATGAGTCATGGGAAAAAAGATAAGGGTTGCGCTGGCTGGGATAGGCAACACAGCATCAGCGATTGTGCAGGGGGTTCACTATTATTCTGATGGCAAACAGCCCTTGGGCGTAATGAGTGAAACGATAGGTGGATACAAAATAAATGATATTGAATTTGTGGCCGCGTTTGATATTTCTTCAAGAAAGGTTGGTAAAGACCTTTCTGAAGCAATATTTGAAAGTCCAAACCTGACACCCAGATTTTCAAATGTGCCCAAGACTGGCGTAGAGGTGCTTGCGGGGCCTATTTATGATGGCGTGGCATCACACATGATGGAGTCGTTTTCCCCCGTGAGTAAGGAAGGAAATGAGGAAGAAATTGCCAAAAAACTTGAGGAGAGTGGGGCAGATATGCTATTGAATCTTCTTCCGGTAGGCAGTGAAGAAGCTACAAAGAGCTATGCAAGGGCAGCAATTAAAGCTGGAAAGGCGTTCATTAACGGCATACCGGTGTTTATTGCAAGCGACAGGGTCTGGCAGACGAAATTTGAAAATGCTGGTCTTGCTGTAATGGGTGACGATGTTAAGGGGCAGGTCGGAGCCACAATTTTGCATAGAACCCTTGTCAGCCTCTTTAACATGAGAGGTGTAAAGGTTGAAGAGACATACCAGGTTAACATTGGCGGAAACACGGACTTTCTGAACATGACAGTTGAGGAAAGGCTAAAGAGCAAGAGGATAAGCAAAACAGGTGCTGTTACAAGCGTGCTGCCTTACGGTAAGGAGCTTGAACAAAAAGGCAGAATCAGAATTGGGCCAAGTGATTATGTGCCGTTTTTGGGTAACAATAAAATATGCTATATATATCTGAAGGGGCGTAGCTTTGCGGATTTTCCAATAGAACTCAAGGTTAAGCTTTCTGTGGATGACAAGTCAATGTTTGCAGCTGTAATGAGCGATGCAATAAGGTTCATGAAGGTAGCCATTGACCACAAATTAAAGGGGGCAATAATCGAACCTTCATCCTATTTCTTTAAACATCCGCCCGTGCAGGCTAAAAGTGATGAAGAAGCACTTGGATGGGCCACAAAATGGCTGGAAAACCTAAAATGAGTAGCGTTGTAAATGACATATTAATAAAGAGCATTTACCCTTACAGGAAAAAGAGTTCACACAAGGGTCAAAATGGAAGGGTGCTTGTTGTTGGCGGTGGATGGATGTATCATGGAGCACCTTTGCTCGCTTCTATGGCTGCAATGAAGACAGGGATAGACCTAGTTTATGTCGCAGTTCCAGAACCTGTATGTGAGCCCATAAGGTCATTCAGTCCAGACTTGATTGTCATACCGCTTCCAGATTACAAGTTCACTAAGGGGAGTGCAAGAAGATTGTTAAAGCTCGCGCCCGAAGTTGATGCAGCGTTGATAGGAAATGGAATGGGCAAGGGTAACTCTGAAGCCATATCTCTCTTTGTCAGGCTTGCAAAAATAGAAAGGTTTGTTATAGACGCCGATGGCATTGACAGAACAGTAGTAGAAAGCTTGAATGGTAAGAAGTCAATTTTAACACCCCATGAGGGTGAATTTAAGAGGGTGAGTGGGGTAGACCTATCAGGGATGAAACTAGAAGAAAAGATTGACGCTGTTAAGGAATTTGCTGGCAGAATTGGCACAACCGTGATATTGAAGGGGCAAACTGACATCATAACTGACGGAAGATCGGTTATGCTAAACAGGACAGGAAACGCTGGAATGACGGCAGGTGGAACTGGCGATGCGCTTGCTGGGCTTGCTGTGGCATTCCTGTCAAAACAGGTTGAGCCGTTAAATGCAGCTTTGCTTGCCGCATACTTTAATGGTCTTGCAGGTGATATGGCGCTTGAAAGTTATGGGCTACACTTTACGGCAAGCGACATGATAAAATTTTATCCTTATGTAATGAAACCATATGACCAGCTTATTGAGTAGACTTTAACCTATGACTTTCTTGCCCATAGCTCCTGGCTCCAAGTTGAAAACTATAGTCTTTATGTTTGTCATCTCATCTATGCTGAATCCAACTCCCTCCCTTCCTGTGCCTGAACTTTTTGTGCCTCCAAACGGGAAATATCCAATACCATGTTTAGGCATATCGTTAATTGTAACTTCACCTACCTGGAGGGATTTTGCCACTCTCCACATATCATAGAAGTTATTTGAGAATACGCATGAATCCAAGCCATATTCACTCCTTTTTGCGAAAGCTATCGCCTCATCTGCATCTTTTACCTTATGGATGGGTATAACTGGCCCAAATATTTCCTCCCACATGATTTTTGCGCTTTCTGGTACATCATACAAAACAGTCGGTTCAACATACGTATCATGCACACCGCCTCCAACAAGTGCTTTAGCTCCCTTTTCTATTGCATCGTCTATAAGTGATTTAATTCTGAGCGCAGCTGACCTATTTATCACTGGCCCAACCTTTGCCTGTGGATCAAACAGTGGATTTCCAAGTCTGTAATTTTTGGCTTCTTTCACTATAAGATCAACTAGCCCATCTGCCACTTCCTGAACCACAAGTACAGCACTTATAGCATCGCACCTCTGGCCGGCGTTTGAAAGGCTACCAGAAACTATCTTTTTTGCAGCAAGTGCCAAGTCTGCGTCCCTGAGCACAATGGCATAGGCTTTGCCCCCAAGCTCCATGTGCAGCTTCTTTATTCCAGCTATGGAAGCAATGCTGCGCCCTGTTTCTGTGCTTCCAGTGAAGCTTATCATGGAGACATCCTTGTGTGAAGAAATTGTATTGCCAATCAGAGAACCAGGTCCAGTAACAACGTTTACAGTTCCCTTTGGGAATCCAGCCATATTAAGGACCTGAACAAACATTATTGTGGAAACAGGCGTTTCCTTTGTTGGTTTTACTATCACACTGTTGCCTGCCAGGAGAGCTGGAATTATTTTTGCTGCAGGTATGAATAGGGGATAATTAAATGGTCCTATGGCTGCAACTACGCCAACAGGTTCCCGTATTACAAGCGCAATTTTAGATGCCGTGTCCTTTGACCAGTCACCCGGAAGATATTCCCCGAAAATTTTTCTTGCATCCTCCATGGTGAGCCCCATTCTCATGTACAGAGACTCTATTTCACCGCTTGCACCTTCTCTTGTTTTGCCACCTTCAAGCATAAGTGCGTTAACAAAATCTTCCTTATGGTCCATCAGTATGTTTCTAGCTTCATTCATTAATCCGATTCTTTCAATTCCCGCCAAAGACCTTATTTTCTGTTGACTTTCCTTGGCATGCCTTATTGCAAGATCTACCTGGTCAATCGGCGTCCTGTATACAGCACCAATTGCATTTTGGTCTAGTGGTGATATTAGAGGATCCTTTTCACCGCTCTTCTTCCATTCACCGTCTATAAAGAACTTGAAGGTGGGCAGTCCATTTTCTGTTTCATAAATATCGCTAAATTCCTCCGATATTCTAAACCTATTTTTTATATTTTCTATCATAAATTATAAGCTTAAACTGCCTCCTTTTTTGCTTTTCGTTAAAATATAAATGAATTTATGTAATGCTATATAATTCCATTAAGTGCTCAATTCTTGATTTGATGCTTGGCCTGCCTGAAATGTAATCTATTAATGAAAAACCAAATGACAAACCCGGGGTTACTGATTTGAAGCTGGCTACCTTTAAAAGCGCTGATATAACCGGCTTTGGTCCAACAATTGCCGCCGCTTTCTCGTCAGCTAGGAACTCTGAATTCCTCCGTATTAAATAATTTATCAAATAATTGGGTATGCTTGTAAGTGCTGCTAGTGAAAGCCCCATTACTGTTAGCGTTATTTCACTTTCATCATTTTTAATATGTGAAAATTCATGTGCTATTGCTGCATACATTTCTTCTTTCGAAAATAATTCCAGAGCACCAACAGAAATAGCGATGTATGGATTGGAATTTGATCCATTTGTATAAAGATTTGGCGCACTGTCATCGTAGTAATAAACCCTAGGAACCTTTGTGCCTAACCTTTCAGCCATTAATTTGACATCATTAGTGATAATCTCATTTTGTAGGGGAAATAATCCCTTGGTTTGAGATGTTTTATAATATCCAAATGATATCAAAGCAATGCCTCCTATTATTCCCCATGTTTCTGGGTTATGTATCAGGAAAAAGTACCTCAGATGTGGCAAGGCAAAGGGATAAAAAAAGATTCTTATCAGCCTTATCATTATTATACGAATGTAGTCGGTAAGATAGGGTATAAACGAAGCAAAAACTGCAACAACACCAACATTTATGGCCAGTTTCCTATTTTCTTTTAAGGCCATAACTAATAACACTCCTACAAGAGAAATTAAAGAGCTTAGCAGAATGACCCTAAAATTTACAAAAATTGGAAACCCAAAAACGTAAACAAAAAAATGACCATAGAGTGGATTCATTTGGTTATTCACCAGCCAGCTTGTTCAGCAGCTTCTTTATCTCATCTTCACTCAAATCTGTATTAGAAGCAAAATAGGCCATTAGAGGTTTCTTAAAAGCTTTAACAAAATCCATCAGCAGAGCATTATCATCAAATGACTGATTGGATAAACTGTATATATAAGACGGTCTTCCGTCTGAAACCAGCTCTCTGTGCAGGAGACCCTTCTTGTATAATCTATCAAGCACTGTAGCAACCGTAGTCAGTGCTATATTTTCGTCGCCAGCCAGTTTTTCATAGATTTCTCTGATGTTTCCACTCTCTATTTCAGAAACTACTGAAAGAACCTTCAGCTCCAGTGGGCCTATTCCCCTTTTCTTCATTTGCTATGATACTTTTGTCAAGGGATCAATAAAAACTTTTATCTAGGAATTATTTTTTTCAATCAAAGATAATTCTATATCGATAGTCGGTTCTCCTGCAGGAATAATGCCGGTGGCAGGATTGAGCAGTTCCTCCAATGTATCCCATTTTATCCTCGATTTCTTTGCCCAATCAAACTTTTTAATCAAGGTTGCACTGTACACTTTCTCTAAGGGTAAATTTACTCTGTTTGCCCAAGTAACAGATATCCGGGGGTCAATGTAATTTTTCATTGATGTGTTTAGGTTATAATCCTTTATCAGTTTAGCTAACTTTACCTGTATTTCCGCCCTTTTAACTCTCCTTTTATATGAATCAGTGATTTTTTTTGGTGGATTTTCGAGGATATACCTGAGCCTTTCCTCCTTTTTCTTTAAGCTGCTTTCATATGTTATAGGTGGGGTCCTTTTATGGTTAAGTCTCATTGCTGTCATCAAGTTTGCAATTTTTATATGGTAAAGCGCTTCTTCAGGATATTTTATTTCCTGTATATTGACATGGTTCAGGTAATTGAAGTACGTCAGAGTCCCATGATAAGTTCTAAAAACCTTTGCCGTTAGACCTTTAACTATTGACCCAAGGTACCTGTTCACGATCCTTGAATTTATACCCTCAAATATCTGACCACTTTTGGATTTTAATGTAAAGTATCTAAGATTTTCAAGAAAAAGCTCTGGTGGGTTGCTAAGAGTTTTTTCCCATAGCACACTGTCCTTTCCCAGGAACTTGAATTTGATCTCATTTTCAAGTATATTTACATGCTCCTTCCTCAGAGTCGTAGCGCCTACTGTATCAGCTTCGTCCTTTTCCTTTTCATCTCCCACTCTCATGCAAAGTGAATCTATAAGAAAGGCCACTGTGGCCGTTTTTCTGATTGTTGGGTCACGAGATTTCATATCTTTCATTATGTGCTTTCTAACTCGATCAATACTTTTACCAAGCTCCAAAGCTAAATTATATTTTTCTCTGTTGCGCTCCTGCATTAAATCCACACTTTCATGGAACCAAACATACTTTTCCTTTCCCGTCAATTTGTCTTGCCAATATGCCACCCAAAGCACGTCAGGGCGATGAACTATGGCCTTCCATTTGCCTTGCGGAGCGGTTGCATTTTTGCTTAGGTTAAGAACTATATCGCTCTGCGTGATCGGGGATTTCCACCTTCCACGTAGCGGATGATTGCCTCTGCCAATAAATATTCCCGGCACTTCCACCTTCCACATGGACAATGGTACACGCATTCCGTCAAGCTCAGCATAACCATATTTTTCCTTTAATTTTAAGTTGGTTTCTTTTATCGCCCGCTTCTGATCCTTTGACATGTTTTTTCTTTCTGTTTTCTGTTTCTCAATTTCGTTTTTAAATTCCGTAAAATCCATCTGTCTGACGCTGTAATTGCGAACCGTAGCAGGCAACTTTTTCTTAAAATCTCGTTCAAAATTTTTTACAAAAACATCATCATTGATGTATTTATCAATTTTGCCTGCAAAACTCAGTGCCATAAGTTCACCTTCACTATCAAGCATAACTTTCTTATCATCTATGATCAGTGGTATTCCCTTTGCCAAGTAAGGTTCTGGCACATAAATGCCATTATGCTTAAGCTCCTTCCAGTAAATCTCTCTACTCGTCTTTTCCAAATGGCTTTTTACTCTTTGTACTGCAGCATTTAAAAGTGTTTTTACGAACTTATGAGCAAGAAAGCTCCGACATTTATGGAGGAGATGTATTGTAAAGCACATATCTCATTAATGATAAATACATAACAGAGAGCATGCGACGAACAAATACAGTCATTGCTGGAAACCAAAGCTAAACTGACTTGGCAAATCATTTGTAAACTGCTGGAACGAAGGTGGTACACCACGAACCGATGATCAGCCTTGAAGGAACCACATTTCATTTAGGGCTGCTAGTATGTCAGTAAAACGTCGTGAAAAGCACAATATGTGGAGATGTTGTAAACAACATATATACGCAAATGTCATATTCTTGTGCTTTCAACTCTATAGCCTTCATTAACTTGCTATAAGGCTATATGTTAACCGCAAACTTATCCTGTGCAATGTTAAAGGGATGCCATAAGCAGATGGTTGAAACAAAGTTCATGAAAAGTGTTTAAGAGGTGAGAGGTTCTGTACAAGGCATCTGATTAACTTTTTGAAAACTCTTATAGGTTGATTCGTTGAAGAGTATTGCAGACGTATCAGCTAATTTTTTCAATTTCCTTTCTGAAAACCATTAAAGAGTACTATGTTGGTCCTCTTTTTTGAATACTCGGTGGACACATATTGTGGGAGTCGCTTCTCACTCCTCAGTTATTGAAGTTGATAGAGGAAGGTATCTTAAGAAAAAATTAGCATTAGGAGTTTAACACTTTTTAACAAGCACTTAAAAGAAGCGAGGTTTGCCGTTATTTTTATCAAGCAAAATTTAGTCTCATGATTGCTCGCTGAAATATATTATGCTCATAAGCAAACCAATCCCAAAAATAACTTTATGTTATATTGGGCATTAAAATAAATTTTAGTATGTTAACCGCTCGTAGAGCAGTTTGAGCATGCCATATGAGTCAAAATCCAGCTTTTTCCCCTGTTCAATGGCTGTGTCTATTTGTTTTTTTCTGTTTAGCGATTCTAAACCCAACTTTAATGCGATGATTTCATCTTCTTCTGTGACTTGGAATTGAACATTCTTTTCCTGAGCATAATAAGGTGAAACCACTAATAACAGACTTGAAAATGAAATCCTTATCCCATGTGAATTTAGAACTCTGTTATACATTTCAGTAATTAGCGCCATGGGTGCAGATTCCATGGATGTGCTCAGAGCCCCCATACTGTCATAGGATTTCTGCTTTGCCTCTACCTGCCACGGCACAGCAGACCTGTATTCAGGTTCTTCATCGGCATAGAGGGTATCTTTGGTAATTCCTGGGCCAAACCATATTTTGTCTGTTAAACCCATTTTGTTGGCGGCTTCAGCTATAATGATATTTGTAAGAATGTCTGTCCTTGCAGGCCATTCGAGAGGGGCAATTTTTGAGCTTGTGCCTTCATTTCTAACTATTCCTGTTTCTGCAACTATATCACCTGGCTTTACCAGTGGGCTCCAGCTGCCAGCAGTCCCAACCCTTATGGTTACTGGCCTTTTGTACTTTTTATAGTCAATGTTGGTAAGTATTTCAGTGTAAACAATCTCGGCAGAACCCGGGCCCATCCCAGTACAGAAAAGAGTGATAGGTGTTTCTCCATATTTTCCATTATAAATTAGAAGGCCCCTGTTTGCACTTATTAGCGTTGAGTCGTTAAGCATTTTAGCGGCCATCTCTATTCTTTCTGGGCTACCTGCATTAAGAGTGTAACCGCTTATAGTACCCTTTTTTACTTTGATGTGGTACGAATAACCGGCGCCGTCCCTAAATGAATCCTGCAAATCCTTCATGCCATGCTTATGGGCAGAGCTATAATATAAGTTAAACTTGAAATTAAAAAATTAGCTATTGCAGCTATGCGTGCATAATTTTTTTAAAAATGTAAAACGGTTAAATATACGATAATGTGCTAAATTATTATGCATTCAGCAGGCAGATCATTCCTGGATGTCCTTAACACTCCATCATACATAAGCTTAATTGAAGGTAAACCGGGATCTGGAAAAACCACCATAACCCTTGCAGCGTGTGCACAGAAAGGAAGTTGTACATACATTTCTTACTCTGAACCTGAAGCTTCTATAATAAAAAAGGTGAAGCTTGTTGATCCAGATTTCAAAGGAAAGCTTTCTGTAGTAAGCATGATGACTGGCAATCCAGCAAAGGTCTATTCTATAATATCCGATGCGCTAAGCAATGGTGAAATTGTAGCTGTTGACTCGCTCGATGCAATGTTTTATGGCATAAAGGGTGACCAAGAAATCAGACCATTCCTTCAGCTAATATATGGCACGGCAAAGGTCAAACCAGGTTCACTTGTATTGATTTCGGAGGGACTTAATCCTGCATCTAACCAGGTCAGGTTTGTGGCAGACGCCATAATAAGTGTTGATTATGAGGATATATTGGGATGCAAGGCGAGAAGGGTTACAACTGCCAAGGACAGGGATTTTTACATAGGAAATCCTTACAGTTATTTTACAATGGGTAAAAGGCTAGTAATAATGAGACCTCTTGATAAGCAAAATTTGCAATATCCGTCCAAGGTCGAGCTTCTGCCTAGGCCCCCTGAGGCAATGCCGGAGTACGAGCTTAATGTCACAATAAATGTTGTTACCGAAGTGAAAAGAACAGTTGATTTCTCAATCTATAGCCTGTACAAATTATGGGTCGCCGCTGATCTGCTATTAAGAGGGTACCCGGTAAACTATGTAATTAGCCCATTTGAAAGCGTTGACAGTGTCACCAAAACACTAGAAAAAATGACCGGCGGATCCACAAAAAGGTTGAATGTGCTCAAATTTGATCCGCATGGATTGGAAAAAGATGTACGGAGCTATATTAAAATGGCATCAGATTCTTATTCATCACTAAGAGCTAGGGCCTTTACTATAGTAGATCTACTTTCATACGAGGATCTTGCGGTGAGGAACCCAGCCATTTATGAACAGTTTTTGAAGGAAGTAACCGAAATGGATTCAAAAAATGGTATATCGGCGCTTCTCTACGGTTATGAAGGATTTGAAACCATTAGAATGGAAAAAAAGTACGCGGCTTCTATCAGGGAAATGGACTTTCGGAATGGAACGCTGTTCTGGAGAAGCATAACACCTCAGGGATCTCTATTTGCTCTCGAATTCGCATTCCATGAAGGCAAAGTAAATCAATGGGAGATGGTCTAGGTTTTAGTGTAAAGTAGGCCGCCACCGGGAATTCCGGCACTTTATGCTATCGAACCCGGGTCTGGAGCTCCACAGGCTCCCGTGCTGACCACTACACCATGGCGGCCACACCATCGCATCGAGAATCATTAATTTATTCTTTGTGCTTTATAATTAATAAAGCTAGTTATTTTAGGGATCTGTTTGCTTATGAGCATAATATATTTCAGCGAACAGGCTCATTGCCATGCTACATTGATTTATAATTTACTTTTTCTATAATCCTTTGCTCTTCCTCTGTTAACTTTAGTGGTTTGGAGCTTATGTCTTCAAACGCATGAATCGGGGAAGTGGTTGAAGGTGCTGAAATTATGCCCTTTGAATTGAGCCACGCGATGCTTATCTGAGCAAATGTAAGGCCTCTGCTCTTTGAAATCTGATCCAGCGCCCTATAAAGCCTTGCATTAAGATACCTGTACAGTTTATTCTGGAAGTAGCTCTCAGTGAGCCTGCCACCTTCCAGAGGTGTAGTTGAAAAGATCGGCACATTGAGGCGCATGACCTGTTTTAATACCTCGGGGTTGATTACAGGCTTCATAGCGCTGACCCCCAACTTGATATATTCCAATTTTGCATTCAGGTTTAGTTCACTGATCATCTTCAGATGCTTTGCCTTTACTTCAACTAACGAAAAACCGCTTATTATTTCATCAAGATAAAGGCGTTCGACTGCTTTGAGCGTTTCCCTTAGGTTAACTAACAATGATGG
>JGI20133J14441_1002935_pt1 | contig 11134 bp, 11 predicted proteins | sample RS3BMetagenome_FD_14441 | JGI IMG/M metagenome (IMG submission 14441)
GATGAATCACGCCCCTACGGGGATGGTGATTTTCGGTTGGGGAACTGCAAGGTCGCGTTTTGGGAGCGACTCGACGGGCGAGCAGGGTGTGATGAATCACGCCCCGACGGGGATGGTGATTTTCGGTTGGGGAACTGCAAGGTCGCGTTTTGGGAGTGACTCGACGGGCGAGCAGGGCGTGATGAATCACGCCCCGACGGGGATGGTGATGGTTAAAATTCATAATTGCGCGTCACCTGTCGCACATCCATCCCCGCTCATCCCAACGTGTCCACGCGCAAGGGGGTTGGGTTCATCTTCATTATCTTGCTGTAGTATTAGTATCTTCGGTCAGTGGTGCAATGAGGACGCGCGTAACGGCACTTTGTATTTGACGGATACTTTCGGGGTTGGCGTGCGCGTCTGTGATGACGGTGTGAACAACATTCAGCGGTGCGATGAGATTAGCAGAGGTGCGATTGAGTTTTGTGTGATCGGCGAGAATAAACACTTGTTGTGCGCACTTAATCATCTGGCGTTTAAGCGGAATCTCTTCTGAAAATGGGCTGGTGAGGCCATGATGGAGAGAGATGCCGCGCAGTCCGATAAAGGCTTTGTCCACGTAGAATTGGCTCAAAGCTTGTTCCGCAATCATGCCAATAAACGAGTGAGAGCGTCTGAATAGAGTGCCGCCGGTACAGATTACCGTCATGCTCGGATGAGTCTCGCTAATGGTCATCAGTTCCTGGCTCATATAGAGAGAGTTCGTAATGATGGTCAAATCATGTTTTTTAGCCAGGAAGGGCAGGATATAATGATTTGTGGTGCTGGCGTCGAGAATGATTGTCTCGCCATCATGAATAGTTTCGGCAGCACATTGTCCGATAGAGCGCTTCTCTTCCACATATTCGTTGAGGCGTTGCTCATAGCTGGGAGTTGTGCGGTGCAAAGTGACCTGTGAAGAGTAATCGATAGCGGTAGCTCCCCCACGTGTGCGTATCAGCAACCCCTGTTCGTCGAGCCATGCGAGATCGCGCCGTACCGTCGCAGGCGAGGCTCCCAGCCATTGTGCAATCTCGGCCACCGTCGCGGTCTTATGGGCATTCACTGCTTTTACAATATTCATACGCCGTTCTATGGTCAATGAAGTGCGACCATCATTATCGGATGTTGTATCTTCCTGCATGCTATCAGGCGAGTCGTCCAAAGTTTCTTTCATCATCACCACTCCTGAGTTTAATCATAGCGTATCGATCTTGATTATTCTTGATTATAACATTCTCTCTTGAAAAGACAAAGTATCGATAGGAGCCAGATTGAGCTTGACAAACGCAAGGAAGCAACTTATACTTACTATCAATCAACTTTGCTCAATTGCGATCTCTTTTTGGCAGGCGTATGCAATTATTTACAACATATCTTTGCCAGCAATCTTTCGGTGTGGAAAGGAGGAATTGACTGATCTCGACGCAGTTGTCTGTTGCTTAAAGCGTCCATAGTTGCACGTTTTTCGAGGTATCGCACCCAACTGGTGAGTTGGGCGCGGATTGAAACAAACAATGAGGAGCTTACAATGATGATCCCCGATCCCGAAACATCCATCAGTCGCCGCAAATTTCTTGTTGGTACCACCGCTGTCCTCGCAGGAGGGAGCCTGCTGGCCGCGTGTGGCAGTAGCACCTCTGGCTCCGGCTCCGGCTCCAGCACGACGAGCAAGAAGTACACCTTTGTGTTGATTGTCGGTGTCAAGGGTGACCCTTTCTATGTCACGATGCAGAAGGGCGCGCAGGCCATGGCGGACAAGCTGGGTGTCACCTTGCTCACCGACGGCCCGGCACAATTCAGTGCTACCTTGCAGACGCCGATAGTCGATGCCTACATTGCGCGCAAAGTCGATGTGATGATTATTGCCGCCTGTGACAAGCAGGCAATGATTGCGCCGTTGCAACGAGCCAATCAGGCCGGTATCAAGGTTATTTCTGTTGATACATTTATCGGAGACGGCAACTATACCAGTGGCCCTGTAACCTTCCCGCTCTCTTATATCGGCTCTGATAATGTGCAAGGTGGCATGATTGCTGGACAGGCACTTATCAAGGCCATAGGCAATAAGGGAGGTATTTATATCGAGAATGTCATTCCGGGCGTTAGCACCACAGATCAGAGACAGCAAGGTTGCATCGAAGCGATTCAGGCGACACATGGAGCGGTGACGCTGGTTGGCTACAACTACGACAACGATAGTGCCGCCACAGCCTCACAGCAGGTTTCTTCACTGCTGGCAAGCAGCAAGGGTTCGTTAGTCAACGGCATTTTTGGAACCAATTTGTTCAGCGCGGAGGGTGCCGCGCAGGCCGTCAAGAATGCTAACAGGCAAGGACAGATCAAGATCGCCAATTTTGATGCGCCGGTGCAGGCAATTAACGACCTGCAAAATGGCGTGGTCGATCTGGTGATTGCCCAGAAGCCTGCCGATATGGGCAGTATTGCCGTGCAATACGGTGTGTATGCCATGAACGGTCAGACCGACCTTATCAAGAAGCGTGTTGCTACGGGCTATGTCGTTATTGATCGCAGCAATGTGAATGATCCGGCCTCGCAGGCGGCCATCTACAAGAGTAGCTAGTCTGCCAGTCAGTGTGGTATGTTTTGACATGGAAAGGAACATGGTTCATCAGAAAAGATAGGAAGGGCGAGCATTCGGAGGGAACAGAGAGGGCGAGCGCAAGGCATCGCCCCTACTATGATATGTTACCTCTTTTGATTGCTAGTCATTGTGGGATGATGCCTTGCGCTCGCCCTGCTGAATGTTTTACCCTTTCCATGTCGAGACATGCCAGTAGGAGAAACGTATGAAAGTTTCTGACATAGCAACGGCAGAAACAGAGCGGCCTCAGCCTGGGAAAACACCGGTAAAGCTTCTGGACATCGTCAGCAAGGGATGGTCATGGCTATTCCTGCTCTTGCTAGTTATTTTCTTCTCGATTACCGGCCAGGGCTTTCTCAACATTTTTAACTTACAGACCATCGGGGCCGATATGTCGCTGGTACTTATTATGGCATTGGGACAGACCTTTGTCATTATTTCCGGTGGCATAGATCTTTCGGTCGGCTTTGTGATGGGGATGGCCTCGGTCGCCTCGGCTCTGGTCATGAGTCGTCTGGGCAATAGTGTGCCACTTTTTGTCGTTGTGTTAGCCGGTCTGGTGGTTGGTCTGTTCGTTGGCCTTATCCCAGGACTTGTCAACGGCCTGATTATCGCGCGGTTGCGCGTGCCACCGTTTATTGTCACGCTTGGCATGTACGGCATAGCCCGTGGTACCGGCTTTATTCTCTCCGGTGGGCAACCTGTCAGCGTGCCGACAAATGGGGTTGGCCAGCTTGGCAATGGCTATCTGCTTTACCTTTTGCCCGATGGGCGTTTTAGCTTCTTCCATTTGCCAACGAATCTTCAGGGAGTACGCCCCAGTCAGATTGTGCAGCTTCTACCTTATCCTTTGATATTGCTCATCATTGTTGTGCTGATCTGTGCATGGTTGCTCTCACAGACTCGTTTTGGTCGCTATACCTATGCGATAGGGGGCAACCAGGAGGCGGCGCGGCGCGCAGGTATTCCGGTGGCGCGGCAGATTATCCTGATCTATCTGCTTTCGGCCCTGCTGGCGGCGCTGGCCGGTTTTCTCTACACGATGCGTTTTAGCGATGGAGCGGCGGATGTGGGCGATCCTCTGCTGATCAACAGCATCGCGGCGGTCATTATCGGCGGTGCCTCGCTCTTTGGCGGTGAAGGCAATGTTCTCGGCACGGTCATTGGCGCACTGATTATCTCGATTATCCAGAACGGGCTAATCTTTCTGGGCATTGACCCATTCTGGCAATTTATCGCCGTCGGTGCCGTCATTATCCTGGCAGTGCTGGTCGATCAGGCAAAGAAGCAGTTGATTGAGCGCAGCTAAGCGAAAGTAGGAGGAGCATACTATGTCCGATGCACAGCCGATCTTGCAGGTTAAAAACCTCTTTAAACGCTTTGGCGGCCTCGTTGCTGTGAATAATGTCAGCCTGGAGGTATATCCCGGCGAAGTGGTGGGATTGCTTGGCGATAATGGAGCAGGCAAATCAACGCTGATCAAAATGATCTCTGGTGTCTATAAGCCTGATGGTGGACAAATACTGCTCGATGGGGAACCGGTCTCGTTCTCGACGCCATTGGAGGCGCGGCGGCGCGGCATAGAAACCATCTACCAGGATTTAGCGCTGTGTGAAAATCTTGATGCCAGCGCCAATATTTTTTTAGGCCGCGAGCGGGTACGCAGCCAGCTTGGCATCTTCAAGGTGCTTAATCGCTCTTATATGATGCGTGAAGCAAGCCAGGTTCTCGATCAGTTGGATATTCGTATTCCCGACTTGCGCACTCCTATCCGTCAACTCTCCGGCGGTCAACGTCAGGCCGTCTCTATTGCGCGCGCCGTCTACTGGAACGCGCGTGTCATGATTATGGATGAGCCGACGGCAGCGCTGGGTGTGCCGGAGCAACTCAAGGTGCTGGAATTGATTCGTACTTTGCGCAGTCGCGGTGTGCCGGTGATTTTGATTAGCCACAACATGCAAGATGTCTTTGCGGTTGCTGATCGTGTGATTGTTATGCGTCGTGGCAATAAAGCTGGCGAACGCAAGGTCAGTGAAACCAACGAGAATGACGTGGTGAGTTTAATGGTCGGTGCCGAATATAGTACAGTTATTAAGCAATTGCATGATGCGCCCGAAGTGCGCATTACACCGCATGATGAAAGCGAAAACGGAGAGTAAAGGAGTACAGAGACGATGTTGACTACAAGCCAGGTACGGGCGATGCAAGCACGAGCCACGCAAATGCTGGCGCAGGCAGGGATCGTCTTAACCCCCCAGGAACAGACGCAGATGGAGGTCGTCGATTTTGCCCTCAATGAACTGGAACGTACAGGTTTGCAGCTTGTTGTCTATATCAATAATGACCGCTACTGCGCGAAAGAACTGATTATGGTGCCGCGTCAGACCTGCGCGCAACATCGCCATCCGCCACTAAGCGCCACCAACCCCGGCAAGCAAGAGACTTTTCGTTGCCGTTGGGGCAAGGTCTGGCTCTATGTGGAAGGTGAACCGACGCCAACCATCCAGGCGCGTATCCCTCAGGGGAGCGAGCCATACTACACGGTTTTGCACGAGATCGAATTGCATCCCGGCGATCAATATACCATTCCTCCCAATACCTGGCACTGGTTTCAGGCAGGTGACGAAGGCGCGATTATCTCGGAATTTTCCAGTCCGAGCTATGACGAGTTTGATCAATTCATTGACCCGCGTATCCATCGTTTCACTACTATTGTGGCAGAGGGCGCAAAGCAGGAAAATGAGTCTGCACATTGACGCAGCAGTGGTGGAAGGATGAAGATAGCAACCGTAACACTTAACCCGGCTATCGACCAGACGGTGAGCGTAAATAACTTTCATCCTGGTCGTGTCAATCGGGGCCAGTCGCTCAGTTTTGCGGCAAGCGGTAAAGGGGTGAATGTCGCGTCATATCTGGCTGATTATGGCTACGAGACAGTCGTGACGGGGTATCTTGGCCGGGCCAATGCAACTATCTTCGAGCAGTTCTTCGCGTCTAGAGGCATTGAGGATCGCTTTATCCGCATTCCTGGTGATACACGAATTAATGTTAAAATTGTTGATGAGTTAAATCAACAAACGACCGATATTAATATGCCCGGTGAAGCGCCTTCTCAAGAGGCTATAGAGGCTTTGTTCGTCACCATCGAGCAGTTGTCGGATGGTTGCGAGTGGTTTGTCCTCTCCGGCTCTTTGCCTCCGGGTGTGCCGACGGTAAGCTATGCCACCATCATTACGCAGCTCAAGCGGCGCAAGAAGCGTATCATCCTGGATACAAGTGGTGAAGCGTTACTGGCGGGCATACAGGCCGGGCCAACGATTGTAAAACCCAATCTTGAGGAACTGCAACAGCTTGTCGGTCGTTCTTTGACGGGTGAAACCGAGGTGCAGCAGGCGGCACGCCAGTTGCTGAATGGGGATGTTGAGTTAGTGGTGGTCTCAATGGGAAAGCGGGGCGCGCTGCTAGTTGATCGTATACAGATGGTACAGGCGGTGCCGCCAGCGATGGCGGTGAAAAAGACTTTTGGCGCGGGCGATGCGATGGTAGCAGGGCTGGTTGTGGCGCAGATTCAGGCACTCAATCTCGTAGATTGTGCAAGGTTAGCAACCGCCTTCTCGATGGGTGCTATTGGTCAGCTTAGCTACAACCTGTCGGATGCGCAGACGATCAAGGAGTATTTCCAGCAAGTACATATTAAGATGTATTAGATAGAAGGAACAAGTCAAAATGCAAGAACTTTTAGGACGGCGTTTTCATCGCCTCTTTGCTTCAGATGGACGCTCGGTAGTTGTTGCGCTGGATCATGGGACGACCGATGGTGCAGTAGCGGGCCTGGAAAACCCGGAGTCAGTGCTGGCAGAGGTGATTGCCGGTGGCGCTGATGTCATCCTTACCAGCATCGGCATTGCTCGTCATTTTAGCAAGCAACTCAAAGATGTTGGCCTGATACTCCGCTGCGATGGAGCTACGTCGCCTCTGCTAGAACAGCCACGAGAACTCCTACTTGGTGTGAATGATGTTCTCAGCACGGGGGCAGATGCCGCCGCCGCCATGTTTTTTCCTGGCATTGTCAATGGACACAATTCGACCATCTATTTCCCGCGTTTTGCCTCAGAATTGCATCGCTGGAACATTCCGATTATGGCCGAGGCCTTGCCCTATGGTTTTGAAGCCCACCCGGCAAGCCGCGAGGTAAACGCGGTAGCCGATACGTGCCGTATGGCGATTGAAAACGGAGCCGATGTCATCAAAACGTTTTACACGGGTGAGCGAGAAAGCTTTCGCAAAGTTATTCGCTCGTGCTATCAGCCCGTACTGGTGCTAGGGGGTCCAAAAACCCGTAGTGACCGTGAGTTTCTGAGCGCTATTCGTGATGCTCTCGATGCTGGTGCAGCAGGCGTGGTGATCGGACGCAACGTATGGCAATCGCCATCGCCGAGAGGGATGACCCAGGCTCTGGTTGCTCTTGTACATCGTGATGCCAGCGTAGATGAAGCATTACGTGTTTTAGAGGAAAGTAAGCAGAGTGTATAAATTGGCGATGTTAAGAATGTTATAGAAAGGCTATTCCCGGTAGCGTGTGACGCATGTGGATATACAAAGGAGTATCACCATGTATCTTGTTGGCATTGATGTCGGCACAACGAATACCAAGACCGTGATCTTTGATGTAGAGGCCGGTCGCATTTGCGCTGTCGGGAGTTGTCGCACCATCACGCAGCATCCAAAGCCTGAATGGAGCGAATTTGATGCAGAGGATTTATGGGCAACGGTCTTGCAAAGTATCCAGGCAGCTATAGAACAATGCGAGCATCCTGAACGCATTCGTGCCATTGCCGTTGCCAGCATGGGCGAGTCGGCATTTCCTATTGATAGGGATGGCAATGTCTTGTATCCAGCCATTGCCTGGTATGACCAGCGCACGGCAGCAGAGGTGCAATGGTGGCAAGAGACAGTTGGGCGAGAGCGTATTTTTAGCGTGACGGGGCAGATTCTCGACCCCATCTTTGGCGTCAATAAGCTGCTCTGGCTGCGCCGTCATGTTCCACAGGTGTTTGAGCGTATTGAGCGCTGGCTCAGCATCGAAGACTTCGTGCTATGGAAACTGAGCGGTAGCTTTGCTACCGATTACAGCATTGCCTCTCGCACAATGCTCTTCGATCAGCAGACGCTTAGCTGGTCGGAGTCGCTGCTGGCCCAGGCGGGATTGTCGGCAGCATGGTTCCCTCCGGCCTTGCTTGCCGGAACGCCGATTGGCACTATACGGAAAGCGGTGGCAGAGCAGACGGGTCTACCGGCGCAGACGGTCGTTACAACCGGTGGGCACGACCATTTGTGTGGAGCTTTGGCAACGGGCGTGACCCGTCCCGGCCATCTGCTGGTCTCACTGGGAACAGCAGGGGCAATTCTAGCTATCAGTGATAGCTTTCGTCCAGAGCCAGCTTTGTTCGCGGCGGGCTATACCAGTTACGCCTACGTTGTTCAACACACCTATGTGACCCTGGGGGCGCTGAATCTGGCAGGCGGTGCTCTGGAATGGCTCGTGTCATTGCTTTATGGTCAGGGAGAACAGCAAACGGTTCCCCCAGAGGTTTTTACTCAGGCGTTGCAAGAGGCGGCAGAGGTGCCGCCTGGCTCGCGTGATGCTCTTGTTTTCCCCGCGCTGCTCGGTTTCGGTACGCCGTATCGATATAGCACGGCACGCGGAGCAATGCTTGGCCTGACACCGGCTCATCACCGCCCGGAACTGCTACGCGCCCTGCTAGAAGGGCTGGCTTTCTGGTTGCGCGATAATACGGAGATGCTGTGTAAGCTGGGCATCGCAGCACCGCAGCAGGAAATCACTGTCATTGGCGGTGCTACACGCTCAACGTTATTGCTCCAGATTCTGGCGGATGTGACTGGTGGTTCCATCAAAGTACCGCAGATTACCGAGGCGGCAGCCACAGGCGCGGCATTACTATCAGGTATAGGTACAAAAGTCTTTGACTCTGCTACAGAGGCTTCTTCCGCCGTTCGCTGTGCCACGCAGTTATATACACCCAACGCTCAGAATGTAGAGATGTACGATACGCTCTACCGTGACCATTATTTACCGGCATTGCGCTTATTTATCAGCGATACTAACCAGGAGATATAGAATAGTAGAGAGCGTGAAGTATGATTCGGACGCGAGACGCAACACCCAATGATGCTGCCGCTATCGCTCATATTTACAATCAGGGCATCGAAGACCGTATTGCGACCTATGAGACACAGTTGCGTACTCCAGAAGATATTCGGGCCTGGTTTGATGGTGTGCATCCAATAGTGGTGGCCGAAGACGAACACGGCGTCATCGCTTTTGGCTCGACATCCACCTATCGTCCGCGTGCCTGCTATGCGGGCATTGCGGAATGTTCGGTCTATGTGGCACGCGAACGGCGTGGGGCCGGTGTTGGTCGCCTGACTTTAGAGGCATTGTTGCAAGCAGCAGAGAGGGCGGGTTTCTGGAAACTGGTATCGCGCATATTCGTGGAGAACACAGCGAGCCGCGCCTTAGTTGGCTCACTTGGCTTCCGCGAGGTTGGTATCTATGAAAAGCACGCCAAACACGAGGGCATCTGGACCGATGTCGTCATTGTAGAACGATTGATACCGGCGAATCTAATCTGAAAGGAGTGGGCAGCATGGGATTTCTGACGATCATTTCGTACATTCTGATACCTAGTATTATGAAAAGCGTCCTTTGCTGGTACAGGGTGCTTTGCAAATAAGTCTAAGTACTGTATAAACGCTTATAGTCTTGACATTTATCTGCCTGGTGTAATATAAGTGATTACAAGATCAGGGAGGCTGAAGCCAGAAATGCGAGAGAGGTAGATTAAAGATGAAGATCAATACGGTGATTTTAGGTAATTCGGCAGGGATACTAAAAAAAGATTTTTTAGATCAGTCTGTTGACTTAATTTATGCCGATCCTCCATTTGGCACTCAAGCAGATCAAGTAAATACAGAACGGCAGTCCTCAAGAAAACTAGAATATTCTGACAAGTGGGCAACTAAAGAGGATTACTTAAATTACTTGCGTCCAATATTGCTGGAATGCAAGAGGGTTCTCAAGGAAACAGGCGCTATTTTTCTCCATTGTGATTGGAGGATGAGCCATCATATAAGAGTACTTATGGATGATATTTTTGGTGAAAAAATTTCAGAAATGAAATTATCTGGTCTTACAAACGCTGGGCGAACAATACTGAAACTTTGCAAAAGTTGCATCAAACTATTTATTATTATGCGGCTACTTCAAAACATCAGATGAATATCTTATTAACAGAATATTCTTATACTACTAATCTTGACCAAATCTGGCAAGCACGTACTAGAGATAAAAATGGTAAAAGTGTCTATGCAACCGATGAAAATGGGAACCATATAGCATATGGCAAGGCCAAACAGGGTGTACCTCTTGGTGATGTTTGGGATATTCCATACCTGAATCCTAAAGCGAAGGAGAGAGTTGGTTATCCTAGTCAGAAACCGGTTGAGTTGCTCAAAACTATTATTGATCTGGCGTCAAAGGAAGGTGATTTAGTACTTGATCCTTTCTGTGGTAGCGGGACAACACTAATCGCTGCAAGTATGAAGAGGCGTAGATATGTAGGCATAGATATCTCAGAAGATGCTGTGAGGATTTCGCGCGAACGCCTTTTGTCGCCAAAGGTGACAAGTTCAGTTGTTGTTGAAAAAGGTAGAAATAGCTTTTTGGCAAAAGTAGATAATCCAACTATTAATGCTGTGCTTAGCCATTTGAAAGCTCATCCAGTTTATCGTAATAAGAACCTCGATGGTTTCTTAACACAGACAATAGGAAACCGTCCTGTTGGTGTGCGTATCATTCTCGACCAACAAGAAGCTACAGAGAGCATTCAAGCATTTTTAAAAGCTCTTGAAAAGAAACAGTGCGTAGCCGGTATTGTCATTTGTACTAAATTGGTGTCAGTTCAACCGATGCTGTTTTCGCCTGAATTGCCACTGGTAATGACTACTCTTGGAAAGGTTCTGGAAGCTCCACAAGCTGTGCTAGATGAGTTAAAGGCTTTTTTCCCTGCTGAAAGAGTTGCTTTTGATGCTCCGCCTCTTCAACAAGAAATTGTTTCAAGTCAAATCCAGTATAGTTTTTAATATATTGCCAGGCATCTTCTCCCACGTAGGCTTCTCCGAACTGTTTGTATAATTCTTGAATTTTAGCCTGGATGTTTATTGCTTGTTTTCTTCGAGGCATAAAATACGTTACTCTAACAGGTAGATGTTTTGCATTTACAATAGCTTGGATTTTATTATGGTTACCATCTGTAGTAGCGTCGCACCATTTTATTTCATGCGCTTTGTTATCAACAGGGGTATAGCAATCTATTTCAAATTTTGTTGGATTTTGGCAGTATGTCAAGTAGTGTGTAAAAGTGCAGGGTCTGGTTGAGCCTGAGTTGGCGCGGGCATGGTCAGCTTGTTGAACTTCAAACTGCGAAT
>JGI20133J14441_1002938_pt1 | contig 11126 bp, 10 predicted proteins | sample RS3BMetagenome_FD_14441 | JGI IMG/M metagenome (IMG submission 14441)
GAGCCGTGACGCAACAAGCTCCTTTGCAGGGGGGAATCGAACTGCACCCGACGTGTGGCGGGCGGCGCCCGTTCGCCGTCAAAAATCCATCCCCTCGTGGTGCTTTCGTTCCTCGTAGGCCCAGTCGACTTCGCGGTCGTGAAAATCCTCAAAAACTTGTTCCACGATGGGTCGATATTTTGCCGCGGGCAGCCCGCCATCCCAACCGCGATCGTAGTTGACCAGTGCATCCCGTACACCACTTCTCTGGCGTGGGGCAATGATCAAGGCAGAAATTCGCCCGTCGTTGATGCCGAACTTGGAAGGGTCTTGAAACACGCGTGCGTACACGAAGTATCCGTCTACGTAGCCTTCGTACCATGTTCCGCCGAATGGACTGGGTTTCATGATCCATTCCATGGTTTTATCCTCCTGGGGTTCGAAATAGGTCCCGAGTCGATGTGCAGCGTCAATTGTTTTCATCGACGACAATGCAGTACACGCTGTTGTGGTCACCGACCTGGAACAAATACCCATATACCATGTGCGCGTACGTGATGAGTTCGAGAGCCTCGGCCTTACTCTGAACCTTGACAAGGCCTTCCTTGCGTACGCGTCGCACCTTGTCTTTCAACTCGGCGTTCTGCATGTTGCCGTCCTCCTTTCGCAGTGTGTGTCATCGTAGCTCCGCAGCCCCATGGAAGCAACGGGGATGCTGTCTCCTTCGGCCATGAACACGTATTTGCGATGCCTATGGTGCGTTCGCCGGTTGCGGCGCCATAGTGAGCGGCGGTGTGGGGGCCAGGTTTGGCACAGACGGGCTCACAAACCACAGTACGGGCAATGGGACGCCCTGCTCTTCAATCGAGGCGGTGACGCCGCGTGCGGCGGCGATTCCGAGCGGTTCCCCAGCGTGGACAACCTGCGCCGTCGAAACTGTCGGGCGTATTCCTTGTTCGATCACGGTGAGTCCGTCCCCAAGGTCCAGCGTGACGCTCCTGCCTGTGACCGACGTGACGGCGCCCGCGTGAATGGCGCGTACCGAGGCATCGGGTGGGCAGTGGATGGTGATGCCCGATGGTTCTCCGCCGGAACCCGTCGCGGCGGAGAACGGATCCTTCGCATCGGTCACAGGCCACACCCACTCGGAACCAAGCGGATCCCACGCCTGGTAGAGGGTCGCCAAGCGCAGGACTTCGCGCACGTAGTCGGTCGAGTGGTTGTACTGAAAGACGGCTTGCTCGGGATTGTTCGCCACCCCGGAGGCGGCGAGGTAGCGGGCGGCGGTGAAGATGGCGTCCACCGGATCGTACGGATCTGGTTTGCCGTCGCCGTCCACATCGACGCCGTACCTGGCCCATGTGGCGGGCTCAAACTGCATCCACCCGATCGCGCCCGCCGATGAGACAGACAGATCGCGACCAAAGTCGGTCTCCACCCGGTTGATGCCAGCCAAGATCGCCCACGGCACATGATACTTGGCGCCTGCCGCGTGGTAGAGGGGGAGCAACTGGGGCGGAATGGGCTCGACGGAAGCCGTCGATGAGAATGACCATGCGTTATTGTGTGAGGAGATGACAGCGCCGAGCGATACGAGGAGGAGCAGGAACAGCAGAAGGACGATCGCGACACCCCAGATGCCGAGTGCCGCGATTACCCAACTGATCATCCTTCGGGTGGGCCGTTTCACGGGCTGTCACCGCCGTCATCGTCGCGACCCTTGGGCCGGAACCGGCGGACTACGTTCTTGGCAAAGTCACTCGTGCGGCCCACGGACGTGGAGGTGTCGCGCCAGTGATCGCGCACATACACCACCGAGGTGCGCAACATCTCGTGCGGCGTCGGTGCGCCCACCTTTGAAAGAACGGCGCCGAGCACGCGCTTGCGAAACAAAAACGCGAGGAAGAACAGGAGAGACACGAGAACCTGCTGCAGGAGCAGGAGCCCGGTGGTCTTGGTCACCACATCGGCAAGAAGCAGGGTGAGACCGAAATACAGGCCGTACACCACCTTCGTTCCGAGCGCCCCGATGAGCCAGCCGAGCCACGCGCGCACCACGCCAAACCCGCGACCGGGCAGCACACCGATGAGAAACACCATCGGGGACACGAGGATGAGCGCCAGCGCCATCTCCTGTGCGGCGATAAGCATCCCGGCCACGACGGCGACGAAGAGCAGAAACGCCAGCGACGCCACCAGCGAGAAGAGCGCGATCACCATCCTTGGCACGACGCTTCCCGCACCGAGGACATCCGGCATGTCCGCGTGCCCCGCGTGGTCGATGGACGGATTCCCAAGCGTGGTGGCGAGAATGGTGCGCTCTTGGGATCCGTCCGGGTAGGCGCGCATCAGGACCATCCAGTTCTCGCCGGGTGTGACGGGCAGGGAGAGGTTGTCGGACGCGGCGGTGTTTTCGATGGCCGTCGCCTCCGCGGGCGTGACGCGGATCGGCTGTCCTTCCGTGCGGTCAAATTCCCCGATGATCCAGGGGCGCGTGACGAGCAGATCCCAGACCTGGTTGGCCGTCACGACAAGCTCCGTGTCGGCCGCTTGCGTCGGAGAAAGCGATGATGTTGTTCCCTCAATTTGCTGAAACGGTTGTGCCAGCGCTCCCATGGTCACCTGCGACAGTTGGTCCATCGTGCTTGACAAAAATCGGATGTCGGGGCCGCTGTTCGCCATGAAAAAGAGACCCCCGGCCAACACGACGACGCTCGCGAGAAGGCCGGACCATGCCCGCGCCGGCTGGTTGTCGACCATCGCCTTTTTGACCACCCAAAAGCCCAGTGCGATCAGGCTGAAGGGGATAAAGCGTCCGAACAGGCTCTGGCGCAGCCCGATGAGCAGCGGCGTGACGGCGGCGAGTTGGTCGTTGACGAGTTGCGTGTGAAACCCGAGTTCCGCCAGAAAGATGCCAAACCGCGTGATGAAGCCCGAGCCAATGAACAGCCAACTGGCGATCGCATTGCCGAGAAACGGGATCGGGTCGTTCACGCTCGGTTTGAGCCCGCCCCATTCCCAGGTGATGAGGTTGTACCCGAGATCAAACGCGTACCGGTCCGGGGGATCGGTTTGGTATGTCGGCGCGACATCGGTGATGACGCCGATTTGCCGTTCGGTCGGCAAGATCTGATTCACCATGGAAGGCGGAGGCTGCGTTGCTGCAAAGACGGGCGGGGAGGGGGCGATCCCCGAGACGCAAAGACAGAGAAAAAACGCGGCGATGACGGCGAGCCGCATCCAGTGTCTGTTTCGTTTCATGACGGCCGCCCCCCATCCACGGAGGTGTTGAACACATCGAGCAAATCGTCCGGTGTGGGATCGACATGGATGAGACTGATCCGTCCCTCGATGTCCTTAAAAAAGCAGTCCCCGGAGCGCAGGCTGCGAAACTCCTGCCAGAGCGACGCCTCGTTCGGATCCAGGCCGAGCAGGACGGCGTTGTCCCGGCTGGCGCGCGGATCCTCCGTGCGAAAGCAGAAGATGGCGCCAAGGTTGTTGCGCAGTTCCTCCTCGGCGATGTCGCCGGGGTTCTGCGTGACGAGGATTGGAACGACACCGTAGGAGCGGCCCATGCGCACCGTTTCGTCGATCAGTTGCCGCCCCTCCGGGAAGGAGCGCAAGAGCCACGCCTCGTCGATGCCAAAGAGCTTCAGGCCACCCGGTGATGTGTGAAAGAGGCGCTCACGACCGAGTGCCGCCATCAGGTACATCATCCCGACGCCAAAGCGTTCGTTCGGCGTGAAGTTGCCCGTTTCGCCGGGGGCGCGCTTGGGCAGCGGCAACCCCGCCAGGCTCGCGACGACGAACCGCGTGTCGGGGAGTGAACTGATACCGTCGTCGCGCGCGAAGACCAGCTGGCCATAGGGGCTTTTCCTATAGCCCTGAAGCCGGGTGAAGCATCGCCGCGCTTCAGCACGCATGGCCTCGTGGCCGCCGGATTGGCTCAGTTTCTGCAGCTCCGTCATGACCCGAAACAGGTCCCGCGACGGGGTCGCAAACGTCCGCTCGACGGCCTCCATGAGGATGTCCGCACGCTCGTCGTTGCGCTGGCCGTCGAGCAGCAGGCTCAGATAATCGTGCGCGATGGCGTGGCTTCGCTCCTCACTGTGCGCCATGCGAAAGGGATTGATCCGCGTCTGGGATCCGGCGGACAGGCGCAGGACGGTGAGTTCCTTCTCCATCTCCGGAATGCGGGTGAAGCAACCATCTTCGTCCTTCGGGTCGATGGCGAAGATGCTGCCGCCCCGATTGAAGGCGAGATAAAAGAGGAGTTTCTTCAAGACCGACTTGCCGCCGCCGAGTGTTCCGACGATCCCGATGGCGCCGCTGCGGTTGAGTTCCCGCGACATCGGCCGGGCCAGGTCGACAAGTACGGGCGTGCCCTGGCGCGTGCGGCCGATGTAATCGCCGGTCGGGTCTCCGGCATCCCGACTGCCGTGGGGAACGCCCGCGGCCAGATAGCCGGGATCCATGGGGATGGCCCACGGCTTTTTCTCCATGTCGGTGCCGGGCAGGCCGTCGAAAAAGCCCCGCGCTTGGTCTCCGGGTGATCGCACGACACGCAGACGGAGCGTGCTGCACAGTTGGGAGAACTGGGTCGCGCGTGCCTCCAGTCCCTCGCGGGTGGACGCGAAGACGGCGAACGTGACGGTCGCACGGACAAGCGGCATCCCCTGCTGGAGCTTGTGTTCCAGAAGCCGTCCGCGATCGCCCGCCCATTCGAGCGTGAGCGGGAGTTCGCCGGTTCCATCGACAAACTCCCGCTGCTGGTCCTTGAGCGCCTTGCGGCTGCGCTCCAGGCCAGCGGATGCCGTATGGGGCGCTTCGATCTCCAGGTGGATGCTGCACTCGACCGGATCGGGCAGGTCGTCGAGTCGATACAGCCATTCCTGTCCAATGTCCGAAACTTCCTCGGGCACATCGACGAGGAAGAAAAACGTCTGCCAACTCTGTCGCGCCCTGTCATCCTGGTGCCGGATGACGAGCGTACGCATCCGTTCTTCGATCACGGCGTCGCCCGCGACGAGAATCGGCAGCGACGGACGCGGTCTCACCATGACGCGCTCCCCGCGCACGGCGATCTGGTAACTCGGCGCAAGGCCGAGACGCGGCGCCGATTCGCCCGGCAGGGCGCGGTGAAACGGGTGACGGAGCAGCCACTCGATGTCGCCACTGTGCAACCGCTCACCTCCCAGTGCTGCGTGGACGCACTGGGCGACGAGTGACTCCGCGGAGAGGGTGTCTTCGAGCGCCTGTCGGTCCATTTCGCCGGACGGGGCGGAGAGAACGTGCTGTCGGAGCGTCCGGCCGACGCCTGTCGCGAAGCGGCGAAGCGAGGCCAGCGTTTGGCCGGGCGCGGCGAGGTCCAGGTTGGGCACAGCCAATCGGGAACGGGGAAGCTTGACGAGCAGGAACAGGGACCGATGCCAGGGTCGTTGACCCGCTACCTTGCGGATGACCGCCTCACGGTATCGTTCGAATTCGGCGCTGTGGCGGTCGTCGCCCGGAAAGAATCCGGTCGGACGGATGTCGTCCGTCAGGGAGAGCAGGTGGCAGGCGCCGCGGTGCGCGTGCAGGAACCCGCGCAGGCTGTCGACGATGGCCCGCTTTTTCTCCTGCGACGCAAAGGCGTACGGTTGCTGCGGAACCCGGTACGCGGCCCATGCTTGACGCCTCGCATCAACGAGCACGTTTTGCTCGTAGTAGAGGACAGGACATTTCATCCGGTTCCCCTCCTTCGGTGGGTCTCTACGGAGGCATCGGATGCGGTCAGTGTGAGATCCGCCGGTTCCGTCACGGTCCATTCCCACATGCACTTGCCGCGCTTCGCTTGGACATCCCCAATTCGCGGGGTTGCCTTATCGGGCAAGAGGGTGAGGGAGAAGCGGTGGGTGCGCCGGTGCCAGCGCAGCCTCGCGTTCGGATACACGCGCAGGGTGGAACCGGGTTCGAGCCACCCGTCGAGCGGTTCGGCGAGAAAGAAGCGGATGTGATGCCCGTCTTTCAGGTCGATGGTGTGGTAACGCCGTGCGGACAGGGACCAGCGCAGCGTCCGGTGTGGACGTGGCAATGAAATCCGCTCGAACCGCCGGATGTGTTTCTTGCGCACGAGGAACCGCAGGATATCGCGCAGGTAGGCCGATGTCGATTTCCCGGCCGGATCGAGTTTGTGCGCGAGATACGCAAGAACTGCCGGACCGACGCTGAGGGTGAGTGCCGGGCCGAACGGGGAGACCCAGGCGAGGATCGGGATGACGGTGTAGAACACGAGGAACACGAGAAAGAGTTGCAGCCAGAGCAGGATGAGGTCTTGGTCAATCGGCATCCACAGACGCACGTCGCCAATCTGGTACAGGACCGTGTTCACCTTGAAGAGCGATCGGTACGAATGGGAAAAGGCCTGACCCGCACGCGGTTCGGCCATGTCGCATCACACTCCTTGTTCGGCAAAGGGTCAGGAGCCGAGGTTGATGCCGAGTTTTTGCAGCAGGTAGTTGGCGAGAAATTCCGTGATCGACGGGAAGAACACGAACACCGCGAGGATGCAGGAGAGGATGATGTGCGACCACAGGTGATTGTGCTCGCCTCTCGCGTACAGCTTGACGCCGCGATACACGGCGATGACGAGGAACACGGCCTGCAGGACGTGCTCCGCCCAAGTGATCCCCGTGCTGATAAAGTCCACAAAACTCACCTCCTCGTCGCGTGGAAATGGCTGATTTTCGTGAGACTGGGTCATGAAGCGGCTTGATGGTTACAGGCGCTCATCCTGACCGGTCCGTTCGACCATGCGCCGACCGATGGCGGCGACGATTTGAGGGACGACGGAGTTTCCGGCCTGTTTGTAAAGCTGTGTATCTGAACCGCCCGCCGCTTTGGCGCGATCGAATTCTGCATCCGCCCGGCCCATGAGCCGCCAGCACTCCCGAGGGGTGAGGCGGCGGATGCGCATTTCCACGAGGACTTTGGCGATGGCGCCGCCATTGTGATTCCAATGCGCGGGCGCCAAACCGCTTGGATCAAATACCCGCCCGGTTTGCCCGGAGTCGTTTGGCAGTCGTGCAATGGGTCTCTGCATGGCCACCCCGGTGCGCATCTGGTGGGCATCGAGTCCCTTGTGGTAACTCGCATCCAGGCAGGTGGCCACGTCCCGGACGGTCCATGTGGCCTCGGATCCGCGTCCTTGCCTGGTGACAAGGACTCCGTGTGGATCCATGGCCGTCAGTGTGTACATGGGCTCGCTTGGCTGTTTGAACCGGCGGCGTTGATGTTTTTTTAAGAAACCTGGGGTTGCGACCGCAGAGAACACTGGATTCGGGTCACAATCGCGCATGTCGGTCACGCCGTCGGCCCCTTTCGCTTGATCTGGACACTCTGTTCTTTCGCCCATTGCGTCAACAGGATCTGTTCTGCCGATACGGAGAGGAAAAACCGTTCGTCGGCCTCGGGTTCGAGAATGGCCGACAAGGAACACACGTTCCCGGTGTTGGGGAATACCGAACGAAGTTGCGCCAAGCATGTCCCATTCGCAGTCATACCCGACTTCATCCAGCGCAACTTGGGCGGCAAGGAAGTCGTAGCCCCGGTTGCTGGAGAGAAAGCCGCCAACATTTTCAGCGAGCAGCCATTCGGGTCGAGCGTCTTCGGGCAGCGTTTTGATGAGCTCAAGGACGGTGAAGAACAGGCTGCTTCGTTCTCCACCGAATCCTTGTCGCGATCCTGCAACGGACAGGTCCTGGCAAGGGAAACCGAATGTCCAGACATTGGCCTGTGGCATCGAACGGGCGTCAACGGTTCGGATGTCATCGGCAAACCACTCTCCTTTCGGTTGAAAGATGGCGTTGTAGGAGCGCCTCGCAAATTTGTCTTGCTCCACGAACCCGACGCAAGACATGCCTGCGTCCTCCAGCCCGCGGCGCATGCCGCCGATGCCAGCGAACAGGTCGAGAAATCGCAATGGAATGGGAATCCCCTCCTTGGCTTGCGAAAGAATGGTGGGGTGTCCGTGATGTTTCGGATGTCCGGGGGACGCGGGTTGTGGGGGTGAAACAAACCACGTACCGCCGTCTCGAACCCTGTTCAGGACAGACGTTTGTGACATCGTCACTTGGGCGACCGGATCCAACAGTGGATATCGAGAGCCGTGTTCAAGGGGCCATTGGAACAGGGCATGCACGGTTCACGGGCCGTTCTTTCGTGTCGTCCGGTTCGGAAACGGGTGTTCCCGCGTCTGCTTCCCAAGGGGAATCATCCCGTCATCCGTTCGACCTTCCAGGCGCGGGAAATCTTCAAAGGAACCCTGGCCTCCGATCCCCATCCAAACGGGTTCGAAGGAACCCTGCTTCAAAAGACTCTGCTCTGTTGCTGTCCAGACCGCGGGAACCGGTTGCCTGCGAAACACCTCCTCGTTCATATCCCGCCACAACTCGAGAACCCGCAGGGAACGAGGGTGTTCCCGGGTGATGAAGAGCACGTTCGCTAAAGTGATGTCGCTCCAGAATTGTTTGAGCACGTCCGCATACTGCCAGAGTTTGTTGTGGATGACCCACAGGTGCTCACTGCCGGTGTCATATTCCACATGAAACGTGGTTTCACTGTGATCCGAAAATCGGTACGTACCCATCCCGTCCGGCCGCACGGGTGTGGTCTTTTTGCCTTTTGGGTCCGTCACGGCGTATCGGTTGCCCGCGTCGCGCATGCCGATCCATTCGATGAGCCCTTCTCCCCGTGGACGGAACAGGCTTTCCTTGATGAGGTGGACAAAAAACTGATTGCTGCCGTAGAGATGACCGGCTTGCCCGCCAAGGCTGGGGGGTTGCCGCATCGGTCGGCTTCGGTACTCCTTGGTCAGGCCGAAGGCGACCTCCATCCCGTTTTTCGTCAGGATCCATCCTTTGACATGCCGTTTGATAAAGCCAAGGGGGAGGGGTTCCACCCATCCCTTCTCCTTCAGGTTGTGAAACGCTTGGTACAGCGTCTTTCGTTCGAGATGCAGCAGCGCAGTGAGTTGATCGACCGTCAGCAGGCTGTAGCGGTAGAGGGCAAGCAGGATCTCGCTCTCGGTTCGGCTGGGCACGAACATGGCCTGTGGGCGCTCCTTTCTGCAGGCGCGCGATTTGGATGGATGTCCCTTCGCGGCCGCGCCGGGAAGCCGCGCCCGGCGCGCGGTTTTCGGCGGACGGACGGCTTCTTACTGCTGCGCAAGGCACTCCCCAAGTGGCTGTGCAACCTGCTTGGTATTCGTCCCGCGCTTTCGTGGCCGGTCGGCATCGTTATTTTCGGGCACTCCCCCGGCGTTCGCCGACTTTGCCGGGTGTGCTGCCCTTTGAGGCGCTGTACATGGCCGCCATGTCTTGGTCCACCTGGTCGGCGGGTCGACCGTCCACCCGGTCCGAGCGGCGGAGCACAGCCTCGGCCCACTCGACGTGACCGGCCGGGGCCAGCGGATTGTTCATGGTGAACAGTTCCGTGATGCCGCCGTCGAGTTTGGTGCGCACGAGCGCGTTCATCTCAGGCAGGGTCATCAGTTCACGGGCCGAGACGTCGGGCCTCAGCCACTTGGTCAACCGATCCGCATCGGGGCCGCCGAGTTGCAGCAGGATGAGCGTGCCGACGTTGCCGAGAATGCCAGCGAGAACGGGATCTGGGAGTTGGTCGAGGTACTGCGTCGCAAGAAACAGGGTCAGGCCGAATTTGCGGTCTTCGGCGAGAATCTTTTGCAGCACGTTGACCGCGTACAAGTGGCTCTCATCGCCGAAGAAAACATGGAGCCGAGATCGGTGCTCGGGTCGGCGCTTACACGTGAAATGCAGGTCGATAAGGTAAAGCCCGGCGATGATTTTCACCGCGTCCGCGGTGCAGCCGGACCCGTCGATGAGCACGATATGGCCTTCGTCCATGACGGACCGCGTGTCAATCGCGCTCTCGGTCTGGCCGAGGATGCGCCGGAGAGAAGGGTAGGTGGTGAGTGCGCCGAGCTTGTTCCAGATGGGGCCGAGGTGATCGGCGATGTTGCGGATTTCCGCGAACTCGCCCGTCCAGAACTGCTGCAAATGGGGCGAGAGCTGGGGAAGCAGTGCCTTGCGAAACCCTTCGTCCGCAAACAGATGGGCAATGCCGAGCACGGTCTGGGGCGGGTGTTGCAAAAGCGACAGGACGTTGTTGCGCAGGTAATGTTCCGATCGCGGCCGCGAACCCGGCCACAGTTCCTGTAGCGTGTTGATGAATTCCCCGGTGATCGCCTCGGCATCCGTTCGGTTGTCCATGCGAAACAGGTTGAGGCCGCGCGGATACTCGGTCGGGCCGAGCGGAATGACGTGCACCTTGTCCTGCAGGCTTGGCGGAATGTGCGCGAGAAGCCGTTCGACGGCGCCGCCGTGCGGGTCAAAGAACGTGAATCCGGGTGCGGATTCAGGATGTTGTTGCATCTGGTCGATCATCCCGAGCATGATCTGCAGAAGCGCGGTCGTTTTGCCGGAACCGGTCGCCCCGGCGAGAAACGTGTGCTTGGCCGCCTGGCCAAACGGAACGCGGATTTCCCGGTCTTCAAAGCCGGGGAAATTGGACCATCCGAGCCGAAGGCCGTCACAAGACGATGCCTTTGGCGGCGGGAGAATCAGGCCCTGGGCGGCCGCCACGTGGCGAAAGCAGGCTTGGCTGCTGTCCGGCAGGTGGACGAGGGAGGTCAGTTCCCCGGACGTCCACCACATGGAACGGGTTGGCGTGCCGCGTTCGAGCGCGTTGGCGAGCCTGCGTTTGCCGATGCGGCTAGGCGCCACCCGCCCAAGTTGTCGCAGTTGTCCCATCGCGGCCAGAACCGCCGGAAGGTGTGCCCTGGCCGCGGTGGACCCATCGGCGAACAGGCGAATGGACACCTGAAACGGTCGCTGATCGGGCGCGAGGCGCGCCCGAATCGCCTGCTTTTGTACGGTTTCCCGTTCACTCGGGACCCGTACCGGTGGCTTCGGGGGCGCCGGTTGGCCGAATACCCCGGCGAGAATCTCGGCTGGCGAGAAGATTTCCGATCTCTTGCTTTCACCGGGCACACGGGATCTTTGCAAGAGCGCGCGGCGAAACCGCCCTTCCCGGAGAGGCTTCATCCAAATCTCAAACACCCAACGGCTGGCCGTATCCGAGCCGATGGC
>JGI20133J14441_1002943_pt1 | contig 11113 bp, 10 predicted proteins | sample RS3BMetagenome_FD_14441 | JGI IMG/M metagenome (IMG submission 14441)
ATGAGGTTCCATGCATCTTCTATACTTGTTTCATTCAATCCAATCAAAGCCTGTGACAGTCTGTTAATCAGCGCAGCGTAGGGTTCTCTTGTGCTTCCACCTGCAGGCAAAACCTGACCCCATCCTTCTAACGCTCCTGCACGGACCTTCACATACAGCTGAACCGACCATTCGTCGACCCACTGCTGCACTGGGTCGGTCTTGGTCAGTGGTACTGAACCATTTATCACTTCGATTCCTTCAATCAAACGAGTTTCAACCAATCAGGTTCCTTGAGCTATGAGATTTAAGCTTCTGGAAAGAATCGCTTTGCTTATAGCAGACAAACATCAAAAGATACAATCCAAGCTTTTGTTTATAGACCTGACTTACTCCTATCATTCGGCTGCTCAAAGAGCTGCCTGAGTTGATCTTTCAAATAGTATCTCTGAATGATTCTCGTCAAAGTTTAAATCCACCTCTGAGGCGCGACCAAGTCATGAAGAAGTTTCTTGTACATACAAAAAGTGACTACGTAGGGGTAGCTGTTGATGATGTGAGAGAAGGTGAAACTGTCGAGGGAGTATACATGGATGATGGAAGCACGGTCAAGATTACCAGCATAAATCAGATACCGTTGGGACACAAAATAGCGCTAAAGGACATCAAGAGGGGCGAGAAGGTTATAGAATACGGTGAGCCTATAGGAGTCGCGACCCAGGATATCAAGATGGGAAGCCACGTTCACATACATAATATAAAGTCTCTTAGATGGGGTAACCTAAGTTGACTACAATACAGGGTTTTGAAAGGGAAAACGGAAAGGTAGGAACGAGGAACTACGTGCTTATAATTCCACTCGATGACCTGTCCAATGCGGCTGCGCTCGGGGTCGAAAGTCTTGTTTACGGAACAAGGGCAATACCTCATCCATATGGAAGATTGCAGTTCGGATCCGACCTGGAACTGCTGTTCAAGACGTTGTCAGGGATGGGCAGAAACCCTAACGTGGCAGCAGCCGTTGTCATAGGGATTGAAGACAATTGGACACAGAAGGTTGCAGATAGAATTGCAGAAACAGGTAAACCTGTGGAGGCTATAAGCATCGAAGGAAAGGGAGACCTGAAGACGATCGAAAAGGCAGCCAGGACTGCGAAATCCATGGTACAAGCAGCGTCTGAAAAGAAACGACGTGAGTTCGATATTTCTTCTCTAGTAATAAGTACCAAGTGTGGTGAATCAGACACCACTTCTGGCCTCGCTTCAAATCCAACAGTGGGTGTACTGTACGATAGACTTGTCGAAGAAGGGGCGACCCTATTGCTAGGTGAAACATCCGAACTCACGGGAGCAGAGCACTATATAGCGAACAAGATGGCTACCCCCCAGCTCAGGGAAAAATTCATGAAGATCTTCAACGATTATACTCAGGAAATTACTAGGCATGGCGCCGATCTCTTAGGTTCTCAGCCCACACAGGGGAACATCAAGGGTGGACTGAGTACGATTGAAGAAAAGGCGCTTGGTAATGTCCAAAAGGCAGGTAAAAGCAAATTCATGGATGTGCTTGATTATGCGGAAGAACCGACAAAGAAGGGGCTGAATTACATGAACACTTCTTCAGCAGCAGCCGAATGTGTCACCCTGTTCGCAGCCGCTGGGGCGGTGGTTCATATATTCACCACAGGACAGGGTAACATTATAGGGAATCCGATTGTGCCTGTAATAAAAATATCCGCCAATCCGAAGACGGTCAGCACCATGTCCGAACACATAGACCTTGATGTATCAGGTTTGCTCCGACTTGAATATGACCTAAACGAGGCTGCGAACAGACTCTACAACCTTTTGGTTAGCACTGCGTCGGGAAGACTGACCGCGAATGAGATTCTTCGACATTTCGAATTCGTTCCTACAAAGTTATACATTTCTGCCTGATATTCCAACAGTTTCGATGAACGGTACAGCACGTGCGTTCCCCGATATGCTTCGACGATGATATATTAGAAATTAATTTTATTTTAAAGGGATCCCGAGAATTCGTCCTTATTTATTGAATGAACATGCCTCACTAGTAAACAGGATAACACACTAAAAATTCTTCTGTGAAACGCAGCAGAATATTTTCAACAATTTACGAAAACCGAAGTAAATCAAAGGAGCTATACTATATTTTGTAGCTGACAATCCGGCGTACTGCCAAAGGTAAGGAATTCTCTGTTTTGCGTGCGTTCCTTTGCTAATTGTCAACCAAAACTTTGCCAAGGACAGTTCTGACGACCTTGGCCACACGGCTTATGTCTTCCTCCTTGATTACACGTAGATCAAACAGTATTGCATTTTTTGGGCTACTGGAATCCGGTGGACGCGTAAACACTGATGGTGAACTCTTCAGGAGCGACTCGCGTACAATTGTGGCCTTCTCTTCGCCATCTGCGCGATCTATATACAACATCAGACGCGGCACAGGCTGAGGAAAGTTAAGTGACCAAGGAAATATAACCTCGGTCCTCGTATGAGGAATATCCCGAAGTTTTTCGCGCATAACTTCAGCACGGTGCCGCCAGTTTTGAACTAGCGCGTCCTCATCTCTCCCCGCAGCAATAAGTACCGCAGACATCAGTCCAGCGATCTCTTCCTTGCTCACCTTCATCCCGCGCCCTGGGCCATAGTTAGGAAAGGCCAGTTTTCGAGCCACCGATATTGCTTCTTTACTGCCTAAAAGCAGCCCTGTTCCGTTTGGACCGTTTAATCCCTTTCCGCCACTCACTGATACGAAATCAGGTTCGTAATTCAGAACCTCTTTGATGCCTTTAATGGGAGGATCTACAACTGCAGCGTCAACTATGACCGGAAGGCCGACTTTTTTACCTGCTTCCATAGTTTCACGCAGGGAAAATTCAAATGAAGATTCGTTAAGTACATAGGTGAGCGCTATCGTATTTTCCCCGATGTACTCTGTCAGGCTCTCCCCAACTTCTTTCTTAGAGACCTCCCTTATTCTAACCCCAGAAGTAGTGAATGAATGTGCGTAATTTGTTATATGTGACGATTGGCAGATTACCTCGGGCTGAGTAAGGGGTGGGTTCTTTGACCTGCTCATTACAAGGCATGCCTCCGTTGCGATCGAATTCGCTGCGTAGGCACCTGAGGTAACTATACCATCCTCACACCCTAACACATCCTTCAAAAGCCTTCCTGCATTTAACTGCAGGTCGAACATGTCGACCCAGTATTCTGCTGCCTTGTCCATTATTTGCAGTACCTTGGGGTCCGGACAGGAACCGCCCATCATCGTATAGTGGCCCCCAACGTTCAGAATCTTCGAGAAGCCCAATTTTTCTAAAATATTAGCGGTTGACACGTCTTGGTTCTTCAACAGCAGCCGATTTAACATAGATCAATGACGTAATTATTCCTTGCTTTGATGACTATTGTCAACCGGATAGGCCTAGATTTCAGCTGATAAGTCAAACTAAGTGTAGATAGGTTGCGTATCCCTCAAGTGCGCAGCTCAAGGGCCGAAATCATTAATTCAGCTTTCAGATTCACCCTATCTAGACTCCTGAGTTGTTGACCTTGACGCCTGATGAACCAACTGAAATGCTGATTTAATCATTTGATCTGATCAATGATTTGTCCAGCTCTATCTGGAGCGTGTCCACCCTCCTTGCCATGTTCAAGTAACCATGAGCCTGCAATTTGTCCACAAACCTGGAAAGGAACTGGATGGGAGCTTTCGTCTGCCTGTATGGCTGGTGGGTGGAAGAGAAGACAAACAAACGCAAAGAGCATGTTGTACGATTCTGGTAGTGGTACGGCTCACCAAATTTCCTGTCGTTGGCCTTCTTGAGCACCCTCCCCTACCTCCTTCTGCATAGAGGACTCGATTCACCTCCCCTATCCTCCTTCCTACTAGAGCCTCTTTGTCTGCAAATGTATCCCAGCTGCCATTTGCATTTAAAGATGGGTACATAGCTAAAGGCGACGCATACACCTTGGATGGTCGTCTAAATGGGGTACTGCATCTCTTCCGACGCTCAGAAACAAGCAGTTTCATGCAAGAAGGAAGATTGAGGGGGTGAAAATAGATGTAAGCCCAACCTGTATATTTACGTGACAACATTCAAAAAGAGGGGTAAGGCGTGTCATTATCGCCGTATGAGAAGGAAAATAGTTCCTGTTATAACTCCCTTTGAACGCAACAGGATAAAAATAGAATACCTAAAGAATCACGTATCTGAGATCCTCAAAGATGGGGTTGATTACATTTTTCTGTGTGGCTCAACCGGTTTGGGAACTTCCCTTGACTTTGGCGAGAAAGCAGCTATGCTTACGGCATTGGAAGACTATGCTGACAGAATAATCTTCCAAGTAGGTAGTCTCAACCTAAGTGAAAGTCTTAGGCTGGCCGAACTGGCAAAGAGCAAGAATGTTCATGCGATCTCGTCTTATCCCCCCTTCTACTATCCCAGAATACCCGTTGAATGGGTGATATCATACTTCTTTCAACTATCAAAAATATACCCCCTTGTGATATACAACTTTCCACTTGCCACTGGATTCGACGTTTCCGCTGAAGTTGTAAAGAAGGTCATTGTTAAAGGGGGGAGGGTGCTGGGGATAAAAGATACCGTAAATGATATGGCGCACATGCTTTCTTTTAAGTGGAAACTTGGAGACGATTTCGAAGTTTATTCAGGTCCCGATAGCATGATGCTCGCTGCAGCCCGCATGGGTTTAGACGGCTCGGTCGCAGGAAGTGGGAACTATGCAACTGAACTTTTCGTCAGGTTGTTAAGTGAACCCGATTCAAGCGAATCCGATGAGATCCAACGCCTGCTGGTTGAACTGGCTTCGCTTTCTATAAAATACGGCCAGTGGAGTGCCAACTACAATTTGACTAGGCTTATCCGAGGCTATGAGATAGGAAGCCCACGCCCTCCTGTTTTTCCACTAACTGCGGCGCGATCTTATCGACTCAACGTTGAATTACAAGGTCTTTTGGGGTCAAAGAGGAACAAAAAAATTTTAGGTTATCTCAAACGGACTTCGCTGCAAATCTGACGCTAACCCTGGATGTTAGAGAGTCTGATTCTTAAAACCACATGTCAACATTTTCCAAATGGTATATAGTCAATCTTTACAGGATTTCCATTTCGAAAGAGAACTGAAGGTTCTATTATTTCTGTTGCTCTGATTGATTTTCCGTAACTGTCGAAAAGCACTGTTTCGTGCTTGACAACTTCCAGAGAAACCAGCTCCGCGTTGTTGCCCACCCTGATTGAACCGTACTGAGTGGATTTACCTATCGCCAAGGCCGGGTTGTAGGTGGTTGCCTTCAGAATTTCAGATAAGGGCATCCCCAGATTGAGGAACTTGGTCATGGTGGTTGGCAGGTCGTACACAGGTGAGGGTATGCAGAATTTGTGTATGTCCGTGCTGATTGTATCAGGGAAGAATCCCGACTCGACTGCCCTCTTCGCGACGCTGAAGGAGAAGCTTCCCATACCATGTCCCACATCGAATACAACTCCTCTCTTTTTCGCCTTAGCCACTATGTTCAAGATCCCTTCCGTATCTTCGCTAACCACTGAATTTGAAGAATGGTTAAAGCAATGGGTTAGGATGTCCCCCCTCTCAAGAAGCGGAATCATTTCGAAAAGTGTTGGGGGAGGCTTTCCAAAATGCAACATCACAGGAAGTCCGAACTTCCTTGCCACCTTCTTTGCTGCACGCAAGGGAAATGCTCCTAAATCTCCGTTTGCGTTTTTACTTAGCCGCACCTTCACCCCCACGATAACGTCCCTGTTTTTCTCGATGCATTTTTCAGCCGATGCAATATCAGCCACGCTAACATCAGGGATTTCACCCACCTGTTTGCCTCCGCTGAGACCAAAATACGTTATCCCACCAAAACCTATATTCAGAAAGCTGTAAACTCTGGCGTTTGCACGTCTGATTACATATTCTTTGAAACCTAGGAAGTTTCCGGCTCCTGCACTGCCAGCATCCACGAATACCCCAACGCCCGACCTGGCTGATAAAGCATCGACGTCCACCCCCATGCTTGTGGAAAGGTAGTAAACGTGCGTGTGTAAATCAATGAGAGTGGGTGACAATATTTTTTTGTTTAGCTGAACCACCTTGTCAGCCATGGTATCCGTTACTTCCCCTATTTTCGCGAGTTTGCCATCTTGAATGCCAACATCAACAATGTCATCGGTTTGTGAGATAGGGTCAATTATTCTGGCCCGGGAGATCTTGATGTACAAAGCATCCATACAAGTACTGATTAAACTGGTTTTTAACCTTGTTTTTTGTAAATACTTTTCGCTTTAACCCGCTCCAGACCGTTATTGATTGCCCACATTGAGCTGAACAAATAAGAAGATAATGATTGTTTTATGGACCATAGGGGTTCTCTGGCTTAAAGTAGAAGCTGGTACCAACAGATTGAAACTCCATTTTGATGCATATAATTCGGCGACCCCCGTTCCATGTGTTAAGAAAAAAGCGACCGAAAGATGTTTCGCTTATCTCACAAAACCAGGGTCGCGACCATTAACCGTGGAAATGGTGTCGGAACGATAATTTTATCGGGTCCTCGGCTCGGACCGGCTTCGAGTAGCCTTACACTGAAGGATTTTCATCCCAACCGTTTTGCATTTATATCCGGATTCCACTAGCCGTATACAGAAGGGTAGAGTATGAAAATTCAACGTATTATGCCCGGCATGGGGATAAGAAGCAGTCTGGGCACCATGGGGGCAGCCGCGGTTACCATGATAGAAGATGACAGTCGTATCCTGGTGGATGTGGGACATTTTGGCACAAGGGACGCATTGTTGGCAAAATTGAAAGAACTAAACCTTTCGCCGAAAGATTTTGACGTAGTCATTCTGACACACCTACACTGGGATCACTGTCTTAACTTGGATCTGTTTGAAAACGCGAAGGTGCTTCTCGGGAAGGATGAGTTAAAGATGGGAACGCTCAGTGGAAGACCAGACAAATATACTGAAGCTATCCGAACACTGCTCAAAGATCTAAAGGCAGAGGGGGTCACGGAGCCTTACAGCGTTTCCCCTCATACGAGGATACTTGGGTCTCCTGGACATTCGCCGGGGCATATTTCCCTAGTTGTACAGGACGAAGCAGGAACTGTGATCCTCACAGGCGACTCGATACCAGGGCTCAGGGCCTACCGCCGAGGCGTCCCAGACCTGGTATTTTATGACTTGGAGTTAGCGAAAAAGTCGGTTTTAAGGGTCAAAGAAATGAAGCCTCGCATGATAATACCGGGACACGATAGACCTTTCAACGATAGCGGATACCTTATGAGAGATTCGGTGGAATTCATTTTCAGAAAAGAATCGGAAGAAAACATGGTGTTTGTATTGAAGGATGTAGAATCCGACCCGTTTCAGATAAGGTATTGAGTTGGTTCAAGTTCGCCTAGCCGTAGCTGAACCGACGAATACCGTTAATGCCCAGTCTGGTAATACGTCTCGTCAATTGACTCTGTTATTTCAATTGGATCCGGTTTGCGGCTGATGATTCGCCCACCATCAACTATTACATAGCTTCCAGACATAAAAGAATTGTCATCCGAAGCCAGGAATGCTATAACCTTGGCGACTTCGATTCTTCTTCCCATTCTTCCGAGTAATGTTGCCGCTCGTTCATCGAGAGATTCTGGCACTTTATCCCCCTTTATGTAAATGGGACCGGGTAGAACCGCCAAAACCTGAATCCCAAACCTTCCCAGGTCTGCCGCCATACTCTTCATCATAGAGATAACTCCTCCTTTGGTCGTGACGTAGGCAAAAGATCTTTGCAGCGGAAAAAGAGCCTGAATTGCTCCGACCAGAATTATCTTGCCACCAGTTCGCTGTTCGATCATTTTTTGTGCTACGCACTTTGAGATCAAGAAAGGCGAAGTTAGATTAAGCCTGACCATTCGCTCCCATTCTGCAAACGGAATATCAAGCAGAGTATATCTGCTGTCCCTTGATGCGTTACTCACAAGAATGTCTATTCGGCCATAATCGTCATTCAGCCATTTGATGAAATCATCTACGCTTTTCGGGTCCTCTAGGTCTACTTGGACGAATTTTATCCTTTGATACTGTTTCTGGATCGCGTCACCCTTCAGTTTGTCTCTTCCTATTATCAAAACCTCGTCTGCATCAAGTTCTGTAAAAAGCTTCGCTGTCGCCTCTCCAATGCCCTTGGTTCCACCAGTGATAAGACACCTCTTACCTTTCAGATTTCCCAGTCCCATATACTCGCCCGTTCGCAACACACTCATCGGGGTCGATATAGAGTTTCCGGGCAGGCAATCGGCTTTTGTTTGTATGTGGCCCTTATTTAGGCCGAAGGATTCGGGGTTCAATTGTCAGCTTGTTCTGGATCATTCCAAGTTCCTTGAACAACCCACAGTGGTTCCCCGGTAGAAATTGGCTCATCACCTTTAACCCTATACTCCTCTATTTTCCGCTCGTTCACTTCTATACCAAGCCCTGGCCGGTCAGATACACGTGCGTATCCATTCTCTATGGAATATCCCCCACGAATCAGCTCCTTCTTCCACTTCGGAATGTAGTCGTAGAAACTTTCCTGAATCAAAAAGTTGGGTATTGAAGTGTCGAGCTGCAACGAAGCCGCATTCAGAATCGGCCCGTGTGCGTTATGAAAAGCCATATCAACACCAAACGCTTCTGCGACAGCGCTCATCTTTCTTCCTTCGCTAATGCCGCCCACTCTGTAAAGGTCTACTTGGAGAACGTCTGCCAGTCTTTTCTTAAGGTAAACCAGCGCTTGCTGTTTGGTAAGTATACGTTCGCCAACGGCGACGCGAAGTCCGGTTGCAGACCTGTATCTTGCCAGACCTTCCAAGTCTTCAGGATGCACCGGTTCTTCCATAAATAGTGGGTCATATTTTTCCAATATTTTTGCTATTCTGATCGCAGAGCTGTAGTTAAACCTCCCGTGGTGTTCTAGCAGTATCTCCACCCCCTCCTTCAAAGCGTCCCTAACGGCTCTGACTCTGTCTGCAGCTGCCTTAAGGCCATCTCTTGAAATCGTATGGAAATTAGGTCCGAAAGGATCGAATTTGAGTGCGCGATAACCCCTGGAGACAACATTTTTTGCTGAGCTTGCAAAATCTTCAGGAATCACACACTTTTCGTACCATCCGTTCGAATACAGAAGTATCTTTTCTCTTGTCTTACCGCCTAAAAGCGCGTATATCGGCTGACCCAGTTTCTTTCCCAGGATGTCCCAGCATGCAATATCGATTGCGCTCATTGCAGAGCTGGATTCAAGGGAGATCGACGAGTTGAAATCCTGTTTGTACCATTCTAGCCTGTTCGATTCGAAACTGAATGGGTCACGCCCCTTCATGATTCTAGCAATGTTGTTAACCATATAGGTTATTGGTTTTGCACGTAATGCTGTTACTGTCTCTCCCCATCCTACAACACCATCCGAGGTGGTGACCTTTACCAACACCATCATGGACGCCCACTTTGCTGATTCGACCTCCTTGCCCAAGAGTATCGGCTCAATACTGGAAATAATTGTCAATGAACGTCGGCGCTTGATTATTCTTTATAAATATTAGCTACAGTGCTGGCATCGTTGCGACCCTCCTGCAGTATTACGGATGAATGGAAGTTTAGAGATATCGAGACTATCGTCATGGAGAATCACAAGCTACGAGTTGTAATTTTGTCGGGCAAGGGAACTGATATCATCGAATTCAAATATAAACCTCTTGACTTGGACGTCTTATTTCGAAATCCTTACGGACCAAGGAACCCCGGAGACATACTTCCAACGTCAGGTCATAGTGAAGTTTTCCGAGACTTAACGGGTGGTGGATGGAGCGACATACTTCCCAACGCTGGTCAGCCTTCTGAATATTTGGGTGCAAAATTCGGATTACATGAAGAAACCGCTTTGCTCAGATGGAAGGGCGAGATAACCGAGAGGTTTGATTTCAGAGTTTCAGCTAAGTTCAGGGTAGATCTTATCAAGTACCCCCTCACGGTTGAAAAGAAGATTACCCTTGGCCAAGATACAAAGCTTCTGATCGAAGAAACTGTCACAAACAATTCAAATCAGGAGTTGCCGTTTTCTTGGCTGATTCACCCAACATTCTCAAGAGAATTTGCATGCGCCGGGGCCAAAATCGAAGTAATCGGTAGGAAGATTCATCGTCCTTCCGGGAGAGGTGAAGAATGGGTTTTTCCGTATTTTACAGAGTTAGAGGGGAGGAGGAGAGATCTCAGGGTGGTGCCAGGTGACGATTCTGTAGTAAATGACACAGTTGTAGTTTCAGGATTAAGCAACGGGAAATTTTCCATATTGAATCAAAAACTGAATTTGAAATTCACACTCGAGTGGCCCGTAAAGCTGTTTCCGTACCTTTGGTACTACAGGAATTTAAAATCAAATGGATACCCCTATTACGGCAGGTCCAGCTTCATAGCATTGGAGCCCTGCACCAGCTTGAGGAGCGGGCTCTCAACTCAGGTTAAAAACGGAGACGTCTTGACACTAAAAGCAAACAGCTCTGTTTCCGCCTCCTACTCTGCCATGGTAGATTCGTTGAAGTGATATGATATCTCTAAATCATACCCGGACTGCTCAGCCCCTGCCAGTTGGTGGGTTGGGGCTAGAATAACCTCTAGCCAGTCTCAAAAACACCAGCCCGAGAACTACAACAGGAATCTCAACGAAAAGTAAGGCAGGTCTGATCCCGAACAGTTCTATTAACCATCCCATTACGGGAAGACTGGTAGAACTTATCAGTGTATCTGTAACAAACCAGACTGAATTAGCAGCAGTCAGTTTGTACGATGAAGTAGACTCGGCTATGAAGTTTGATGCTGTTGGATAATACAGCCCATGTGAGCAACCAAGTAAAAGAAAACCTAACACCAGCTGCCAGAAGCGAAACGAAGCCGATACCACTCCTAATCCCACTGAAGTCGTGCAAATCATAACAGATACAAGCTTGAACCTCGATGCCTTGGATCTGATGAGGCCAAGTCTTACACTAAGAGATACTACGAAAAAGAGTGTGAATAATGCTTCAATTGTGTTATAGCCAGCCTGAAATTCA
>JGI20133J14441_1002952_pt1 | contig 11099 bp, 18 predicted proteins | sample RS3BMetagenome_FD_14441 | JGI IMG/M metagenome (IMG submission 14441)
GGCCTCCTCGATGCGAGGCGCGCGAAGGAGCAGGAGATCGTTAAAGTCCATACCCTGCGGCGGGCGGGCGATACGAACGCGCCGGCCCTCCCGCTTCCAGCGCCAGGCGCACTCCTGCGCCGCCGCTTCACCGGGATCGTCGCCATCGGCGAGCACGATCACGTCGCGAACTTCGCGCGGCAGATCGAGGCTGCGAAGGCCCGAGGTCGAAAGCGCAGCCCAAGCGGTATGGCCGCTCGCCTGCATGGCGGCAAGGCATGTCTCGATGCCTTCGCCGACCATCAGCACGTCGCAGGGTGGTCCGAGCCGCACGGCGCCGCCGCGGCATGGCCCGAGCATCATCTTCGCCGGCTCGACGGGCGCTTTCCCGGTGCCATCGCGGACGAGGAAGGTGCGATGAATGCCGATTGGGTTGCCGTCCGCGCCGTGCCTCACCAGCGCCACCATCGCTGGCCAGACAGCGCCCGAAGGATGCCTAAGCCCGGCATGGAAGCGGATCGACGGAGGAATTGGAAGGAGGAGGCCACGCGACCGCAGATAATTTTGGACCAGCGTTCCCTCGGCCGATTGCGCGCCATGCCAGATGGCGAGTGCTGCTTTCGCTCGCCTTATCGCGTCGTCGTCGGTCTCGGGCACTCGATTGGGCTTGCCCACGAAGCGGGCCGGGCGCCGCTTGTCAGTGTCCCAGATACCGCGCGCCCGCAACGCGGCGATCACGTCATTCTGATTGCATCCGGCATGGCAGTGCACGAGCACCTTGCCGTCGCGGGCGTCGGCAATCGATAGGCTCGGCTCGCGGTCGTCATGCACCGGACAGCGCGCCATCCAGGCGGCGCCGGCCTTGCGCCCGCCGAGGGCCTTAGCAACGGCTTCAGCGGTCATGGCGCACCTCGCAATATGGTGACTTGGAGGGCGACTCGTTGTCGTTGGCCGCGCGCCTTTCGGCGTGTGACCACTCCGCAAGAACCGCGAAGAAGCCGATCACGTTCTCGGCGATCTGCCGGGCGTCTTCGTCGGTGAGGTCGCGCCCGATGCGCGGTTCCCAGATTTGCCGGGCGCGGGCGATCTGCCTGCCCGCATCATTGTCGTTTGCAGCGTCGAGACGTTTCATCCGAAGATCTCACGGACCGCTTCTCGCCGTTCCGTGCTCCTGGCCTCTGGTCTCGGATTCCCACCGATGACGCTGGCCTAAAATGATCTGCATCTTCGGCGTCCCCGTCGCAGGGATCACCTATCTAACCGCGTCAGCGCGGCACTTCTTCCGCGGGGATCGTGAACTTGTGGCTCTTTCCGGCGCTGATAATGAGATGGCGCTTGCCGCCTTTGCCGACCTCGCAGGCGATCGAATAAGCGAAGAAGCCATGCTTGAGCCCGTCGACGACAAGCTCTTCCAAACGGTCGAGCGCCTCGCGGACCTGCCCTCGGCCAACGCGCTGTGACGACGGCGCAATCGGTGCCTCAACCATTGTGCAGCAGCCCTTTCATGTCCTTGATGATGGCGGCGAACGCCTGCGGGCGAACCGTGGCGGCGTCGCCGTAAAACGCCATCACATCGTCGCGCCGGCTTGGCCGATCCTTGAACACGAAGACCTTACGCCGGCCCTCGGCGCGCAGGTCGATTAGCTCGTAGCCGGCGCAGCGCAGGAAACAGGCGAGGTAGAAGTCGCGGGTTTCAAACGCGTCTTGCCGCCCTTCGTCCGGCCATATAACTTGTTTACGTGACACTTTACACCAAAGAAGTCAGAAGCCTTCGATGAGAAGCCGCTGGCGCGGCACGGCACGGTGCAACAGCCCGAGCTTTTCAAGCCGGATGCGCATCGCGAGCGGCGACACGAGAAAGCGCTCGGCAAACGGTCGAGCGAAGCTATTGAGCACCTGATCTTGGTCGCCGTCGAAATCGCGGCCGATCTCGACGAAGGGGTGTTTGATCGGCATTTCCGGTTGCAGGACACGCGGCTTGCGATCGGGAAACGCTTCGTCCCAAGCGGTAAAAACCATCTTGCGTGGCATCAGGAGGCAGGACGCATAGAAGTCGGCCTGCCACTCCGCCCGTTCCTTCGCTTGGCTGGACCGGCAAACGACATTGGGACGCGCCTTCGGAATAGGGAGTAAACTTTGCGTTCCGGTTGGGCACACTAACGGTCGATGAAGCCGCCAGTGCCCACCCGCCTCGTGCGCGAGCGTAAACCTATATCGCCCTTCGTATTCCGGATGCACCTCCGGATCGAGGCTCTCATCGATGACGATTGTGCCTGACTCAAACCAAATCGCGCCGAAGATATTTGGGGCAATGCCAAGGCCCTGCCGAGGAACACCAAGACGCGCATGGAGATTGTCGAACTCCACGCAGAGCCTGAGATGCTTTTCGACAATGTCCTCGATCGGGATCGGCGGACGCACCTCAACGCCTCTGGCCAGCGAGAACTCGCTGAGCAGAGCCTCGGCGTCGCGCTCAATTACGTCATCAGGGATATAAGGGACGCGAAGCGTCATTTCGGTTCATCCTCATTTGCATCGTCCGTGCACAATCACTCTAAGGTGAATATAGTCATCATCAAATCATTCTGGTTCATCCTCATTTGCATCGTCCGTTCGCAATCACTCTAAGGTGAATATAGTCATCATCAAATCATTCTGGTTCATCTTCATTTGCATCGTCCGTGCGCAAGACCTCAAGGGGTAATCTGAGAAAAGAACTCCACATTCTGGTTCATCTTCATTTGCATCGTCCGTGCGCCGACCGGCCCCTAATTTTCCTTCGCCTTCTGCGCCTGCCGCGTCAGTCCGGCAATGGTCTTGGCCGTCAGTCCTTTTGCCGCCCGCAGGAAATCGGCCATCTCCCGAGGCTGCTCACGGATGATCTCGGTCAAATCGGAAGCGACCCGGCCGGCCAGCGCCAACAACTCGTCCACGTCCAGCATCAGGATGCCTGCAATCTTCCGCACTTTGTCCTCCGCCGGCGGCGGGAACTCGTCCCGCTCCACCTTCGACAGATACGTGGGGCTCACCCCGATCTTCCTCGCCATTTCGCGCAGCCCGATCTCTCTCGCCTCCCGCTCGCGGCGGATGAACGCCCCGAACTTCTCCCCTCTGGCTTTCATGGCTTCACGCTCCGTCTAGTGTTAAAAACACATATCCACAAATCTGATTCGAGAATCGCTGTCAAGCAGCGGCTAAGCAGCAATCCACGGGTAGTTATGCCGCCAGCCGCACATACCGGACCTCGTCCAGAACGAGCCGGAAATCGGGTGCCGGGGCTAGGCACATGGTTCTATAAGTGTTGAGAAACGGCAGCCAAATCTCAGTTTTGGCCATTTTTGTCCCCTCGCTGGCCGCAGCCCGCGCCGCGCTCAGGGCGGTTTCCACCAACAGATCAAAGGGTTGGCGGAAGGTGGCGGCGCCGGATCAGTGGCGCTTGGCAAAGTCTTCTTGCCGCTTGACGTGCAAAGTGACGGATGAAGAGCCGCGCGGCCCACCGTCGAGATATCCCCATGATGAAATCTCGGCCTTCGTTGCAGGGCAGCAGGGGGGGGCCAACGGATGCGGAGTACTGCGACACGGGCTTGATCGTTATCTCTTTCTGCCACTATGGCCATGGTTGGGGGCGCGGCAAAATCTCTACGGTTGAGGATTTTTTTCCGAGCAAATCCCAGGGCTCAGCATCCGGGGTAGGCTTTTTGCAACATGATCGTGCCCGCAGATGGCGATGCCCTTGGCAGAACGGGCTGCAACTGTTCTCAGCGATCGCGGTTGGACCTCACACGCCTCGCCCCGGGGTCGGGTTCGTCCAATTCGTCTTCCGCTACCGCCGGAGGAAGATCGGAAGCACCGTGAAAGACCTCGGCCCGTGTGGCGCGGGCGCGTTGGCGCGCTGAAAACATGGCGCCGCGCGGGGGGATGCGGTCGGCGAAACGCAACAAGCCTATCGGCTGCGGCATGTCATCGAACACCGCCTCGATACCGCCCCGCATGAAGTAGGTCTCATGCCAAAACCCGGTGCCCCCGGAGTCGCGCAAGAAACGCGCCCACCACTCGCGATGCGGCGTTGATCGCGCCCAGGCCTCAAGCGCGGCAAAATCTCGCCAATACTGGCGGATGCCCGCATGCGGCGGAAAGAGCGACCAGAGAAATGTTTCGTGCGAGAGCAATCCATCCGGCATTGCCTTCGCGGCGGCGGCTATGCCCGGGCCGAAGCCCATAAGAGTGCGCAAACCGGTCACGGCGTTCACGCGCATGCCCAGCAAAATCATCACCAGGTCAGGATATCGGCTGAGGTCGACAGTAACACGTTGGACCGGCATTCGTGCTCCTCCTGAAGACCCTCCCCGAACGTTTCCCATTTGAGCAGCCGATTGGCCCTTGATCCACAGCAGAATACTGTGATTCCGGGTTCGCGGCAAGAAAAAAGGTACGACAATAGAACAATTGCATAAAAATCTAAAAACAGCCGAAAGCCCGGCTTGATCGTCCGAGGAATGCTTCGTTGCTTGAGGAAGCAGGAGCAAGACCAAATCCAGGGCGTTAAGCGAGCGATGGAAAAGATGCCGTAAGCCGCGTTGCCGAACCGTTTTGAAGAGACGCCCTTGCTGAAAAGGAGCCCAGGAAAATCCGCCGTTTCATTCACGCTCCCCACTCTGCCCGATGATGTCTCCGCTGCGACACTGTCATTACCATCCACTCCCCATATTCGTCCCCCTACAGGTCTACCCGTATGCAAAGAAATGCTCCATAATCTGGCCGCAACGCGTGGCCATGAAGCGCCGTAACCGTGGGCAACTGGATGGCAGCTTTCAGCGCGAAGTGTGCTGTGATGTACTGAATTCCCGGATCAAGGAACCAGAGCGTTCCCCCTGAATCGGGATCGGCGCACTTGTGAGCGATGTTCTGCGCCAACCCGGCAAAATTGCTATCAAGGGTTGCGTATAGGAAGCCCGCGCTGCCGGGGCTCACTTGAAGAGGCCAGATGCGACGCTGAACGGACATGTCCGCAAACATTGCGTTCCCTGCTCGGAAATCGTGGGCTGTGGTGTTGACGCGGTAGCCCGCGTCAGCATCAAGTTCCCAATCGATCGTCTGCCAGACGAAGGTCATACCAGTAAGAGGATCCCAGGCCCCTGAGCCGGGTTCAAAGGGAGCCGAAGCTGCACTGAACCGGGTATTGCTCATGACGGTCGGTGCTTTGATTCCCGCGATCGGAGCAATATCGAGAGCAAACTTATCGTTCTCTGCCCGGAATATCGTGTACCGGCCGAACAGAAGGGCATCGCCGAGCCCTTCGGTCGCAAGCTTTGTCGCGTGCCCGGTAGCAGTTACTTCGCTGACGGATTTGTATACGAACCAAGGGAAGGCGGCAAACACTTGCAAGTCTGGTGTTATACCATATCCGATATCCAACAGTTCATTCAGACTGAAGTCATTCTCGCGTCCAGACGCAGAAGCCATGCTCATGCCGGCCGGATTGGTGATGTTCATCAGGAATAAGCGGCCAGTGGAAACGCGCAGCGTGGTTAAAAATGTGATAGGGCCCGCAGAAGCAAGTGGCGACCCCTCTGCCGGCGTGGACTGCTCCACTTGCAGCTGGTCCGCAGCCGCGAGCGCTTCCGTAGCTACCCAGAGCATCAGTGCCAAGATGAGCCAAACGATGCGGCTGCAAACCCAAAGCGTCCCTCTGTGGTGTGGACGTATCGCGCGCCTTAAATGCCACACGGTTGTCAGCCTCATCGGCGACGCTGAAATTTTCGCCCAACCCTGTTGAGGATTTCGCCACACCACTGAGCTGATGGGATGCGTGGCACGGCCCCTCTGCATAATCTGCTCCTTGGTCATTTCCGCAGCAAACGGAGCGCGGGAATGGCCAAGGCGGGGAACCCGACGGCCATAGTTAGGGGCGCGGCAAAATCTCTACGGTTGAGGATTTTTTTCCGAGCAAATCCCCCTCCGGGCTCAGCATCCGGGGTAAGCTTTCTTCCGGAAGATCGTCCTCACGGCACCAGCACCATCTTGTGTCGGTTGTGACGCATATTGCGGCTTCATCGGTTGCCGGCCCGCTTGTTCTGCCCCTTTTTCGGGGGAAATAAGGCAGATACCGCGGCGCAGCGATGGCGCCGATGACGACGGCAACGCCGATTGCCACTGCGGCAACGAGAATTGTTGCGATCATCGTGGCCTCCTGAAGCCTACCCGACTCTTCCCTCGGGCGGCCCCTGTTCCTGGGTTGGATCTCTCAGATGGGTCCTGTAGTCACTCCAGATTCAAGAGGAAAAATTACGTTTGCCCCTCCCCACCCGCGCGTGTCTAGGGGGCTCACGCCGCCCCAATTCAGTCTCCGTTTCCTGGGCTTTGCGGTGGATGCTGACGCCACTGGGTGTTCGGCCGGCCATCGCCGCCGTTGTTCATGGACCGCATCATCTCGGCGCACTCGGCCATCATGCCTTGGCCCATCGCCATCATGCCTTGGCTCATCGCCATCATGCCTTGGCCCATATGTCCCATGCTCATGCAGCAATCGGAACGGCTTTGTGTGTCGCTCGAGCCGTTCTGCGCGAGGGCAGGGGCAATCAACGCACCAAGCACTGCGGCGAGAGCCGCGGCGGCCAATTTCTTTCCAAGGCTCATGTCAGATCTCCTTTTGTTGAGGTGAAGAATTCTGCGAAGGTCCGCTCGGTGCCGCGCTTTCGGTGCTGGAGCTCATGCGATGCACGCAGAGGCCGAGCGCACACATCGCGACGCATGGCGCCGCGCTGATCAGCAACGGAGCAATCCCGATCGCGACAAGCCAACCCCACTGCCAGGCAAGGCCGGCACCGATCAACGCCAGAGCGAGGCCGGCAAACACCAGCCGTGGACGGACAAGCCGCCGGAAGATCGCCGGCGGGCCGCTCGCAGCGCACATATTCGGAAGTGTCGTTTCCGTTTGCATTGCCTGATCTCCTTAAAGGGTGGCGAAGACCGTTGGCGGCTTGCTGTCTTTCGTAACGGCGTAGATGGTCCAGGTTTCGAGCTTCAGGCCGGTCATGCCCGGCGAGCCCAACGGCATGCCCGGTAAGGTGATGCCGGCAATCGCCGGCTTTTCCGCGAGCAGCTTGCGGATCACCTCGACCGGCACATGGCCATCGACGACATAACCGCCGACGAACATCGTGTGGCAGCCTTCAAGATCTTCCGGAACACCGGCCCTTTGGCTGATTTCCGCAAGGTCGTGGGTGGCCAACACGGTGACCTTGAACCGGTTCTTTTCGAGATACTGCGCATAACTTTCGCAGCATGTGCAGGACGGGTTTTTATAGAGCGTCGCTTCGATCGGCGCTGCCGCGCGCGTGATAGGCAAGCTGAAGAGCGCCGATGCCAAAACCGCCGTCGACGCCAGAAGCAAAAACAGTTTTCTTCGGGTCACGGGTAAGCTCCCGTTTGCTTGGCTGCAGATGTTCATGTCACACGGATCACGGTCATCAGCCCGCCGACCTGGTGCTCCATGACATGGCAATGAAACATCCAGTCGCCGGGGTTGTCCGCGACGAACGCGACCCGCACGCGCTCCCGCGGGCGGACGAGCACCGTGTCGCCCCAGATGTCATACGGCTCGGGCCTGCCATCGCGGTCGAGCACCCGAAAGCTGTGACCATGCAGGTGCATCGGGTGCCACCACGCGGTTTCGTTCCGTATGTCGAGAATGCAGCTCCGGCCGCGCGCGATCTCGAACAGCGGCGGCATGCGCGGATCGCCGTCCCCGGTCATGGATTGACCGTTGATAGCCCAGACGGCAGTGCCGCCCATGCCCATCCCCCCGCCGCGCATGCCCATCCCGCCCATCATTCCGCCCTGGAGCCGGACTTCACGCACGGACGCCGTCCTCAGATTGGGGTGCGGCACCGGGTTAGTGGGCAAACGCATCGGCGCATCGGAGGGATGCGCGCGAACCGGCGGCGCTTTGTCGTATTCGAAGCGAACGAGCGTATAGGCGAACCGGCCGTAAAAATCGTCGACCACGCGATATGACCGGCCGGCATCACCCTGCATGTCAAGCATCACGTCCGCCCGCATTGCCGGACCGAGCAGAATGCGAGCGTCGGCCGGCTCATGTGGTTCGCAGGGTTGGCCGTCGAGCGCTACGAGCACCGGGCGATGCCCCTCGAAGCGCAAAGACATAATACGTGCTGTCGCCGCATTTAGCAGCCGCAGCCGGATCCGTTCGCCTGCGCGAACCCGTACCACGTCAGGAACGCGGCCGTTAACGGTGACTGTGTTGCCGACGCGCCCATCCATCGCGGCTTCCATGCGATTGTTGAAACCGGGGGCGATCTGGGCATCCTCCGTAAGCCGCCAGTCCTGGATGATCCAGAGCAGCTCCCGATCCACTGAGGGTGGTTCGGCCTCCTCAACGATCAACGTGCCGGCGAGGCCGCGACCCAATTGAATGAGGCTGTCTTCATGCGAGTGGTACCAAAACGTGCCGGCGTCCGGCGGGGTAAACGCATAATCGAAGCGCTCGCCCGGCTTGATCGGCTGTTGCGTCAGGCCCGGCACGCCATCCATCGCATTCGGCAGACGAATGCCGTGCCAGTGAACCGTCGTGGTCTCGGTCAATTCATTCACGACGGTCACACGAATCGGAGTGCCCTGGCGAACCCGCAAAACCGGGCCGGGTTCGACTCCGTTGTAGGCCCATACCTCCGTCTCGGGATATTCCTCCCCGACCATGCGAACTCGTGCCTTGCCGGCCCGCAGCGTGGTCGAGAGTCCGTCATGCGATTTAAAGCGGTCGTCCGCGAGGAGAGACCGGGAGAGCGCCGCGAAAGCAAGGGCGCTGCCTGCCCGCAGAAACTGGCGCCGGCGCAACGTCAAAGGAGAGATAAACTGCATGCCACATCGTCCGTTTGGTGATAGTCGCTGCCCCAATCACGGGTAAGCCCAAGGGCAGGTTTTCCTCCGCGCGTTGGCGCGGGCTCAGAGCAACTTGATCCCTCTCGCCGAGCCTCAGCCGGCGAGCGGGTTAATCAAGGACGATGGGTCTCGGTGGGAACGGATCGGGCGCGGGATCGGCTCCGGCCAATCGCGCGTCTGGCAGCCGAACATAATCGGCCCGAAAGGCGATCGGGCCGGGCAGCTGCGCGCGCATCGGAAGAACTGCTGGGGCGATTATGCAGGCGAAAGCTGGACAAACCGGCATCTTATCCGGAGCTGTACTGCCGGATTGGTGCTGGTCAGAACAGTTCCGGCAGGGCTGATCGCCCGCCATTCCCGCGATATGGTCCCCGAACATAACCATCGGCGTCGCGCTCGCACTCACCGGCATCGCAACCGCAAGGGCAACGATGAAGGCAAAGATCATGCGCGCAATGGACCTCGCCATGACAAAAGAATAACACCGACCTGAGGTCAGTTCAAGCGGGCGTGGCAAAAGGTCTTTATACTGTGGCGAACTGGAAAGCTTGTTTGTAGGGGGGCGGCTCCCATGAAGCCGCCCCCGTTGCACTCAGATCTCGCGCAGTTCGCCCTGCTTTATTAGCCGGACGAGTTCATTCCATTCGGCATAAGAAAGCCGTACGATATTCCCTTCCTCGCCGATCCAGACGCCCTGATCCGTTATCTCGATTTCCGGGCACTCCTCGCAGGCAGGGCACAATGTGAACTTGATCGATTGCATCTGAATCTCCTTCTTGATGACTTAGCTGTTGAATCATCTTCTTGATGACTCAACTGTTTGAGTCTACCGTCTGTAGTCGCTACAGACGCAAGGGTTTTCTTGGGGGGATGGCATGGAAATGGCGATCGGCGAGCTATCGCGACGAACGCACTGCAATATCGAGACAATCCGCTACTACGAGCGGATCGGCTTGATGCCCAAGCCGCGCCGTGAAAACGGCAGGTTCCGCCGTTACCGCGAGCATGACGTAAGCCGGCTTCGCTTCATTCGCCGCGCGCGGCAACTTGGCTTTACCCTCGATGAAGTGCGTAGTCTGCTCCGCTTATCTATGACTGAGGAACAAGATAATCGCGTCCAAATTCGGAGTATTGCCAGTGCTCACATCGCAGACATCCGCGCAAAAATCGGAGACTTGAGTGCAATGGAAGCGGTACTTGCCCAGGCAATATGCGATTGCCAGTCTGCGGTCGCTCAGCGATGCCCGTTGATAGAGGTGTTATCGCATGACGATTATCGGAATTTTGAAGGCGACGTTTCGAAAAAGCGAGATCAATAAACTCGCACAACCACATCGATGGAGCCCCCCCGCATTCGAAAGTTACAAGCGATGCGTTGGCTGGATTTTCGAAGGCCCAGCTTGCGGATCACCTCGACCGGCACATGGCCATCGACGACATAACCGCCGACGAACATCGTGTGGCAGCCTTCAAGATCTTCCGGAACGCCGGCCCTTTGGCTGATTTCGGCAAGGTCGTTGGTGGCCATCATGGTCACCTTGAACCCATTCTTTTCGAGATACTGCGCATAACTTTCGCAGCAGGTGCAGGACGGGTTCTTGTAGAGTGTCGCTTCGATCGGCACCGCCGCCAGAGGCGCCTCGCTTCCCCCCGCCATCAAAACTCAACCGCAGCCGGGTTGGCAGAAAAGTTCCCTCGTAGGCAAATCATTGCTAGTCAGAAACGAAAACCAGAATCCCCCGCCTTTCCCGATTGACGGGAGAGCGGCTCTCACCCTAGCAATGTCCGCAAACACGCCCGAGGCGACATGATGAGGGATGATCTGCAGCCAAACACGCTGAACGGCGCCTTGGCCCCGTTTGCCGAGGCTTCGGCCCGCGCATTGCCATTCTCGCGGCCGCACCGGTTTACTCTGGGCGCATCATTCAAACACGGTTTGCCCGCGGCTACGCGTACACATGCAGACGAGGAACCGGTCGGCACGAATGGCGCGGTCGCGCGCGGGCCGGAGTTACCCAGCATGCCCTGGCAGGATTCCGAGATAAAGATTACCCGCCACACAGCGCGGCGGATGGCGTCGGCGCCTGGGCGACCGGAGGGCTCTGTTCCATATCGTCATGATCTGCCGTCAAGGAGGACCACATGCCGCTCACCCGCCGCTCGCTGCTCGCTGTCGGTACCGCCACACTTGCCGCCCCCGCCATTGCGCGCGGAGCCGG
>JGI20133J14441_1002954_pt1 | contig 11091 bp, 7 predicted proteins | sample RS3BMetagenome_FD_14441 | JGI IMG/M metagenome (IMG submission 14441)
ACGGGTAGCTTATTGCAAATGCTCGTTCTTCGATCCAACTGGCGATTATTAGACGTTAAATCAGCTAAATTGCGCAACACAGCATCATGGTGAGCACTGCTATAATTAGCTCATCCCACATTAGGTAGGGATTATGATCTAATAGAATATCAAGAGATGCGGTGATAGGCTAACTAGCTCCACAACCCGTTTCATCAATCTTGAGCAGATGGAGATTTCACGGTGGGGCGGCTAATCGTTATCCACGTCAATCCCGAGCTGCCTTAAAGCTTCCTTTATCTTATTCTGATAATCCTCCTCCGAGATCGATCCTTCACTCGCGTCTATCTTGACCCTTAGACTCTTAAATTTGCTCTGGAGGAAATTCATCANNCCCATTATATCGCTAACCTTGCCAAGTGGGACTTTGAATTCGAGGGTCAGATGATCCATCCCCTTGATAACTGGTCCCATGATAGGCCCGCTCTCGGCGCCCTCATGCTCAACCGGCTTCGGTAACGGCTGTGGCGCCCCACTTATGGCCTCTTTTTGAGCGGCTTCTTTTTGGGCTTCGCAGATCGCGCTTTTGATTATCACTTCGTTCTCATCAAACGTGAGATTCGCATCGCTCTTGAAGTACTTACAATCAACCGATTTTCCATCTTCCTTGAGCTCACCAAGACCGAAACTACCCTGCTTCACCCCCTGTAAAATCGACCCCTCAAACGAAGCGCGGGAGATCACGCGCCTCTCTCCCGGTGTCCTCAGCATGGATTCATATATTTGCCAAACCTTAACTGCGTCTCTATCCCCCAGATATTTCTGCTGGATCACGACCGGCGATATCTTCTCGAGTATCTCCTGCTCATTCTTCAACCCTTCGTATACCCACTCGTCCAGACGTCTCGTATCACCGTATGTAGGTATGCCAAGATCGATCTCCTTCAACCCGTCCTTCACAGGCGCATAGACGATTCTATAGCACCCTTTGACTTTATCTTCGAGGTCGCGATTCTCCTTTTGTATTCTAGTTGACACTTCACGTTTCTGTTCTTCGGTGAGGTTTATCGTATTGTCATCTTTGATCTGCTGGTATGCAATTTTCCTTTTTATTGACTCGAGGAATGAATTCCTTTCCGCATCAGACGGGCATAGGAAGAATATCGTATTCATGTACACTCTTTGTGAATCTCCCTTTGATTCTAATATATCTTTCATTAATGTTTCGTCTTTTTGAGGTATTATAACAAGTTTCATCTCCGCTGTGTCAGGAATATCCCTTGGCTTGTCTGGCCAGAGAAAGACCTTGAAGTTCTTCCCCGAAATCTGCGCCTTCACTATTCCCATTTCCGATTCACGCACGTCATCGTCTTTGATGTTCTCCATCTTCGTAAGCAATATCCTGTTCAGGTTAGGCTGGTTTAAGAAATAGTACTTATCATCCTGGGACTGCAGGTAGAACAATGTGTTCTTGAGCTGCTCTACCGCTTCGACCACTATGCTTGACGGGTTGTCGGTCGTCGTTGCATTCCTCTTTATCTCCCCAATATGCGCTCCCTTCTCCTGCGCGCCTGAGAAGGAATAGAGGAATATACTCGTGGCTGCCCTGGTTCCCATATGTAGGCCCCTGAACGATTTGCCTATTGAGGCGTCGACCTTCTTCGAGCCGGAGTTGATGTCGGTTATGTCCGCTGCTATGACGCTATCGAATTCCTGGCCGATATGCTTTATCAGCTCCTGCCTGATCTCTTGGTTAGCAAGGTCAAAGTCCGAGAGAGTTATGTATGGGCGGCCGCTTTCCTTGAGGGAATATATGACGAGGGAAAGAAGCCTGAGGACACCCCTGGTTCTTTGAAAGGTCGGGAAGCTACCCCATCTGTGGTAGAGCGCCTCTATCACTTCGGGGATAAAGGGATAGGACTCGATGAAGCGATCCCTATATTCTGAGGCATTAACCCCCGCGGGCAGTATCCCCTCCTTCTCCGCATACTCGATGAAATTCGAAACTACCCGCTCTGCCTCTGCCTCATCTATGGAGGAGAAAAGGCGCCTCCTCACTACACTGCTGATCTCGTCCTCCTGGACCGGCGTGTAGATCTTCTCAACCCTTCCTGATACCTTCTGGAGCTGATCGAACAGCTTCTCGGCATTCTCATCGTAGTGCTCAAGCAGGCTCGATGGCAGCGTAACGACGACGCATACCCTATCCAAAGTGCCTGCGACCTCGGTCAGCTCCTGCATGAAGGCCAGGGTCTGCGCAGCTAAGCTCGTTTCGCCCACGGGTATGCCGGAGGCCCTTGTCGTGTATTCCAGTATCTCATCCATCAGAATGAGGACCGGCTGATGTCTTGCGAGCAGTTCCCTCAGGGCCTCACGCCCGGGTGAGATATTTCCCGCCAGCGCCGTGGTACTTCCATCGAGCTGTTTTTCGATGATGCCCCAGGGGGTTTCCTTCTTCGGGTCTAGTGCGGTACCGACGATCACGACCGGAGTGATATTCCGTTGCATTGCGCGATGATATAGGGCGATCAGAGCATGCGTCTTTCCGCCGCCGAACGGCGTCTGTATCTGTATAACCGGGTCTCCTCCCCGCCCGTTAAGCCTCTTCTCAACTACGTCGAGCAGGTTCTTCAGCCCGTTCGTGAGGTATGTCTTCTTGAAGAAGAGTTCGGCATCCCTGTACTCCTCAGGCGCACGTTTCTTATATGTCTCCCAGAGGTCCGCCGCAAAGACATCCATGGTGAGCCTCCCTTCGAGTATATCCCTGTGAGGCACCGCGATCGTGTGGAAGGGCTTCATTCAAACAACCTCCTTTGTCCTGCTTCTTGCTTGATTTCCCTCATGACCCTCTCCTTCCCGGCCAAGAATCCCTCCAGGAGCTTCTTCTCGGCATTACCGTTCGGCAAGGACTCAGATATTGCCTGGGCTACCCTATAAAACACATCGCTCTTACCGTATCCCGTTTCGCGGAGGACGCGTGTCATTTCTTCTGACATGCCTTTCTTCCATAACAGCAGAACTTTATGAAGCACGTCTATTAGCTCTGCAGAGTTTTCCAGATCATCGGGCCTTCTCTCCTCGGGGCCGAGGACTTTGATGAACTCTTTCTCCTTGGAGATGAAACCTCTATTCCATTCCTGCGTGACATCAAGACCCACGCTCTGCCCGAGTTTCCTCGCTTCATCGAACTCAACTACCTTATCGCCGTAGGCCCACCTCCACAGAACGTAGAAGCGGGTCATGGGTTTGATTTCCGCCGCAAAGCCGTTATGCAGGACCTGTCTCACCGCGTAGTCCGTCACGATCTTGCGGATATCCTCAAGGAACCTGTCAGCTCTGACCACATTCCCTTCATCGTCGATCACCCTCTCGTACTTGCCGAACACTTCTATTGCGGAGCCTATCGCCGAGATGAAGAAGTCAGCTCCCGAAATTCCCTCATTCCAGATCTGATCTAGTTTGCTGTTCAGGTGCTTCTTCAATTCGTCTTTAACCTCATTGTAGAAGCCCATGGGTATCTTCTGGGTCTTGCGCGTAACCATGTAGATCGAAGAGGCCAAGGCGGCCGATTCGATCGCTCTCAGTCTAGCCCTCATCTCTGTGTGTATGGGCCACGCTCCTGAGACCACCAGACCCGAATCTAAGAGAGAATTCACTAGTGTTTCCCAACCGGCTACGGATTTATGCGCATAGACTATGACTGATACGCCATTCGGTTTAAGTACCCTATTTATTTCTTTGAGGGATTTCTTGAGCATGTCTTCAAAGAATTTTTTCCCCTGCTCAAATCCGCCCTCTCTGTTCGAATATGCAACGATTTCCTCGCTCTTTGGAGTTAGCGGAGTGACGAAGAGATCTGGATACAGGTGCCCTATAGACCGCTTGAGCCATACGTAGAAGAAGTCGGAAAGATAGGAATAAGGCACATTGTCGTAATACGGTGGGTCGGTGATAACTGCGTCAAAATAGTTATCAGGATAGGGAAGAGAAGTGGCTGAAGACTGGGTGACGGTTGGTGCTTTGTCATTTAATCCAGATATTTTCTCTAATACTATGGAAATCGCATTAAGAATATTACTAAAATTATATCCACTCATACCTAATACATTCGCTTCAATATAATCCCAATTCATAGGCAAAGCTTGGCGCGCAAATGTATTAGCAGCTTTCTGCCATACTCCATCCCAATGACATATAACAGAATTCGTATCAGGGATGCGACTAACTACGAACCCTAGGTAACTTACCACCGCTTTCGCATATTCTTTATCATATCCCGCTTCAATCATCTTCTTATATGCCTCTCTAATCTTCTCCACGAATGTTATCATCGCAAGTTTCTGCCTCGCATTGAAGAGGTCGCCCCACGTATTCATACCATATCTCTGAATTCTGAAGCCGAGCGTACCTACGGGGGGAAGTGGTTCGTCTGGGACCGGATCCAGCCCCCACTCATCGTAAAGCTTCTTTCTTTTCTCTTTAAGGTATCTTTCGGCCTCGTTAAAGGCTTCCATGTCCTTATCGTTCGCAATACGGTACCTCTTTCCAGTTGCACTATGCAATACAACGGCAACCATCCTTTGCCCCACCTTGCCTTCTCTGAACAACCTAGCCGTAGTCTTTCCGTCAATCACCGAACCGCAAACAGGACATCTGACGATAGCTTTGGATACAGTTCCCTTTTCAGGATTAAAACCATCTGGCATCTTCTCGTATCCCGTTCCGACTATTCTGAAATTCACATTCCTACCGGATACGTATGGGTACAACGATACTTTCTTGTCGCTCTTCTTTGCAAGCCAAAACTGTCTCATGAGAGGGATCTCGGCCCCGCATGACGGATTCTGGCAAGGAATAGTCCGTGCCCATATGTATCCTAGTGGAATAGAGCCATCTTTGTCTTGGGGATAGAACCTCGAAATTTCCTTCTTGGCTTCTTCAAAAACCCAATTTCCCCATTTCTTAACGTCTTCAACAAGACGATTCCTATAATCCATAAGAAGAAGATTCGTACCTGTAAAACCAAGATTCGTCTCTTGCTGACCGCTGTGACCGTACCTTTGAGGATATTCTAGGGTACACTTAAGGATGAGAGCCGCTACTGGGTTGTAATCGCTTGCGTAGGTTTCGCAACCAAGGCGAAGGGCCTCAAGGGGTATCGAGCCGCCGCCAGCGAATGGGTCGAGTACTTTCGGCGGCTTCCCCCCATTTGCTTCTAATACCTCCCTCCTTGCCTCGTCTATTAGATTTTTGCTTAATAAACTCTCCCATTTTGAAAGCCTAGCTATGAATTCGCGTTTCTTCTTCCATTCCTCAGCATCTTTGGGCGGAGGGACAAGGGCCGCGTAAACCGTCGCCCTTGATGCGGCGAGAGGCCTTCTCGCCCACCATATGTGTAACGCAGAAATATGGCCCTGCCTGACATTCTTCTCCTTAACCGACTCTTCGCTGACTTCCCTAACGGGAAATGTCTCTTCTATAAGCCTTCTATCTTCCAATCTAGCTCGCCCTCCTCTCTATCTCAGTGGCCTGAACAATATAGCGGACGATCTCCACCTTCTGGTCAACCTGCAAGTTTGATGCGGGATTCCGTATTATATAGGGCCTCGTGTTCGGGTCCTTTCCAGCGTTCCATACAACGTAAAGGTAGTAATCATCCCCAAGCCTCTGGGCCTTGAACCACTCGTTCCGAGTGAGCGCTATCGCCCCCACATCGGCCCTTGCCTTCACCTCGATATATCTTATCTTTCCATCCTTTCCCGTCGACCTTATGTCGAAGCCAAGGTTTTCCTTGGAAACGTCCTCAGGCTCCCTTCCGTTTTCCCTCTCAAATCTCATTGCAATCTCCATGCCGATTCTCTCCACCTCTTCATCCCTATGCATGGCCTCCTCAGTTTCAGCCCTGGGGAGCACACGGACGATCCCCACGAATGAAGGGTTGTTCATAGTCAGATCCTGCTCTCTTTCTATCAGTTCCTCCAACTCCTTCTTACTTGCTTCATACTTCTTCATCTGTTCTTCCTTGTTCCTGATCACAAGATCTACGTTCTCCCCTCTCTCCTTTCTTGACTTCAAATTTATGAGTTCCCCGTCCAAATCTGTCATCAACTTCTCCAGCGATTTGACCCCATATTTCCTTTTGATTTCACCCTGTCTAAGCCTATCTGCCTTAAGCCTCTCCATATATTCTCTCAGTCCATCCACGACCGCAGGGATAACATTCCTCTTCACCTCATCGACGTCGACCTCTTCGCCCGTCGGCTCCCCTTCAGCCAGGTCCCACATGATTGTCGGTGATATACTCTTCACATGCCCAGAGCGAGGCTCGTAGTAGTAAGCGAAGAGGGACTTCCCAGCGACTGCGCCAGTACCATCCATGACTTCCCCCTCGAAGAACACTATGTAGCCATCGAGCTTGCCCTCCGGATCGATAAATACCGATCCTCTCTTCAGGTCAGGGCTTATCTTCCTATCCACCCACTCGAGGACAGCTTCAAAGAGGGGATGCCCAAACGAGACGAACTCGGAATCAGGGGTTCTAAAGCCTATATCCTTGTCGAACGTGACCTTTGGGTAGGACTTCATCACAGGCCCAAACCTCCTCTTGAACGAGTCCTCGTCGGCGATCCGCTTTATCTCGGATGGGATCGATTCTATCGTCAAGAACTTCTTGTCCTTGTGTTCGTAGTACCTTCCCCCGGCTTTCTCGAACGCCTTCTTGAAGAATGCCTCTGTGTATTCCGGAATCAGCCTGTTCTCCCTGGCTTTCTCCGCCATCTCCCTGAGTCTTGTATAGTCGATGTACCTCGTAGCCAAGCTCTCCCCAAGGTCCTCTCTGACCCTCCTGATGTAGTCTTCATCGACTTTGATGTCCAGTTCCTTCAATATATCATCGATACTCCTTGCGCTCGCTGCGGCCTCCAGCATTAGCTGAGACAGATCCTTCCCTAGGAGGACCTCGCCTATTACGTCGAAGACCTTCTCGCTGTGAAGGGCGTTCTTTATCTCCTCGAGCTTATCAAAGAGCTTTGAAAGGACATAGCCTTCCCTCGTGTCCGTCGCTATGAGGTTGAATACGAAGACCTCCTTTGTCTGACCGTACCTGTGAATCCTTCCCATCCTCTGCTCAAGCCTGTTTGGGTTCCACGGAAGGTCGTAGTTTATCATCAGGTTGCAGAATTGAAGGTTTATACCTTCACCTGCTGCCTCGGTCGCCACCATAACCTGCGTCTCGTTCTTGAAGATGCGTTCCGCCTCGACCTTCTCCTCAAGGCTCATGCTACCATGTATCACGTTGACGGAATATCCCCATGAACGAATCTTCTTCTCCAGGTAATCGAGCGTATCCTTTGACTCGGTAAAGATAAGTATCTTCGTGCCCGGGAACTTCGAGTTTAGGTCCTCCATCGTCCTCTTAAGTGTGTTGAGCTTAACTTCACTCTCCTTCTGGATGATCGCCTTTGCCTGCTCTATCAGCTTTCCGAGCGTGTCTATCTCGGAATCGAGCTCCTGTTTGTTCTCCGCGACGCTGAGGGTTTCCCACAGCTCTTCCGCCTTCCACCTTTCCTCCTCGCTCATCTCTTCCACTTCATCGAAATCGATACGCTCGGGTGCTGTTCTTTGCCCAATTTTTTCGGTAATTTCTTCGAGCTTCTGCTTTCTTCTTTCCAAAGATTTCAAAATCGCATAGGTGCTTGATGCGAGGCGCCTCTGCAGTATCAGCAGGGCAAATGCTATTCCCCTTTTCTTATCATCCCGTACGATGGCCCTATTATACTGCTCGCTTACGTAGCGTGAGACGTCATTGTAAAGCTTCTTTTCATCATCGGAGAGCCTGAACCCGACCGTTTCTACATTCCTCGGCAAGAATAGGGGCTTCCCTTCAAAGTCCTTTAGATCCTCCTTCATCCTTCTGATGAAGAGTGGGTTGTCCTCATTCATGATCGACTCACGTAGCATCTCCGATGTCGCGAAGAATCCGGGTTCCAGAAGGTCCATGAAGAGCCTGAAGTTTTCAGGATCGCCGCTGTGAGGCGTGGCCGTAAGGAATAACAGGTGGGGATCCGCCACCCTTGAAAGGACTTCACCGAGCCTGTACCTGTCCGTCTTCGTGACCTTATCTCCATAGGCGTACGCGCTCATTTTGTGGGCTTCATCCACCACGACGAGGTCAAATCTCACGGACTCAAGGGAAGGCAACACTTCGTCCCTCTTAGCGAAGTCCATCGATGTGATTATCTGGTTATACCGTTCCCATACATTCTCGCCGTAGTGGGACTCGAACAGGTTCCTGTCTACCACTGTGAAGTACTCTTCAAACCTTTCCTTAAGTTCCCTCTGCCATTGATCCTTGAGGTGGCCAGGTACGACTATCAGTATCCTTTTGGCCAGATTTCTCAGCTTCAACTCCTTGATTATCAAGCCAGCCATTATCGTCTTTCCAGCTCCCGGGTCATCCGCGATCAGGAAACGTATCCTTGGTAGCTTTAGGATGTAACCATAGACTGCCTCTATCTGATGGGGGAGGGGATCCACTTTGGATGCGTTCATCGCCAGAAGCGGATCATAGAGAGATGCAAATCTATATCTCTTTGTTTCAAGGGCGAGAAAGGCCTTCCAGGGCTCGCTTGAAAAGTCGGTCCTCACGACGTTTATCGATATGCCGGCCAGTTCAGCTAAAGATATGAGCTGATCTATATGCCGGCCCGTTAACGTCGTAGCCCCGATAATATGCACGTAAGCCCCGTTGTTATCAACTTTCTTTATCTCAACGGGCTCAGGCCACTTTGAACTGGTTACGATGATGCCTGGCACTAATTCTGAGCTATCCAACACATTTCACCGCTTATTGTCAGGACATCCGCCAGCAGATACTAATATCGCATCATATTCATCAGATAAGTAATCACCTAAGCGCGATGTCGATCCATTTGCGGCGGGGTTATTAGGAAGCGCGGAGCCCATCGCCTCCTCATAATTCGTGGCGTTCTTGGAGATGCACGAGGCCATCGCTATCGACCCTATCACGTGTGAGTACACCGACCCGACATACCGGCCCATCCCCCGGACGTCTATCGTGAGGTTGACCGGCGGGTGGGGCGCAGGCGATGCAGGCGGCAGCGGCTCCACCCTTGCAGATGTCATGGCATAGGCCTGATAGACGCCGTAGTCTATCATATACGCTGCCATACAGCCATTATTACCACGAGTGCAGTATAACTTTTATGGCTCGAAATCTAACGCCGTTTCATTGAGCAATAGATCGATGATCTCAGATGTGGAGCCAAGTCCCGTCGTGGGATCGCTCGGCGCCGGCCCCGTCCCCCTTCAGGCTCGGGCTCCTCGGCCACTCGACCGAAAGGCCCTTGTACCGTTCGAATAAACCGAACGCTAGGCAAGTATCGACGTACCGAGCGGATGATCATGGATCGTATGTACAGGCGATGAGGAGCTCCACGCAGCAGTTGAGCAGCCGCGGGTTAAACGACGCGAGGGAGCTTACCCGTCCCCCACTCGCCACGGCGCCACCGGTATAAGACGGCGCCCTCCTGAGGAGCCCGCGTGCCGGAGGATCTTCCGTGACTGGACTTCGACTCAGGATCCTGCTGGCCATCTACGGGGCGGGGAGGGTCCGCGCCGGAGCCAGGGAGCTGGCGGACGAGCTGGACTACTCGCCCGGGAGGGTGAGCGAGCGCCTCAGGGCCCTCTTGGAGGAGGGGTATCTGGGGGAGGTCGAGCGCGGGGGAGATTGCTACTACGAGGTCACGCAAGGGGGAGGAGGCGCATCTACCCGTTCATAGTCCCGGGGTACCTGATACTGTTCGTAGCGGTCCTAGGACTGGTGATCACAGCCGCGGGCCTCCTGGAGCAGCTGACGGGCGTAGCCCCGGCGCCCTGGTCCCTAGTGACCATCGGCGCGACGTCATCCGCCTTCTCACTGGCGGCCATCCTGATCCTGAGGAGGCTCGAATCGATGGTGCTCGTCAGGAAGCGCGGGTGACGGTGACCGTACCCGTTCACGTTCCGTGAAACGCGGTTTCACGACTATGGGTATAACGCGAACCTCTTGCCATTCTCCGGCGCGATGCGGCGCAATCCGGAAATATCGCCTGGTGACGATCACCCATGAACGCTACAGCTGGCACCTGAAAACTGAACAGGACTCCTGAATCGAATCATAATCCGTAGTAATCAGCTAACAGGCCACGTATGTAGCCCGCCAGCCAGTTCCCAATCCAGTTCCCCTCAATCGAATCCCCGAGATATTCGCACAATCCTGCCCCATGTTTCTCGGAGAGATTCTCCGCATGTTTGACGGCGTACCCTATGGCACCATCCAGTAAATTCATTCTGTGTATTTTTGACATCGGATCATCAAGCTCTTTCTGCCAGAATTTCACATCCTTTTTACTGAGCTTCAAACTCAGGTAAGATGGAAGATCTTCTATCGCCTGAAGTAATTGCCTTTCTATCCTGCATGAAGCGTAATATTCCTCTATAAGTCCCTTGCCCCAATCTGAAATATAGACCAATGAACCGCCTCCTCGCTCCGTCATACACTGCATGCAATGATTAAAGTTTTAGCTCCGGGAGATGGAATCATCATATGGAACCGGCCGATAGGCGGTCGATCGACGAGCATGAGTATGAACCCAGGGGATCCCTCCGCTCAATCCACAGTGAGTACGGATCGGATCCCGGGAGGTGGATCGACCTGGATCGAGAACAGTTCGCCGCCCGGGATCATCGCCAGATCGACCATGGCGAACGCAGCCAGCCACGCCCGGAGACATGGGGTCGTATGAAGTACCGGCCTGACCATCCACTCGCCGGGGAGACCGTCCCGCAGCGGCCGGGGGACCTCAGACCGTGCTCCCGCCGGAGGCGACGCGCGGGAATGCGTTGAATCATATTAAACAGGGAGTAGAGCGTACTTCCGAGAGGTGACTGGGGGTCGCGCCTCTACGATGGAACACTCGATCAGTTCAGGCAGGACGTGCTCGACAACTCCATAGCCGACGTGCTCAGACAGCGCTTTTCCCAGTACTACGGACATGGGCCGGGACCCTCTGAGTACCGCTCCTGGGAGAACTCTCTGCGCGCCCTGAAGGA
>JGI20133J14441_1002958_pt1 | contig 11070 bp, 10 predicted proteins | sample RS3BMetagenome_FD_14441 | JGI IMG/M metagenome (IMG submission 14441)
CACCGTTCGATCTTAACCAGACAGAAATGAATATTGATTTGATAGGGCGATTTGAATACAAGAGAAGGAGCCTAACGTATCGCAACCCGTGTCGTAACAGCGTTAGAACGTTCAGGATAATACCACACCTTTGTCAAAATAGCTTTGTGATATTCCAGCCGTTTCGCTTCATTCTATACCAGTCCAAGTTTACGAATAGAATGTGAAGCTGTAACTCTTCTGGAAGTCCGCAATAGCCGTAACATAAAATACGTGTTCATAGTTGAGCGAATGACCTCTCACCTATAATCAACCTGTGCCCCTGAGGTATACTTGCATTGCTGTCTANAACAGTAGAATAATTTCCTATAAGACTGTCAACTATCCTCTTCCCGCTCTCTATTCTGCAACCCTTCATTACAATGGAATTTTCCATCTCCGTATTTTTTAATATGCATTCATCCCCTATAGATGTATATGGGCCGATGTAGACGTTGGGGCCTATCATGCAGTCTTTGCCGATTATGACAGATCCTATAGTGTAAATACCACCAAATGACCCAATTATTTGAATCCGATCTTTAATCGTGACAACTGAGAACCAAAACTCAAAAGGTGTTGATATATAATCGAGAAGTGATCATAGATATTATTTTAGAGTTCCACGTTGATTCTGCCCTACGGTGGAGCGGCAATAACGAAGCACCTCCCCGATTGTTTGCTCAAACGAGAATTTATTCTTCCAACCCAGTCGTCTGAGCCTTGAATTATCGCCAACAAGTCGAGGTGTATCCGATGGCCTCTTATTCCTTGCGTGCCTGACTCGAATCTTTGCTGTTGTTTTTGAAAGAAGAACCTCCACTATTTCTCCCACAGAATGCTCCTCACCCGTTGAGACATTATACGCCTCACCACCCCTGCCATAAATGGCTATGGTTTCCAAGGCGCTCACGCAATCGCGAATGTCAATTACATCTAGGGTGACTTCGGGGTCGGCTATCGCAATCTCATGAATTTTTTCTGCAGGCTGCCTTTCTGCAATAGCTATTGCATTAGCCACCTCGAAGACCACCCCCCTCTTGCAACCGTAGCCAGTGACATAGAAAGGGCGTGCGATCTTAATCTGAAGTCCAAATGCGTCATGATATCCCACGCAGAGTGTCTCAGCACACGCCTTGGAAACCCCATATGGGCTAACAGGCTTTAACCTTTCATACTCTTGAATTCTGTGAGAACTGGAAACACCATAAACAGAGCTAGAACTTGTGTATACCAAGGATACGTACTGGTCGTTCTTGCAGGTGCGAAGCGCTTCAAGAATATTATGTGTAGCAACCACGTTAACTTTAAAGTACTCTGCGGGGTGCTGCCAAGAAAAAGGAAGGTTTGTCTTCGCCGCAAGATGAAAGACAAAATCATATGGGCCTTCATTGAAGATACGCCCCACGTTACTGTTTACAGTGATGTCATCTGATGTCTTCTCCCCTTCCATGGTCCTCACTACTGCTCGGCGTGCCCTCAGGTCTTGGACGAGTGCCGAGCCTATGTATCCTGTGGATCCTGTGATGAGGCACCGTTTGCTATCGAATATTAAAGCGCCGCTCAACTGCGCAATGCACCGACGCTCTTTATCTCTACAGGTGACAACCTCTTTGCTGATTCGTACACTGCGAAGACCATCCTGAGAGCTTCAACCCCGTCCCTTCCATTTCCACTCGGTTCCCTGCCAGTCTTTATTGCTAAAATGAAGTCTTCTAGCTCCAACGCCCAGCTTTTATCCTCTCCGCGGAACTCCGTTACCTCCTCGCGGAACGGCTTCTCAAACTCCCGGGGGTTGAATATGGCTCTTTCGACGCCGTAGGAGCCGCCCAACCCTTCTACCGACCCTATTCCGTTTTCACCACACACCTCAAAAGAAAAGAGGTTACGCCACTGTGTGAGGCTCGAATGAATGAAGGCAGCTTGGTTTATCTTGTTTCTGAAAATAGCCATCGCATTATCCTCGAGCGGAGCGATAGGCCAAAAGCTTGTCGAGACGAAACCCACAACAGTGTGAAAGTCTCCCAGAAGCATCCTGAAGAGGTCCAGGACATGTATTCCATGCTCCATAAGCTGCCCTCCAGCAACAAGCTTGGGGTCAGACCTCCAGTCGTTCTCATACCCCGGCCGTCCGCAGTGACCGTAGCGAGAACGTATATAGTAGATCTTGCCGAGAGTCCCTTCCTCAACCCATCTCTTTAACAATGTAATGCCAGGGTGATACCTGTGATTGAAGCCGCACTTCAGGACAACCGATTCCTTTTTAGCAACAGAGACCATCATCTCGGCGTCCTTTAGGGTAATCGCTAGCGGCTTCTCGCAGAGAACATGCTTCCCCGCTTCCATCGCCGTTGCAGCAATCTCCAAATGTGTGTGGGGGGGAGTGCATATTACGACAGCATCAACGTCATCTCTCTTGATAACCTTTTCCCACCCGAGCACTGGCTGCGATCCAAACAATTCTGCCAAGGCTTTGGTGGGTTCCTCTCTTCTTCCAGCGATGCATACTACTCGTACATCCTTTCTTCCTACCATGGACGAGAGCCTTCTTTCAGCCTGAAGCCCAGTGCCGATTACCGCTATACGAAGCTGGTTCGTCATGATATCACACCTCAATCATCTTGATACCTGCATCTTCAGCCTTTTTGGCGTCTAGCACGTGCGGGAGGTCGATTACGTAGGGTTTCTTGGCTAGTAGGACGATGCGACGAAGGTCGAGTGACGCAAACTCGGGCCATGCTGTGAGTATTAAAATAACAGTTGCACCGCTTACCGCTTCGTACGGGTTCTGGAATAGGTTTAGGTTACTAATTGATGGCACAAGCTTCACAAGCGGGTCATATACATGAATCCTGACGCCAAGCTTGCTCAACTTTATGGCCAGCTCAAGTGCAAGGGACCTTCGTAGCGTGTCTGTGCCGGCCTTATATGTGAGACCAAGCAAAGTGATCACAGAATTCCTACGTCGGTTACCGATGGTCGAGAGTATTGCCTTCACTAGATCTTCTTTCCTTTGCGCGTTTGACTTTGCTATGCCGTCGAGCAGGAATGTCCGAACCCTTTGCCTGTTGCCGAGATTCCTGAGTACGGTTAGGTCTCTCGCAAGCGTCCCTCCGGAGAACGGAGGACCTGGCCTGATTGGCGCTTTCGGGCTGATACGATTGTCCCTCAGAACTGCACCTATAACTTCAAAGGGATCCACACCCACCCACCTGCAGAGAGTTGCTATTTCGTTTCCAAATGTAATATTCATCGCCAGGTAACTATTCAAGACATGTTTGACCATTTCAGCTGCGCGTAGCCGCATAGTCACTGGCTCTATCTTGAGCCCTTTGAACAGCCTAGCTGTCGAGCTGATCCCTTCGCTTGAATCGCTCCCTATAACCAAGAAGGAAGGCGAAAAGAAGGAGTTGATTGCTTGTCCTAGCCTCAGGTTCTCTGGAACGTATGAAATCGTCATGCTGTTCTGTAATTTGAACTCAGCGGCGAGCTTTTCGCAGGTTCCCACCGGCACTTGGCTTGAGACCACCACATGAGTGCGCTCCTTGAGGAAAGGCGAGGCTTTCCTGCATAGCTTAAGCAGAGGATGTAGGTTGGGCCTGTCCTCCTTGTCAATAGGAGTGTCCAAGGCAAGCACGACATAGTCTGACGAACGAAGCTGTCCGAAGTCGGTGGAGAAGGAAAGCATTCCCTCAGCAAATCCCCAAGAGTTCCTTCAGCCCTGGCTCACTGACTGGTGGAATACCGCTTCTCAGGGACTCGACAACTTCTTTATTCGTATCTAGGCCAATGACCTTGAAACCCAATTTGGCGAAGCATGCTGAATAAGTCGAGCCTAAGTGCCACAGGCCGAGAACCGCCACCGTTTCTGAATTTGAGTCTTTGTTCATTTTGAAACACCCGAGATCGACTCAACTGAAACAACATAGGAATTACGTTTCGCGGAAAGATAGGCAGCTTCCACCATCTTCATAACCGCTAGGCTTTCGCGGGCTGAACTCATAGGCTCTCTCCCACTGCGAACACATTCGAGGAAGTGGTTCCACTCGAGCTCCCAGGACTCATCCTTCTGCTGGAAGAAGACTCGGTTTGTATGCTCATCTCCTTTATTTCCGTAGGTCAACACCTCCTGTCCATAGGCTCCTCCCAAACCGTTGACTTCGGCGAACCCCTCAGAACCGTAGATCTCGAAGAAGAACAAAGGTTTCCACTGAGTCCAACTCACCCCGAGCGAAGCGCATGCACCCCCCGGACCGTATAGCATCAAGAGCGCATTGTCCTCTACCTTCATCTTCCAGAAGCAAGTGTTCGTCCAGGCAGAAACCTTTTCTACGCCAGGGAGGAACCAGTTTATCAGGTCTAGCCCGTGAACACCTTGATCCATAAGTTCGCCTCCGCCGGCCACTTCAGGGTTTGCGCGCCACTCTTGTTCATAACCAGACCTTCCACCGTGCCCGTGTCTGACCCTTAGGAACAGAAGTCTGCCTATCTTACCTCCCTCGTATAACTCGCGCGTCTTGGCGATTCCAGGGTGAAAACGGTGGTTAAATCCAACCTTGCAAAAGACCCGGTTTTTCGCTGCGGCCTCGCAGACAGCGACAAGCTCCTTCGAACTGATGGCTCCAGGCTTCTCGACCAGCACGTGTTTCCCCGAAGCTAATGCTTCCCTCGAGATCTTCGCAAGTGAATTATTTGTTGTGGAAACGATGACCACATCTGACTTGGATGACTTGACAGCATGAACCCAATTGGTGCTGTATTCAGCTCCAACACTTTCAGCCAATGCCCTTGCTCGACGCCCATCCAAGTCCACGATTTCGACTACCCTCGAGAATCTGTGGGCTTTTGCTACAAAGGTTCTGATTGATCCTATTCGTCCAGCCCCCACTACCATTATATTGAATTTCGAAAACATCTAGCTATTACTGCCTCGCGTCCTACGGGGCGAGTCGTGATATTTTAGCTAGATTGACAAGCTGGAAAAAGTATACAAAGGTACAGTTTCTAGAACCACTGTTCACCCGCTAAAAGATCTGCTGCAAAGGCTGAGTGTCTGGGAATATGATGGATTATTAACATACTGCGTCGTCAAGGTTACCCTGTCAGCTAACATACTCATGATTGCTGTTCTTACGCGGTGTATCTGTGCGCGTACAGATTCCGTACAAGCCCGAAGACAAACCTGAAACTCTGCTGTATTAGCTCTCCCGCTGGCCAGGCCTTTGACTATTTTTACTCGAAAAAACTGACATATCTCGAACGGGTTCAATTGCAAGGATAAAACAGAGAATCCTTGGCTTCACAATTAGGATAGCGAGGGCTATTCTTACAGCTCATTTATTTTACGGCAAATAAGAATTATGGCATTGCAGTTGGAAGCCGTTATACCATCCAAGCTAGCTGGATAAATCCTCCAAGTATCAAGCTTATTTCCCCTTTTAACCATAGACAGGAAATCCCTCCATCTAGAATACACACCTCTCAAGTGGGCTATGACAGGACCAACTTTATCCGAGAATGCATATCTCAAATAAACTCGAGTAACGAGGTCAATATAAGCAATTTTCAAAGCATCTTTAGTCTTGGTTATATCGTTAGATTGTTTATCATTCGCTGCAATTACCTGACTATAAATCTCCAGTATCTCGAAACCCGCGCGTTGCAATAACCTTTGCAGTTCAAAAGGGGTGTATTCAGCGACGTGGAATGGAGAGTGTCGTTTTATAATGTTCGGTTCTCCGCGTGAAGCAAGACCATTTGGTGTGCTCAATAATAGAAGGCCACCATTCACACACATCGAATTGGCCTCTGTCAAATACAAATCAGGATGATACACGTGTTCTAACACCTCAGAAGATATTACGACGTCATAGAACTTACGAGGAGCGTTTGTTTTGTATGGTTGATGCCAGACAAAGTCCACATTCGTGATCCCGAACCTATCTTTCAAGGCTTTTGCTGTCTGTATGGCTCTCCAATCAATATCATAACCGGTTATTCGCGAACACTCATCCGAGACATAAAAAGTCGAGAAACCATAACCACAACCAAGATCCGCTACTACCTTCCTTGCGAGGAATCTTTTGAAGAAATACATATGTGCTGCATCGTATCCGAACTTCTTTTCAAAAAGGTGCTTAAGTTCATCCAATGTCTTGGGCATTTTAACTGGGAACATTCTCGGGTCACCTGCGCTGCCTCCCGGCGTGTCTCTGTCTGTCAAATCGCTGTTAGATAGACCGTTGCTTCCACTCAATTTTTCCCTGATATCCCTTAGATAAGACAAGTCACAACTTTTAGTAAAAATATGGTTGACGCAACACGTTACAATGGGTACTATGACCAATACCTATTATGACGTAAGCGAAATGGTGGTGGGTGATTCAGAATTAAAGCAGAGTTCAAGACGGGACCAAAAAAGTCGAAAGGTTACTGGTTTTGTAGAGCGACAATCCAACAGTTTATCAAATGGATGAGGTATATGTTCTCATAGGTATACAGTGGTCCTCGAAAGAACTATCATAGGTATCAGATTACACTTTACGTTGATATAAAGGTTCATCGTCTCGGCAGATATGCCACCAAGCCAGGCCCGCTTTGGTAGATAATCTCGTACCTAGGCGAGTTCTCCAACTCGGAATACAGTTGATGAAGCCGAATTTGATCACCAACCGACATGGTGAATCTAAAGAAATCACTTTCCGTTAGAACGTAGTAAGCAGGAGCTTCAACCGTCTGATTCACCTGACCAAACACACCATCGCCCAGCACCGATTGATAATCTATCAAATAATAGTAATCTTGGTAGCGGTAAGTCAGATATCGTACATCACCTACAACTGTCGAAATGGAGGGTCCAACGACATTGTAAAAGAATGAGAGTGTCGCACTTTCCGCTGGGGGTACGTATTCATACCTCTGGTAAGCCGTCCAACTAACAAAATAGAAACCTGGCGCAATCATGAGAAATACGACAACAATGACCCAGAGTATTCTAGATTTTACAGAGGCGATGTAGTACGCGGCAACCGGCATACCTACTAGAAAGAGCCTCATTAGGCGCTCACCTCCGGGATATGGAACTAGAAGGCTCACGAGGAGACAGGCTAGAAATATTGTTAACGGCGTCGTCAAGAACGATTGCATCCAGACCCTAAGGCGACTAGAATGGAGTCCAGTTAATATTGACAGCAGAGCAAGCAACGGGAACGTCATCATGTAAAGCACGGTAAGTCTATTGACGTCGTGGTAGATTGTCGGTCCGCCCGATAATGTTTGCAGTGCCTTCAGTCCAAATGTTTCTAACAGAAAACTTGGATTGCTCTCCTGAGATACAGCGATGGGTAATATTTGAGAAATCGCCTGTGCGCCAATCATAATCCACGCTAGAATTGCCAACACACCGTAAGTAAAAATTGTGGGTAGCCTGCGCTCTCTGAGTAGGTAAACTATCCCCGCTGATGCGACGGCGAATAGGGCGGTGAGAGTGTGTGTAATCGCGAGTGTGGATATAATTATTATCTCGACCACGATGTATCTTACAGACTTGTTGTTATTTACCAAAAGTGTTATTAAAAGGACAAGAAAGAGAAAGTACGCGATTGCTTGGGCAGATAAGTAATCTTGGCTAGTTATATTCGCTACATAGAATACCCATACACCCATACCCCATCGGTTGTTTTGCCCCAATAGTAGTTTAAGAAAGATGCCCAGAGGAAGCAAGTAGGCCAAGTCTATTATCAATGGGAAGAAATAGGCCAGCTGCTGGAGGGCCCCAAAGTTGGTCGTGCCCATTGCGCTAGTCAAGATACTCATTAGCGCCGCGAAGCCCGGAAAGCTGTTGTAAGGTATTGACCCAGCCCCAAAGTGCGAGGTTCTAAGTACATGCTCGTAATATCCAGTAAAGTAACCCTCTCGTGAAATCGATATCTTTTGAACGAAGAAGAGGGGAACCCTTAGAGACAACACTAGCAGTATTGATTGGAACGCAACGAGCTTGGGAGAATATGCATGATCAACCCATATGAGAGCACAAGATACGGCCAAGGCCGCCAGGCCGACGAACAGAAAGTCGGAAAGTCCGCTGACCAGACCTAAGCTCCCAAACTGCAAGGTTGAACCTAGGATGCCATAAATGATAAAGACCGCAGAGATGCAAGTCCCAACAATTGAGAGTTTGCAGTTATTCACTTAAAGGTATCATCTGCCAAAAAAAGCAAGTCTGGACTGCGCTGGAGTAAGCTTTTGCACAGAATTCTAGTACTACCATGAATAGTTCAAGCGTCGTTGGAATACCGAACGGTCTAGTGAATTGACAATGGAAGTTGACGATACCAAAATCTTAGGAATGCAGCATATCTATCTGTTTGCGACTTGTTGCATAATCAGATAGAATTCCTCTTGTGGGTAACCAAGGAAGTTTGACGTGCTCCACCCATCCAATAGAACATTGAGCTGAACTATTGAGTATAAGCAGTTTATCCCGTCTTGGCTTCTATGCAATACTGTTCAATCATCAGGATAAGGTGAGACGTAAACTTGTTACAAAGGGCGTTTGTCATTTTTTAGCATTAATGCCTTCAAAAATGATTCTTCGTATTTTTGGATCACCTCATCCCACTTGAAAGCGAGGCTTTTCTCCCTCGCCGATTGAGACAACCTTCGCCCAAGCTCTGGATTGGCAAGAACTTGCAACACTGCCTCTGCAATGCGGGCTTCATCGCGTTGTGGGACGAGCAAAGCACTCTTTCCGTTTGGTAAAAGATATGGGATAGCTCCTACGTTTGTTGCAACGATCGGTTTACCGAATGCCGCAGCCTCCATTGTTGCAAGCCCAAACCCTTCGAAGTCGGAAGGTGATACAAAAACATCGCATGCAGCATACGCCTGCATTAGTTCTTTCCTTGACAGATAGCCGGTAATTCGTAGGTTTTGCGATACCCCCAAAGCTTCTGCTAGATTCTTCAGAGCCGTACCATAACCAAGGTCAGGTCCACACAAAACGCAAGTCGCGTCAGGAAACTGCTTAACAATCTTTGGTAGTGAACGAATTAGCCATTCTTGACCTTTGCCAACGAGGAGACTACCTACGGACAGGATAATCGGATGCCTAGTCTCATACTTTCTCTCGAAAGTATTCCGGTCATGTTCGATATAACAATCCGGTCCAACTCCCCATGGAATGATATCGATTTTTCTATTGGGCACTCCTAAAGAATGCCAATATGGTATCTCATATTCCGATAGTGCTATAACTCTGTTTATACGTGAAATAGTTCTTTTCAAAATAGCCTTCTCGTAGATCGCCCATCCCATTAATTGATACTTCGGCCTGCCAGGGCGGTCGAACATGGATTTCCCTCCATGGCCGGTAAGAACTATAGCACTGTCCTTTGAAATCTGTGAGATATAGTCATTTTCGAGATGGCCAACACCATGAATGTTGACCACATCAGGCTTATCGACGCGGAGTTCTCTTCTTATTGCAATCGGGTTGGGAAGCAAACCGTAAAGAATCTGTACGCCAGCAATACCCAAGATTCTCTTCACCTGCAGTCCTGCCGTATTTGAGCCGTCATTACTCGCTATAGCATGCTTCCACATTCTGGTTGTGTAAACAATCACATCGTGTCCTCTACGGGCTAGTCCCGAGGATAGTTTTGCTACTGCGTCTGCTACGCCCCCATGAAACGGTGGAAAAAGATACGTTACGAGTACAATGCGCATAACTGAATATATCTTGCATAGGTTTGGCTAAGCAAGCTAGATAGGCGCCTTGGGCTTGTAAGCCAGTAGGACGCAGGATTCTCCCATCAGTTTAAAGGGGGACCTCCTTTGAACTTTGAACACAAGGTCTCTCAGAACCTTGGCTAGGTGTTTATTTCTGATTCGGTCCAAAGGAGGAGGAATAAAATCAACTTTAACAACTCTAAAACCAAATGCTGACAACAAACAGTAAATATCCTTCTGGGTGAATATCCTTGCTCGCTGGAAATGTTTTCTGATATTGTTCGGTAAAATCGCCAATAACGGTATACCAACTTTGAAGATGTTTCCGAATTGAACCCTTCGAATCCTAAATCCATGCTGTTCCAGCAGAAAGAACCGATTGGGGACTGAAACGAACACGAACCCGTTGTTAGTGCAAACTCGTTTCACTTCGCTCAGAACGTCTCCGATATTTATGACATGTTCCAGTACCTCAATGAGCATGACTAACTGTATGCTCGAATCTCTTAATGGGAGCTTCTCACCCACCCCGATTATCACGGAGTCCTTGGGTGCTAGTCTGGCTGCTATGTCATCGTATTCGATTCCGATGGCTGACACTCCCAAACCCAGAAGGCTCTTAATATATCCACCTTCGCCACATCCAATGTCCAAGACTCTGGTGACCTCACCAATCTTAATCCACCCCATGAGTTTCGACAATCGGTAGCCGATCGCAAAAGTCGATTCGACATGTGAAACTGGGCCACCTGTGAAAATAGTTCCGTCTTCTGTATACCAGTGCTTCTCTTCCCGCAATTCCACACCAAGTTACCTACGAGGCGTTAACTCGGAAACTATGACTCCCATCTGTCGAGAGCATAATCATGAGTAGACAGTATTTTTGTTCCTAGGCAACGGGATTTTCCTCCTTCTAGTTGAATCGACATATATGATTGCACAGCCGCACTAGATTGGCATGAGCCTCTAATTTTTGTGCTATTATGAGGTTAAGTGGTCAGATAGACAGATCGCCTTTCTTACTAACAAGGTGAAAGCTTGCGGTTCGTGCTGTTGACCTGCTCCGCGAATGGGAAACCTTTTCAACCATGTCTTGGTACTTTGAAAGTAGAGCTCTTGCAATGACTGTCCATCGGTACCTTTCCCATGCGATTCTGCGAGCATTCCTACCAAGTCTTGTTCGCAACTCTTCGTTACTTAACAACTTGACCATAGCCTGTGCCACCTCATCGACGTCGTGTGGGTCAACAGCTAGACCTTGCTCGGAAGTGAAGTACTCGGTCAAGGATTCAATCCTAGAGAAAATTATTGGCTTTCCAGCTG
>JGI20133J14441_1002964_pt1 | contig 11043 bp, 6 predicted proteins | sample RS3BMetagenome_FD_14441 | JGI IMG/M metagenome (IMG submission 14441)
ACACCAATCAAGATGTTTTATGCAAGGATGCCCCAGAGGGAGATGCTTATTGACCCGTCATTGTTGTTCAGGGGGGTGGAATGATTTCGTGATAAAACATTATGTTAACACTCTTAATTTAATCAAACTCTTTTTTTATCAAGTTATACGTATAAAAGCTGTGTGAATTACACCTACTACTAAATGTAGCTATAATCTATAACAGTAGAATTTTGTTATTAAAAATCGAACTGTTTTTCTAAGAGCTTGGAAATGCAGATTTATGTGAGCCAGACACATAGGCAATTACCCTTATATTGACGTAAACTCTACGGGTACACAATTTCGTGTTCAAATAGTCAGACCTATAGCTGGAATGAGTGGCATACAGACTTATGTGACTATGCTGAAGGAAAAGATGCAGTCTTTTGGTGTTACTGTTAATACAATAACTTACTCTAAGACTTCTTTTGCGCTTTTCTTAAACAGATTGATCAAATGTATGATATAATACATTTACAAAATCTACCGATCCAACCCCTCATTGCGTCCAATGTAGCATCACGCATTTATGATGAGAATGTAGTTATAACAGTTCATAATCCTCCCTCATGGAACAAAATGAAGATAGAGAGAAGGCTTACAAAGATTCTCCTAGCAAGCGTCAAGGCAATAGTATCAGTTTACAGATGGGTTGACAAGAAGATCTCNCAGATTTCTTCTCATTCAGTTGAATATTACCTTGAAGCGCATGTGGGTGACTTCGATGTCGGCACAAATGTAGATTTCAGACAAACTAATTGCTTCAATTTCGCATGAGCTTAAGCAACTTCGCATTGAGCATACAAACGATTGGTGTAGACGTGGATAGACACTCTGGCTGATAATACTATGAAACTTTTGACGAGTATTGTAGGCTAGCCTGCTCTGAAAAATGTTAGGTTGTTTTGATCTAATGTATCCAAAGGCACGAAATCCCTGTTTCATGTGCCATTTTTGCAGATGAGATCAACGAGTCTTGGGATATTGTATGAAACAGAATACTCCACCATCCGGTCAGCCTGTAGCAGAGCCTCGGACTTCCAGTGTAGCTTATCCTTTCTTACACTATCTATGGAATGAACATAATCGTCTAATGTTTTCCCAGTCCAGACAACACCTCTCAGCTTTTTCATGTCCATAATCGATGTTTTGGTTCTGGTGGCTATAACCGGTGTCCCCACGGCCAACGACTCAACTATCTTGAGCCAGTTACTGTGCAAGGAAAAACGGGAGTTGGTTTGTACAGGACACAGCGTCACGTCACATGCAGCTATATATTTTGGCAACTCGTCATATGGGATCAAACCCACATAACTGAGCGGAGCATTAGGATTTGATTTTAAAAATTCCACAACTGATTTTTTGAGAGGTCCCTTACCACCAATGATTATGTGAGCGTCTGGCCAGAGGTTCGAAGCCTTCTTGACTAGTGGCAACAACACTTCCTCTATAAGCCGATGTTTATGCATCATACCAAACCAGCCGATAACGAATTTGTCCTCTACATTCAGGGCAGACCTTACCTGTTTACCATCGACNGTNGGNCTGAATTTTGTTGTATCTACACCACGAAACACTCCGATGAGCTTGTGAGGAGGATGTCCCTCATCAACCAGCAACCTCTGATAGGCTGCCGAGGAGAGGATGGTGAGAGTGGACAGTCGTATCATCAATCTTTCCTGCAATCTGATGAATACCGCCTTCATGGAATGCTCTGATATTTTTCCCTGCGCGACCTGAAAATCTAGGTAAGGGTCTCTTCTGTCTACTACGGGCCTGGCACCTGCAAGCTTCAGTGCCAATACTGTGAGGAACCTTAAGTTTGGTCTATTTCTGAAGTACAGCCACTCATCAAAATAGACAATAGTGATTTTATTCCTTAAACAGTACTGGATAAGCCTTACAAAAAGTTCCATTGAAGATAGTAACTTGGGGGCCTTCAACTTTATGGTGTCAAATCTCACATCACCTTTAGTACTCTCACGATGGCTACTGTTCACCCGTAACCAGGTGANTGNCATGCCCCTCCTTTTCATCTCATTTAACAGATAATAAAATTTCATATTGTCAAAGCTTGGGGCCGGATTGAACTCGTCGCCAAACAAAAACACTATCTTGCCTGATCTCTTTGAACCTAGGGGTCCCAAAAGTTTTTCCTGAGGAAGTTGAGTAAAATAGAAAAGGTGTCTAATATAAATGATAATGCGGTTTACAAGGGCAGATCCCGGCTTGTTTTTCTTTCTCTTCCTTTTTTGCGATTTTTTAGGCCATGAATTTTCGAAGTTAGAAACTTTTTTCAACGTCCAGCCAGGGTTTGAAATATATTGGGTCATATGGATTGAAATGTTGATTGAAATCATCCCCATAAGACTGGTAAAGGGGCAAAGACATCTTAGCAAGCAGATATATCACCCATTGTGAGAGTGACATCCTCTCCGCTTCGAAATAATGCTTTCGATGTAGCCTCATGAAATCCCTATACCTGACGTACCTTAACCGAATTTTGTTCAGGAGCCTGCTTTGTTCTAGGTGTTGATTTGGGGCTTTGAGAAGGTTATACTCTGTCCAGCAATATCTCCCTATTTTCGCGCCCTCGACCAAATATCCCAGTCTTCCCCGTACTGTATGTCATTCCACCCACCAATTTCCCAGATAAGCGACCTTGTAGCTACAATTATGTTTTGAAGACCTCTTATATCCTTCTGGGAACCTGACACGACAAGGAGCAGATTCCCTTCACAGCACGCATTATAGAACTGTATCAGATTTCTTAGTTTCATCTCATATACCTCGTCCATATCAATGTTTGAAATTATATATTTGCCACTACTGTTTTCAAATGCAATCTGCCTGCCTCTTCCCCTTGAGCATTTGGCTTTGATCAATCTTATCTTGCCCGCCTTGGAATATCTCGTAAGAACTGTGTCCGAGCCATCGTTGCTGTAATTATCAACCAGAATGACTTCAAAACTTGAGTCTATCTGATTTAGAATGCTGTTAAGTGAAGCTTCCAACGTTTTTACGTTATTGTAATGGGTGATGCATATACTATACAGTGGCTCGTATGGCTTGTTCAACTGTTCACTTTGTGTCTGCGGCAAAAATTCTTCGACTTCCAATGTAATCTCTTACCAGATTACTTAAGGATTTCGTAGCGCATTGGTATGTCGGATAACTAATTAGCATTTGATTCTTATCGGTAGATCTCATGTTTATCCTTCACTACATCTTTACGGCTAGAAACATGTCGTACAATCTTGTCTTAGTGAACATTTCGTTTACCATATACTTCCATTTTGTTGATTTAACATGCTCCCCGAACATCCTCTTGAAGGATGATATCGATGATTCAACTCTCCATCTGTTGCCATATCCATGATTCTTTCTGCATCTATCATAGTCAGTAAGCTGTTCTATTACTGTAAGCTTTCTTGCTATTGAGCCTCTAGCCTTTGAAGAAGAGTTCTTTCTTATTTTAATGACAAGCTCTATGTTGTTTTTAGATAGGTAGTTGAATATGTTTCTTCTTTCATAGGCTCCATCTATAAGCGATTTCGAAATGCTATCTACTCTTTTTGAAGCTGATTTTAGAAATAAGAGGAATGGCTTTTGCACCATCTGAGATATTCTTCTTCGTAATATCTATGGATAGTATCTTGCCTTTTTTGGTATCAATTGCAATATGGAATTTGATAAAGCCTTTTTCTCTTAATGCCATTCCATATTTCTTTTATCCATTCCCCTCTGTTTGAGACCTTTATGCCAGCAGCAATGACAACATCTTTAGCAATGTCAACGGAGGGATCAATGTCCACCTTTACCTTTGCTACCCTCCACCATACTGTGGTATAGTCAGCTGTTCTTCTTCCTTCTTTTTCTTTGAATACGTCTATATGCCCTGGTAAGACACTCAGAAACACTTCCTATCTGCCCTTAGCAAAGAAGGTATGCGTGGATAGCTGTTAGCATACTCATTAATGAGTTTAGATAATGATATTTTGCTCTTTCTTTTTTCTCGTTCAATCTGTTTAACTCTTCCTCATTACTATCCAGATAAAAAATCAGGGTCAAAGAGTAATTAGTTCACTTCTTCTTACTAATTCTTCATTGTACTTATTTCAATCCCTCTCATTTTTCTCGGAGGTCAATAGCATACATGCTTAATCCTCGTTCAGGTAATGCACCAAGAAAAATAAATAATGACAAACATGTCTCTAGTCATTTGACACACCATATCAGACTTATAACAGACATAGCCTATACAGGGACTAGCGGTTTTAGAGAAAGCTTATTCACTAAAAATTCAAATACAAATTATCAACATAAACGTTAAAAACCAAATAGGCTGATCAAGCGTGAAGTAATACATTGACTTAAAACCGTATCCTGTAATATGGGATACTATTAGTTAGCCATAATACATGATTCCCTACACCAAACCTTTGGATAAACAATCAAAATCATAGCAAGGCATAACTATTACCTTTCTAACTGGAAATATCAGAGCTGCTTTATTGATAAGAGCCGTCTTGGGCTGCAATAATTACTATACCGTAGGAAGCCATTTGACAGAATGTTTCACCAGTATTTAACTAACAAACAATACAGCAACATTAACTGTTATGTTCATACCATCTATATGGGGTAATCTTCCTGAATTCCTTCTAGACCCGAAGATGGACGTATACATTGCGAGTATGTAATACCTATTTCTTGAGTAATTTCGCCTTGAAAAAGGAGAAAAATGAAGTAAAGATGCATCTAAGAACAACGAAAAGCTCATCATGTACTGCAATTACATCCTAGTGAGAAGTGAGCACTTTTTCCCCAACATAACAATCTCCATTTTTATGCTATCTACCTATAAGAGGTAGGCTCTACGCATATATGAAATGAGAAAAATTTACCTTGAAGTCATTAGATTTGTGTGTGAATATATTTTCAAAAGATCTATACTGGTCTTATTTTCTTCTTGAAAACTACTTTCAGAACTATTAAAGCAAGAACTGCTGGCGCCAAAGCTCCTAACAGGCCTCCAAAGGGAAACTCTGGCACGCTATTGGTAGTTGGACCAAGGATTACAACTTTGAAGGATTTCACGATAGAGTTGCCTGCTACGTTTGTGGCAATTACCGTTAAATTGTGAATGCCAACAATGTTTACCGGGGTAAAGAATGAATACGGCTGACCGTCAAGAGTAGCCTGAAGTGAGCTGATTCCACTTATGCTGTCGTAAGCGGTTATAATCGGAATTGTACCTGAAGGGCTAGAACCTTGAAGATTCCCTACGGATATAACCGGAAGAGCACTGTCTATTTTCACGAAGGTGGTCACAGGAGATTCAGTAACCCCGTTCGCTCCCACGGCCCAATAGGTGACATTGTGTATACCATCCCCACTAAGCTCGAAGGAAACAATAAAGTTGCTCGATGGTGAAGGAGGAGAGGATATAGTGACAGCACCTCCATCAACAATGTAATCAATAGCTTCTACGCCTGCATTATCCTTTGCGTTCAGTGTTATCTCAACGGTTGGAGAGGTGTACCAATCGTTCTTCCCCAAAGTACCGCCAGTGATCATGAGGGTTGTCGTAGGCTTAGGGAGAGGGGTCAGGCTGATGTTAAGATCTGTGATGGCGGGAGGAACCGTAACAAGGCTTGAATTCTTTGGATAATATCCCGGCGCTTGCACACTAATAATATATTCTCCTGGAGCTACGTCCCAGCCATAGGCTCCACTGGGATCCGTTTCCTCAGGATTGACGCTTGGAGTGAAATATGATGGGTTTGTAACCTTGACAAACTGTTGGCTGGTCGCATTGAATACATAGAGCGTCACATTAGCTCCCTGAATCGGGGCACCTGTAACTGCATCGGTGACATAGCCGCTGGGATCGAAGAGATTAATAGTTGCAATGACTTGCTCAAGTTCCGAGCAGCCGATAATATGGCCGTTTGAATTGAATCTGGAATTGACAGCTGATAACATCGATGCAATATTTTCTTTATCGTTTTGACTGAGTTGATGTCCAGGTATCCTCCACCATCCTGACCTAAGTTGTGTTCCTGAACTGTTCGTATAAAGGTAATTCCCACCAAGAGTTTGTGCAACCAATACGCTCTGACCATATGGCGTGTCAATGGAAATTTCGGTAGGTGTGTTTCCAAGCGGAGGAATCCAACCAGGTGTAAATTGTATTTTTCCTGTGTTCTGCAGGTAGGTTTCAATGGCAAGCTCTGTTTGAAAGAGGGGTACTGATACATCCGGAGATTTAGGTACTAACCCAGTTGGGGTCATGCCTTGGGAGCATGGCTGGTAAAAGCTCGGGTCTGTGGCGCATGTAGTCTCCACCAGATTCCCATAGTCACTTGCGAATTGTTCCCACGCATGTTGCGGCGGGATATCTGGATACAGCAGTTCAGCGGTGTACTCAGCATCTAGACCTGCGTTGCCAGCACCGGCAACAGCTTGTAGGTCTTTATACATTATACTGTTGAGGTCAGATGCTGTTTCGTATGCCAGAACACCCTCCTTGTAGACGGGTATCTCCCAACCGAGCCAATCCGGGATATCTGTTATGCTTGGGGTCTTGTGGTCGGCGTAAAACTCAAACACCTGCCCGATGGCCGCCACAAGGTCACTTATGCATTGCAAGGTAAGACCTATTCCCACCGGACCGGTCGAGGGGCAAAACTCGGTTTCAGTGATTGGCTCGCCTCCTGGTAGAATTCCAGGATACGTCTTGGTGCAGAGTTTGGGAAGCGGAAGATTCTCAAGCTGAATTATGATCTGGGTATCACCTCCAAAGTATACATCGTGAAGAACCATCGGCACATGGGCAACGCTTCCATCAGAATAGGTTAATGTTAGTGTAGCATTGTCAAAGATCTGCCCCCCAACCAGATTGACCGTAATGTTCAGGGGCAAATGGGTATCTACAGGGATGATGCCGGGCGAGTCTGGAATCGAGTTTCCTATTGAGATTTTGTTGAACGGAACTGTGGTTGCCGGAAGCGTGAAGTTAACCGAGGTTGCGAATGGTGGCACACTTATATTTGTGGCATCTTGTACAAAATATGTCTGATTATACCATTGGCTGCTAAACAAAGCGTTAGGAGGGGGTTGAGCCTCTACGTAGTATGTCCCAGCAGGCACGGTTATACTGTATCTTCCATTCACATCGGTTAGACCATTGTATGTGCCGAAGAAGGCCGAGACTGCAGCTTGGGGTCCCAGAACGTGCAAAGCATCGACGCTGATTGCATATACAGATACATTTGCAAGCGGGTTTCCGTTAGTATCAGTTACGATACCTGATATCGTGGTGCCAGGCCCACCTCCAAAAGTGGCGGGGTTGGCTGCATACTCTTCTATTCGTACAGGTTCCGTAATTAGTGGACCAATCAAAGTGGGTCCCACAGCTACTGCAGAAAATAGTTCTCCTCCGGCAAATGAAATCGTCAATGGGGATGCGCTTTCGTTCGAAACTAAGGAACCAATGAAAACGCCGTTCTTGTAGGCAAAAATGCTTTCGGTTATATTGTAAACTGGAGGATTTAGATTGTAGATTGGCTGCAATGCTATACATGTAAGGTAAGTGATGTTATTCGGCGCAGGGTCGAAAGCCCACGTAAATCTGCAGTTAGGTGAAGGAGGATTGATGATATATTGCAAATTACCCTTATTGCTGAAGACTAATAATGAATTCGTGTTGCTCGCCTGGAAAATTTCGTATATATTGCCGGCTGCATCCGTTTTTAGCTCCACAGGTGTATTAACTCCGTACTGAGCCACGCTAAAATTGCTCACTTGTGCAAGAGACGCATTTAATTTAAAGACATACCGATACAATCCCGTGTAAAGGTACCCGTTTTGGTCCATGCCAAGCCCTGTCGCTTGAGGACAGTAGAAGAATCCGTTTCCAACCTGCACTGTATTAATCGGAATGCCATGCTCTAATTCCAGAAAAACGCTAGTTTGGGGGCAAGTATATGAAATATCTTCTTTAATATATACTGTATCATTCTTGGTATTGACCAAAATCTCGTCAGCGCTCACCCTACCAGGTGGTTGCGGAAGGAGCATTCTAAATTTCAGATTGTCGCTTGGGTCGATAACAGAAAGACGCAACCCACCTGGCCCAGTATCAGCCACGTATATGGAACTCTGATTTACAGCATCCATTGCAAAACCTTGGAAGGTATTATCCCCATAGCCTCCTACGTTGTTAGCATAGAACGTAGGTCTACCAAAAGAATCCACAAAACTGAAAGTAGGCACAGAAAACCTCAATATCCTGTCGTTAAGATAATCTGCAACATAGAGCATTCCCTGGGAATCGATGAAAAGTCCCTGGGGGTCAAAGAACTCTGCTAGGCCCTGACCTTGCCCTCCGAACTTGTCTAAGATAGTACCGTTCGAACTGAATCTAAATATCTGGTTACCCACAGTCATGTATACATTACCCTGAGAGTCTACAGCTATACCAGACGGACTTCCAAACTGAGTGTTGTTTCCCCATTGTGTGACCAGGGTTCCATTCAGGGCGAACTCTTGGAACTGACAGCCTGTGAAATCTTGACTCGCTTCACACAGATAAAAACTGGAACTCCGGGCGACGTATAAGTGATTGTTTGCTATAAAGAGCCCGTTGTTTCGTGTCCCATATCCGCCAAAGCCAATGTGGGCCACCGGATACCCGGTAGCATTTAGCTTATAGATGCTTTCAGGCCCGTTGGTAGCCACATATAGATAACCAGAACTGTCAATTGCCATGGCCACGGGAACGCCATAGAAGACGTTTGTGGCCAGTCCGTCAGCTATCAGTGCTCCTGTCGTTATGTTGAATTCAGCAATGTCCGAAGGCACCCCGTAACTTATAGTACCCCCTCCAATGTATATTGTATTATTGTTTGAATTTACGGCTACTGCTGTAGGATAGAACCCCATGCCATTGCTGAAGTTGGTATAGAATTGCCTGATGAAGTTCCAGTGTTGGTCAAACTCCTGCACTCTCTTGTTCATAAAGTCAACGACAAAGATATCGCCCTTGCTATCGACTGTAATTTCTCTGGGTCCGCCAAAGAACCCAACAGAAGATGTGTCCAGCACATTGGTTAGCAAAGTTGAAGAAGAAGGTGCGAGTGTAAAAATCGAAGGCTGTCCTACAGAAGGTGTCACTCCTTGTTTTGCACTTTGCGAAGACAGATCAGGAATCATACCAGAAGAAAGATTCGACCTGTAAGACTTTCCTGAAAGAACTAAAGTGCTGGAAACCCCACTTGCGCTGATAGAAACCAATCCGATAAGGAAAAGTGCTATGAGAATATGCTTATTTTTCGACTTAATTTTCAATTTTCCTCATACTTTTTATTCATTGGTATGTTACAAGTAAATAAAAGTTAGGTTTCCTGAATTTAGGTAAACTCGAGCCATTCACATGCATTAAAATTCAAGTAGCTGGGTAGGGAAAAGCCAACCTTTGACAAGGAATGTCATATGAACTATATATTAGATGTTTGTAATAGTTCTTCTGCACTTGGTTTAATTTCTTAGGTGCGAGGTGCGGGATTTGGACCCGCGTCGCCGCCTTGGGAGGGCGACGTCCTAGACCAGGCTAGACGAACCTCGCACACTCCTGCCNTGAAAAACAGTAATTTAAACCGCTTCGGATGTACTATTTAATGTTTGAATCTGNTTTATGCCATTATTTTTGCTNTTCAGCGCTGTGCTGCCAAGCACTTCGTCTGCAACTAGCACAATGAATCCTGAAACTAAGAATAGGATTGCTGCAATGTAAAAAGATAACTGAAATGCTAAATTCGATGGAGCTGAAAAGAAGAATGGCTTTCCGTTAAAAATGCCAGCCATATAATATGCTGAATAAGTGCTTATGAGGGACCCTGCAATCGGAGCTCCCAAGCTGCTTCCCAGAGTTCGAAATACGGTATTCATGGAGGTAGCTAAACCCATTTCTCTCGGGTCTACGGTTAGAACCAGCAGATTTATGGTTGAAACCATCATCGAGCCTAAACCTACTGAAAAGATTATCATTCCTGTAAATAGTTGATTAGGTTCTGTTGCCAACGAACAGATGAGAAATCCTGCTGCTCCTACAATAGAACCAAAAAGCGCTACAGGCTTTACTCCTGTCTTCGAAATAAGTATTCCCATAGCTGGAGCTACAAACATCATGATCAACGCTATAGGTGCCAGAGAAAATCCGGTCCTGAGTATATCATAGTTGAAACCAACAGGATTTGGTAGTTCGAGTTTGTAAACTATGGTCTGGAAGGCAAGAAACATACCTAGTCCTGATATGAGTATGACCAGATTTGTAACTAATACATTTTTCATTCTGAGCAGGTTGAAGTCTAGAATAGGTTCTCTTTGTTTTCTTTCAAATGCAACAAGGGGAATAAGCAAAAGTAGTCCTGTTAATAAAAGCCCATCAACGCTTGTGGAATACCAGCCCCATGACGGTCCTTCTGAAAGACCTAATACTATCATAGCCAGAGAAAGACCTAGCATAGCAGCTCCTCTGTAGTCAAGAACTGCTTCGGGCCTTCTAAACCTTGATTCTCTGACCTTGCTGCTTATCAGCAAAGCGAAGAGTATTGCAAATGGTAGAGCAGTATGGTATGTTGTCCTCCAGCCAAAATCATTCGAGAGATAGGCTCCAAGAGGAAGGCCTATTGCAAAACCTGCACCAAACATGCCGCTAAGCACAGCCTGAGCCCTAGGTATCATCTCCCTTGGAAACTCCTCTCTGACAAGGCTCATGGCAAGAGGAAACATCGTTAGACCTATCCCCTGAATTGTTCTTGTTACTACAAGTGTCTCGAAGTTAGGGGCGAAGCCTGAAAAGGTAACTGCTGTGGCATAAATTGCGAGCACATAAGTGAACACTTTCTTCTTGCCGTATATATCTCCTAGCTTTCCGACTATTGGGTTCAAAGCTACTCCAGTGACCATGTAGACTGAGAGTATCAGACTTACCTGACTTGCTGTAACACCGAATTC
>JGI20133J14441_1002972_pt1 | contig 11026 bp, 20 predicted proteins | sample RS3BMetagenome_FD_14441 | JGI IMG/M metagenome (IMG submission 14441)
GTTCTATAATAAGACGGCGTTCGCGAAGGCCGGTATTACTGCGCCGATAACAACCTGGTCTCAGTTCGCTAGCGATGCTGCGAAGCTGAAAGCGGCCGGCTACACGCCGATCTCGGCTCAGTCAGGCGCTTTGCCGGTCGGCTGGATTCTCGACACCATCTGGCGGATGCTAGCCGCCAAGTACTTCTCGGCATGGTCCTACTACACCCCACAAGGCACGCCTGGAACTAGCCCGACGCTGACACCGGAAGACATTGACCGGGCGATAATGACCGGCACCTTGAACCCGAATCTCCCGGCTGTTAGCGAGACGTTGAAACTCGCGAAGCAGTTCCTGTCAGAGTGGTCGACTCCGAACTGGTCTGGAGTAGCTGACACCGGTGGAGGCTCCGTTGTAGCTTTGCAGGACTTCTACGACGGCAAAGCTGCGATGGCGTGGGGAACGGACTACGCGAAGGGATCGCTCAAAGGTGTGACCTTCCCGTACGCGACCATGCCCTTCCCGACCATAACCAGCGCAACTACCTCCCTCTCGCAGAACGTCCCAGCGGAGTTCGGTGTTTCTGGGACCGGGGGAACGGTTTATATGATCCCGTCGACTACCAAGGGCGCCCAGCTTGCCGCTGCTGTCAAGTTCCTCCAGTTCGTTACGGCTCCGAAGTACAACCAACCGTGGATTGAAGCTACCGGAGCCCTACCGATCGTCCAAAACGTCAACGTCCCCGCTGCCGATTCCGGATTTCTGAGCGGTTCATGGGGCAAGACGAGCCCGATCGGAGCGTTTCCCGCTGGCCCGGGAGCCAACAACATCGAGGTGATCACCGAGGGCTATCTCCTCGGAGACAAAAGCCTCAGCTCTGAACTCAGCTTCCTCGAAAGCGAATGGAAAGCCGCCGCTGAGCTCGCCATCTCCACTAACGGGTGGGGTAACCTCCCGTGGGCCAAGGGCTAACAGCAACGATCACCTAACACCCCGAAGGAGCCTGCCCGAAAGCTCGTCCTTTCGGGCAGGCCACCCCGGCCACCCCGCCTCTCTTTCCGTGGGTCAGGCAGACATGTCACGCCGGGTTCCTGAGAGTGACAAGGGACACGAGACGGCGAGCGCCGGAGCGTGATGGCCGGTGTCTACCACGACCTTCGCCTGCTCGCCGATCTCGACACAGTGCACCAGAGAAGTTCCCCAGTCAGGTACATCGCTGTGATAGAAAGCCGGTTCGAACAGCTTGTACTCCAACAGCATCCTCTGGTCATCGCCGAGACGCTCATAGGCTTGCGCCAACCCTTCACCGAGACGGTCCTGGCGAGCGCGGAAGCTATCCTGGCCAGGATAGTTGGTACCGTCAGCGAACCAAAGTTTCAAGTCCTTCGAGCCGGTCAGCCTCATAATCTCAATGCAGTCGAATAGATGGTCGAGCGCCTTGGCTCGAACTCTTCGGTCAGGATGGGTCAGGCTACCCAGCTTGTAATCCGGGTCTTGAAAAAGGTTGGCGTTGATCGTGCCGATACGAACGCCCACGTCGGCAGCGTGCTTGGCTAGCTTCGCGTAGTCATCAACCTTGTCCCAGGGGATATGCAAAGCAACCGACGGGGCGACGCCGGTAAGACGGTGAACCTGAGCGGCATCATCAAGCTTCTCGAAAGCGTCGCGGGGAACGCCCTCCTGAGCGAACACCTTGAAGCGGGTCCCAGAGTTCCCATAGGCCCACGATGGCGTCTCCGGGCGGCGTGCGGGCTGGGGGACGCGGCCCGCTCCGCTAGTTATGTTTCCCGGAGCTTCTCGTTCGCTCCCTCTGGCCCCCCAGAATTCCCCCTTATTTTGGGGGTTTCGGGGCGAACGGGACCAGCAGAGGGACGAAACGGCCAACGAGAACGCGCGATCCTTCGGTCGACCTTTGGCCTGGTACCCGCGTAGGCCTCCTGCCAGGCCGGGTCGCCTGGGTGGCCTCGTAAGCCTAGAGGACCGCCTTAGTCGGATGGATCGTCACACTCCGTTCTTCCCGAACCGGATAGGCACTACGTGGGCGGCCGGACAGGTGACCGTCGCCCCTCCCCGATCGATGTCGAAGTCGTCTTTGCCGTACCGGCCGTCTCGACCCCGGACGGGAGCAAACTGGGCCTTCATGTCGCTGTATCCGGCGTCGGCCAGCTGGGCCACGGTCTCGGCGTTCCCGTAGGCGCAGTCGCCAATCACCGTCGGCTTCACCGCATCGCCGGCGTGCCCGGCCAGCAGATCGTCGACCGTTGCGGCGTCACGGGCGTTGCCCGGGGTGACCACCACCTCATCGACGAGCTCCGATTCCGGTCCGCAGAAATATGAGCGTTGTACCCGTCGATCTCGCTTTTCGCACGTCTCGCCGTCACTTTGAAGTCGTGATGCCGTGGGCGCTGCGCGGCACGTCGAGCGGGTCGAGTTCCTGGGTCTGGATGCGCGTCAGTTCGGGGGCAAAGGTCTGCACGACCCGTTGGTTGCTCACGAGTTCGTGGGGGGAGAGTCCGCTGAAGATCTCGAAGACCGGTGGTGCGCTGGGTGCTCCGCACTGTCGGTGTTGGGGATTGGGCGGGATCGACGTGACGCCGTTGGCGGTGATGGCGCGTCGGTTCTGGCGCTCGACGGGGGTCTGAACGAGGACCGCGCCGAAGTGGCAGCACAACAGCCCGTCGATGCGCGCAACGTCTTTCAAGAAGACGGGAGCGACGAGCCCAACTCCCTTGAGCTGGGGGTGACGTCGCTCGAGGTGCGGCTGGTACTTGTAGGCGGTGAGGACGTCAGCGTCGCTGAGCGCGGTGTCGTTCGTAACGAGTGGGAAGCATCCGTCGGGCTTGGCGTCGTAGGCGACGAGAGCGGTGTCGGGCTTCCAGGTGAGCGAGAAGGGGGTGCGGGTGGTCTGGCGGTAGCGGGTCTCCCTGTCCGGCCGTCCCCGGCGTTGTTGATCGAAGGATTCCCCCTCGCGCTCGTGCACCTCGACGCTCACCCAGCGCGCGCCGTTCGTTGATGCGAGCTCGCGCGCATCAGCCGCTTCGATGGCCGCGCGCGCGTGTGCTAGCGCGACTTTGGGGAGGGCACGCTAGCGGCGAGGTTCGAAAGCGCCGCGGCCGCTCGCTGGATGCGCGACTGGCGGGGAGTCGGCGTCGAGGGCGGCCTCGAGGCTCGAGTGGACCCACACGATGCGGTAGCCCTCCGCCGAGGGGACCGGCGACGGCTTGGTTCGCTAAAGGTTGCCGGCTTCGCCGGGCCGGCGCGACGGCCGCCGGGCCGGCCCGGTCCAGGTGGGAGCATGGTGGTGGATCCAGGACCGCAAGAGAGCGTCTTCCTTGCGTGTCCGGGGCAGCACGGCGATGAAGCGCCCGCCGTGCCCGGCGATATGGCCCGTCACGTCGCGATCGGCGAGGTTGGAGTCAGCGACGTAGCGAAAGTGACTCCGTGTCTGTCAGGATGAGGTGAGACACCTGTTGGTCCCGACTATCCCTGCAGGGCGAGATAGGAACCTCTAGAGAAGATGACGATGACGACTGCAGCTTTGGACGGGAGCGTTCCAGGTGGGGACGTGGGTGGTGTCGTCGTTCGTGGCGCCGCCTTCGACGCCATAGGCGACCGGCACCGCCCCGTCGGCTGACACGGTGAGGACCCACACCAGCTGCTTGAGGTCGGCGCGGTGGTCTATGTTATGGCCAAAGGCGATCGGCGGGATCGGCGTCGAACAAGCGGAGCAGGGTTCTGGCGACCCGGTCGTCGTTGAGGAGTCCCGCCTCGCCGGCGCCAAGCCCCAGGACCGACGGGCGGAAGGGTGCCGTCCACTCGCTGAGGGCGTATACGGGCTCTCGGTGCAGCACCAGGTTGCGGAGCGCGACGCCGAGCGGGACCGCCGGTGCGAGCTTCACGCGGCGGTCGTCGTGGGGAACGTAGCGGTCGAAGAGCACGGCCACCGGGAGGCGTTCGAGGAAGTAGTCGAGGATCGGCATGGCGCCAAGCAGCTCGGAACGCAGCTCGAACGTCTCGCCGTCTTCCCCTCCCGTTGCGGGCGTATCCTACCCGCTGTACAGCGCAGGACATGAGGTGGTGGACTATCGGGTGCGCGACGCTGCGATGAGCGAAAGAGCCGACTATCGGGGTCGCCGGTCGCGTGCTCGGCTCTTCCGCTTCCTCGAAGAGACCGACAGCGTCTTGCCCGGCAGCGTCGTCGAGCGCAGCCTTCGTTGCGGGAAGTCCACCTGCCGGTGCCACGCGGACCCGCCCATGCTGCATGGGCCTTACGTCCAGTGGAGCTACACCCGCGCCAACAAGCGGTTCACCCGCTGGCTGAACGCCGAACAGGAAGAACGTTACCGGCCCCGGATCGAGGCCGTACGACGACTGCGGGACCTCATCGCCGAGCTGGAGGACCTGGAGATCACCCAAGCCGAAGCGGCTGAAGGCTGGGGGGCGTAATCAGGACCGAGACATGCGGAAAGCGAGGTCGAGGCGTCGATCATGAGATCTGTGGCTGTGGAGGGCCGTGCCAGCCACCGTGGAGATGACCCGGTCGGCGACCACCCGTCGGGCGATCCTAAACGCCCCGTAATCTTCCTCGTCGAAGTCCTGGCTCGCCACCATCGCCAACAAGTCGACAGCTGCTTTGGCCGCACCCTCCATCACTTCGCCGTCGCTGGCGGCAAGGGCAGCGGCGCAATCCCGGACCACCGCGTCCACCAGCGCCTCCCGGGCGGCAGGATCATCCCAATCACACGGCGGTTTCCCGGCGTCGCATAATCATCGTCCCGGCACAGCGCCGTCCGGACCCTCGCCGCCAACAACGGATAGTACCGGTCCAACGCCCGCAACTGCGCCACTGTACCCTGAGTCGCCACGGCGTAATAGACCGGCGTCGAATCCAACACCCGCACCCGGTTACCCAATTCTCGCAGGCCAGCCCCAAGATCGCGAATCCGCGGCCACGACTTCAGGAGGCTCCTAGACGGACGTGGAGTTCGCCTCCCACGACCTGCGAATCGGCCGGAGAGGGAAGGGCGTCGCGCAACAGGTTACGGGTCTAGTCGTCCGTACGGGCGTAGTGGGGACTGACCAGTCGGGCGAGGGTGGAGTCAGTCGCTATGCGGACGGCATCGGGGGTCTGTTTGCGTTCGGGGGCGAGCCGGACCGAACCGGTCGAGCCTCGCCGAGGGGCGCCCGCGTGCGGAACTCCACCGCAGCGCGCCACCACCGCCATGTCGATCGCCTCCTTGCACGTTTGCTATCCCATGCACTCGCCTATCGCCTCGCCAGCCAGTCGCTGGCTGCGTAGGGCAAGCACCGAAGCGAGCTACAGCCAGCCCTCGACCGTTGGGATGTAGGCGATGTCCCCGCAGATGCGCCGAAAGGCCGCACCGACGAAGAAGTCTCGACGGACGAAGTAGGCAAAAGAGGGGGCCGAACGTCGGGGGTCGTGACGCGGACCCTGTTCCGCCTGCAATCGTTCGCCACGGTGCCATCCTCGGCTATCGGGGGCTCGACGCGCTTGTGGGCGAAGCGCAAGCCGCCAGGTTGAAGCTTGCTGGTCATACGCGGGTGCCGTAGGTTCCGCTCCTAACGGACCCCGCCACCGAGCGTCTGGCCGATGACGCCGAGCTCACGGCTTCCGCTCCGCCAACGCCGTACTCGGCCTCATCATGCTGACCCTCGGACCAATCGAACACGTCCTTCCACATGAACGCTGGTACGTTAGATCCCAAGTCTGCTTTAGTGTTGATGCTCGACCGGTGTCACAGTTTCAACCGGTGTTATGATATTCCTCCGATGGTCTCGCGTGGGATTCGTTAGGTCATGAACGTGCAGGAGGCTTCAGCCGACGAGCTTGTCGTGGATAGCTACACGCTCAGATCAGTCAGGTGGAAGCCGACACTGTCGGGGTGAACGGGGTGTTGGTGGATGATCACAAGACAGATATGAGGCGGTGGTTCGCCGAGGTAGCAATAGCGGTAGGGCTGGATCCCGATCCGACCCCGTCGGAACGGGAGGGAGATCAGGCTGGGTTGAGGATCTTGTCGAGGTTCGCAGCGGAGGGATTTCCGTTGGATGGGGAGTATAAGCACTCTATGCGCCCACGAAGGAGGGCCGAGCTATAGAACGGCTTCGTTCTACGATTCCTGTGGTTGGGTTCGTTTCAGGTGGTTTGGGAGCGTACTGGCCGCAGTTCCCCGAGTTGAGGCCCCGACTCGAGCGTTCGGTTCGCCAAGTCGTCCGCCGCCTCGACAGCATCGTGCCTGGCTCGGTTTGCGATGTCGGGTTTGTCTCGGATGCCGAGGAGGCCGGTCGTGCCGGCGAGCAGCTTCGCAAGGCAGGCTGCGATGTGCTGGTCATATTCTGCACGACGTATCTGACCGCAAGCATGGTTGCTCCCATGGCCCAACGGGCCGGGGCGCCAGTGGTCTTGTTGAGCCTTCAACCGACCCCGGTGATGGACGAGGCTGCCCGCACATCGACGAGTGATTGGCTTGAGTACTGCGGTGCTTGCTCGCTGCCCGAGATCGCCAATGCCTTACGCCGCTGCGGGATTAAAGTCCGATCCGTATCGGGCTACCTCGACGATGATAAGTCGTGGTCCCGAGTGGGAACCTGGGTGAGAGCCGCATGCGTTCGGCGAGCCTTGGCTGGTCGTCACGGGCTTCTCGGGCACCTTTATCCTGGAATGCTCGATGTGGCGACAGACCCGACACTTGTGACGTCGCAGTTTTGTGGGCACGTCGAGATCTTAGAGATCGACGACCTTCGAGTCCGTGTCGAGGAGGTCTCCGAGAGCGAGGTGGGCGAACGAGTGGAACTCGTCCAGTCGATGTTCGACCTCGATGAGAGCGTCGACTTGGTCGATCTTGCCTGGGCGGCGAGAGTGTCGTTGGGCATGGACCGCCTGGTCGAGGACTTCTCTCTTGACTCGATTGCTTACTACCACCGCGGCGTGGGCGGTGATTCCCACGAACGGGTCGCCGCCGGCATGATCGTAGGAGCGTCGTTGCTAACTGCCCGCGGCCTGCCAGCAGTGGGCGAGTACGAGATCCGTACTGCCCTAGCGATGCTCGTTTTGGACCGATTTGCCGCGGGCGGATCCTTCACTGAGATCCAGGCGTTGGATTTTGAGGCGGGAGTGGTGGAAATGGGCCATGACGGTCCTGCTCACCTTGCTATTAGCGAATCGCGACCTTTGCTGCGTGGGCTCGATCAGTACCATGGCAAACGGGGATGGGGGGTTTCGGTCGAGTGTGCCGTCCGACTTGGACCCGTCACGGCGCTTGGGATCGGCCAGGAGCCAGATGGTCGGTTCCGGCTCGTAGTATCTGAGGGCCAAATCGTGACTGGCCCATTGTTGCGCATCGGTAATACTACTTCGCGAGTTGATTTTGGCTGCAGCCCTGGAGAATGGGCCGACGCTTGGAGCATCTCCGGTGTCGGTCATCACTGGGCTCTTGGTGCCGGGCATTTGAAGTCCGGTTTGGAGGCTGTCGGGGATATCCTCGATATCGAAGTCGAGGTCGTACAACCATGATGACCCGGTCGTTGCCAGGAGCACATTAATTAGGGGTCTTCAGGTTTTGAGTGGGTGTACTGCTCGAACTGATGTTCGCCGGAATGACGTGTAGGTTCTGCCTGACAAGGAACTCGGTGTGTGGCACCGAGTTCCTTGTCTTAGACCATCCCGAGGAACGGTTCCGGCGTCATCTCGGGAGCGGCGCGTTTTTGGCTTACCGCCACGTGTGGTTGTCATGCGTGGACTGACCTATCCACGGGGTTCGCCGGGTGATCCTCTGGTGGGCCGAGCCGATGAGCCGCTTCGCTGCTTCGGCCGCTACCACCTTATGAAGTGCTTGGCCGGAGCCGTGTGCACCGTACACAAGCATGAGCACCGTGTTCACGCAGGTGCCGGCCACAAGACCCTCGCAGTCCGAAGTAAGGCTGATATGCTAGGCGGAGAACCTAACCGAGGGCCACCAGGATCGCTTTGGCCTCCTTCGTGTCAGTGACCTCAAGCCCGCACGGGCCTCTGCGACCGATGGAGAATCCAGAAGCGGCGGATTGTGCACCTGGTGCCCCGTCGGGCAACCTTCGCTCCTGATCGAGGGTCCACCATCTGAGCCTCCGGGTCATGCACTCTTGGGTGGACCGGTGTCGGGCGAGGAGTTGCAACGTGTCGATGGACGGCTTGCGGGTCCGTGAGGTGATCAACAACTTGAACGCCGACGGCTTCGACTAGCGGTATCCGCAGTAGGCGGGCGGACGGCCGCCGACCTTCACGTCGCCGCAGCGCCAGGAGATCAAGAAGATCGCTCTGTCGTGCCCGGGCGATCGGAGCGTGGTGCTCTCATTCGACGAGCTCGGGCCGCTCAACGTGCTGCCCATATCCGCCAAGCGGTGGGCACTGGTCATCTCCCGCAAGAAGACGGGCTCCACCGCTTCGCTGATCCGGCGCCGCGTCAGGGCCACCTAAAACGCACCATGGGAATACCGTTCCGAAATCTGTCTTCATTTGTCACTTCCGACGAGGACGGGCTGCGGAGTCACCCGTTGCCGGGCGGCGGTGACGGTCCTATCCAGCTCGGAGCTGGTGCCGTCTTCGCAGTTCACAGACGACCACCTGCCCGAAGGCATGAACCTGTCGTCTCCCTGCGCGTTCGCACGGTTGCCCCTGGGGAGCAGCGTGCCGGTTCCCGCCCCACTGGCGGTACCGGTGCTGGTAACGGACTCCACGAGGGAGGCCAGGTTGACCGCCGCGTTGGCGTCCCGGTCTGCGACCAGACCGCAGTGCTCGCAGCGGTAGGTGCGCTCGGAGAGGGACAGCTTGGCTTTCACTGCCTTGCACCGAGAGCAGGTTTTCGACGATGGATACCAGCGGTCGGCGACCACCAGGGCCGAGCCGTACCACCTGGTTTTGTAGGCGAGCTGGCGGCGCAGCTCGCCGGGGGCGACATCGAGGATCGCCCGGTTGAGCCCGGCCTTTCCCCGCCAGTGACCCGAGCCCTTGGCCGATGCGGTCATGCCTGCGACGGCCAAGTCCTCGACCACCACCACTGCGTGGCTCTTAGCCAGGTTGGCGGTCAGCTTGCACAGACCGTCGGTTCGCGCCTGGGCCAGCTTGGCGTGAGCAGCGCCGAGACAGGCCGCCGAGCGCCGCCAGCGCCCAGACGGCGGCCGCCCCTTGGCCTGGCCGCCGGGAGCGTTGCGCCTGGAACCGGGCGATGCGCCGGGCGTAGCGGGAGAGGTGCTTGGGGTTGGGGACCACCTCGCCGGTAAAGACCACGGCCAGGGCCTTGACACCCACGTCCACGCCCACAGGCGGCCCTTGCGGATGCCCGCGGCCGGGCCGGGTGCCCTCGACCCCGAAGCTCACCTACCAGCGCCCGGCGCTCTGCGACACGGTTGCCGACAACACCCGGGCAGTTCCGGCGTCGAGGAGGCCCGCCAGCTTGGCCGTCCGCTCCTTGGTCTAGATGAGCCCTACGCGAGGCAGGCGGACGTGGCGGTCATCGACCACCCCGAAGGCCCCGCTGTTCACCCGAAAGCTGCGCCGGGCGTGGAACGCCTTGAACCGAGAAAAGCCGACCCTGCGGCCCTGGCGTGCCCCCCGGCGGGACTTGGACCAAACGTCGAGGCCCCGGGCCAGCGCGTCGAGTCCCGAGGAGTAGCACTCCTTGGAGTTCTCCGCCCACCACGACGCCACGGTGCCCTTGGCCTGGTTCCAAGCTCGCCGCAGCGCCGGGAGGGTCCAGGGCAGCGGGCCGAGCAGACCATCGGCCCAGCACTCGGCATCTCCCCGGCCCGCCCCTTGTCGGATGGCCAGCACCACCAACGCTCGGCGAGCCGACAGGTGGTTGCTCACCAGGGCCACACCCCAGTTGTAGGCGAAACGGGCGGCGCCCGCGTGCGACGCCAACGCAGATCGGCACTTGTCGTTGGGGTCCAACTCGAAGCGGAACGCCTGGAAGGCCGTCATCACGCCACCTGGGCCTTCCCGGCAGCGGCAGCGGCCACCTCCGCCCGCCGTTTAGCCGAACGTCGTACATACAGCCGGGCGCAGAAGCTGCTAAGCACCTCGACCATGTCGCGCACCAAGTCGTCGGTGACCTCTGCGCCCTCGACCACGATCAGGCGACGTCCCCGTGCTGCCAGGGCCGCCTCGAGGTACTCCACGCCGAAACGGGCCAGACAGCCACGGTGCTCGACCACGATCGCGCCCACTTCTGCGTCACGAAACAGCCTGAGGAACTTCGTGCGATGCCCGTTCAGGCCGGAACCGACCACCGAGACCACCCTGGTCGGCGCCACGTCCATCGTCGTGACGTGCTCGACCAGGCGAACCACCTGGCGGTCCAAGTCGCCACGCTGATCAGCCGACGAGACGCAAGCGTAAACAGCCACGCCCACCGCGACTGGAGCCGGCTGGCCGACCAGGATCGTCCCGGTGGCGAGCTGGTGAGCGGCCACCGGCAGCACCCCGACGTGGAACCAGCCGGTAGCGCTCTGGCGGCTCACCCCGTTGATCCCCGCCCACCCGGACAACTTCACACCAGCACCATAACGAGAGGGCGTGACACCTACGCCCGCCGGAGACAGAATCATCCATTCCGGCCAACAGTTTGCAGCCCCACCTTCTTAGCCCCACCTTCTCAGCCCCACCTTCTCAGCGCCTTGGATATGAATGCGGCGGTAGACATGAACGTCGTGAGTAACCCCTGGTTGTAGTTCCGAAACTCCAACTCGGCTCATTCCCCATACAGGATCGCAGTCCCCGCCAGATTCATGGGCTTCTCCGAAGGCCATCTTGCTTGACACGGTTGCACTGGTTGTATTACCTTGACTGTTGAAAAGTTTCAATAGCGGGTCTGGAGAAGGACACATGATCGAGACTGCGGTAACACCGGGCTTGGCTCACGCGAAAGAGGTCTTGCGTAGGCAGTCGATCGAGACGCCATCGTGGGCCTATGGGAACTCTGGGACCCGCTTCAAGGTGTTCGCTCAGGAGGGCGTTCCCCGCGACGCTTTCGAGAAGCTTGATGATGCCGC
>JGI20133J14441_1002975_pt1 | contig 11023 bp, 11 predicted proteins | sample RS3BMetagenome_FD_14441 | JGI IMG/M metagenome (IMG submission 14441)
CAGCCAATGCAGCACTAGTGGCAAGCGCAGCATCAAACACATTCCCACCTTTTTCCAGTATCTTGGCTCCAGCTGCAGATGCGAAAAGACTGCTCGATGCAACTACCCCCTCTGTGGAAAAGGAATTTGGCCTACTTCTCATAGAACAGCATTGCCCTCTTTCTTAATAATATTAGTGTCATATTCACGGGCTTTTGAAATTTTTGGAGGCCTCAACCCAATTCCTAGTACCCTCAATATTATAAACTATTCATCTAGGGATAGAGTGAGGTTACATCTTATCCTCCTGTATTCAGCACAGAGAACTGATGATGACTAGGTTCTCTAGGTTTTTTGCTCCCAGCCACCTCATATTCTTTTCTCTTCTTCATTTTTCCCGCATTATAAGAAGAATAACGCTTGGAAACTATATTGAAGGAAGTCGCGAAAAGTTTCTCGGTTACTAAGGACGGATTCACGAGAACAGGTCTTGATGGTAAGAAGCGCTAAAATCAGTAGAAAATGCGCGAGGTAATGAAACAAGATTTTTGATGAATGAGGCAATCGGGACGCAAACAGGGGATGCTATGCCCTTTAATGAGAAGGCGAGGTCCACTATAATCATACTCGCTCTGATGGGTACCTTGGTCAATTACGTGGAAACCATGGTAGTGCCTGCCCTCCCTGTTCTATCTAAGTTCTTCGATGCACAGTATAGCTCCCTTTCATGGGTTCTTACAATATATCTGATCTCAGGTACTGTTTCTGCTGCGATATTCGGGAAACTTGCGGACATCGTTGGAAAGAAGAAAATATTCGTTCTCCTGGCGGTAGCCTATGCGGTTGCGGTATCCTTTGGAGGATTCGCGACTTCGCTTGGGGAATTCATAGCTATCAGGGCAGTGCAGGGACTTGGAATGGGCATGTTTCCAGTGGCTTTCGCACTGTTGAATGATGAGCTCCCGGCCAAGGATCTTCCGCTGGCCCAGGGTGTGATATCGGCGACATTCATAATTGGTGCATCCATAGGTTTGGTCATCGGTGCCTGGATTACTCAGAACTTTGATTGGCAGTGGTCATATCACTCCGCAATCCCCGTGGCGTTTGGCCTTCTTATCGCTTCAATATTCATTTTGAAGGAAAGCAATATCCGCAAGAAAGAAAGGATAGATTTCGGGGGAATCACGCTTCTGGTGACGGCAATAGTATCTCTACTGATCCTCCTCTCCCAGGGGGTATACTGGGGATGGGAATCCCCCGTTATCTTTTCGCTGGCGTTCCTTTCAATCTCCTCATTCATCCTTTTCTACTTCTACGAAAGGGTNGAGAGGGAACCCTTCATCGACCTAAAGCTGCTCGGGATCAGGAATATATTTCTTGCCAATTTCGCAGGNTTGTTTGTGTCAGGTGGTATGTTCTATCTTTTTTATACGATACCCACCCTTCTGGAAGATCCTTATCCGGTAGGATTTGGTAAAGATGTTTTCACCGCTGGTCTCACCGTAGTTCCCGGAGCAATAATGGGAATTGTTGTGGCACCAATCGCGGCAGCAATCATAAGAAAGAAAGGCCCCAAACTAGCAATACTGATTGGCACTGCAATAATGATAATTGCGTTTATTCTCCTTTACCTTAACAGGGGAACTCCAATTTCAATAACGGAGGATGCCGGATTCATAGGAGCAGGCACGGCATTCGTATTCGTGGGAATGATAAATATGATAATAATATCTACACCCAAAGATTCTTCGGGAATGGCAACTGGGATGAACACTGTATTTAGGAACATAGGCGCCAGTATAGCGCCAGCAATCTCAGGCTCAATAGAATCGCAGTTTGTCTCGCCGGCTCTTGTGTCCATCGTGCCCCTCCCTTTTGGCGGGATGCCTTATGTACCTGTGTTTGAAAACTTCCCTTCACAACAGTCATTTAATCTAATTTATATCATAGGTCTTGTTACACTCCTTATCTCTCTCATGTTCAGTCTGTCCATGAAAAGGGTGGTAGTGAATGAATCAAATGAGGTGATATAGGTGAGGAAAATTGTTGTTTTTGTCATAGCAATACTGGTCGCAGCACTCATCCCCATGACCGCGGGAGTTCAAGCCCCCTTGGAGGTTGAGAGCGCCTTCTGGTATTCTGCAAACAGTACTGCACTGGTAGCTCCCGGCTATTCTTACATACCCCTCGTTGTGAAATTTATAACATTTTCATCCCTTACAGATCTGAATATTTCCCTAAACTACTCATCTCTCGGCGGGGTGTTGCAGTACAGCTACGTTCACGGACCTGACAGGGGCGTAAGGGATTATTTCACATTTCCTGAAACATCCCCGGGTTCCACCTATTTCATCTATCAGCTCACCAACATAAGCTCAAACGCGTCAGATGGGATATACGAAGTTCCAGTTGATTACAGCTATTCCATTTCGAATTTCACATTCTCCGGTACGAGCAATGTTACCGTTGCTATAATGGGAAATGTGAAAATCTTGGTTGAGAATGCATATTTCGGAACTCCTGGATCTCCAATGGTTGCTACATCCTTTGACTCAAACGTTCCTTTAACGGTCTATCTAGAGAATGCCGGGAACTCTCCGGTAACAAATGTGACAGTCTCGTTCACCCCTCGTTATCCCATGAGCGGGAGCATCCAGAATTTCAACATCCCAGCAATCCCTTCCTATTCTTCGATACCACTCACATTCTTCGCAAACACGGGACCTTCAGGACTGTTGGTTAATCAAACGCTTGAAGTTTCTTACTTCGGAATTTCTAAAAACATTCAGTTTACCCTCAGACTTTCAGGGTTTCCAGAATTAGTGGCAGCAGGTGCCCAGATAGGTTCCGCATCACTAATCCCAGCGGAAGGTATGAGGGGAATTCCCATCACGTTCTACCTGGAGGAGGACTCACCTGTTCCCGTGTCTAACGTATCCATTAGTTTCACACCTACATATCCGTTATCAGGAGCTGGTCAATCCACAACAATTTCAGCAATACCTGCCTTCTATTCCGTACCCGTCACGTTTATCACTAACGTCGTGGGAAACAACAGTTCGTTTTACGAAACCCTTTCCGTAAGATATAACGACAGCACTCACAACATAAAATTTCAAGTAATCCTGCCAGGGTACAGCAACGTGACCTTGGTGAATTATTTCACCAACCCTCCTTACATATACCAGGGAGAGCAGTTTGTCCAGCTGACGGTTGTCCTTGTAAACGGGGGGAACTCCCTCTCCCCTCCTCTGAACGTGGGTCTCAATTCAAGCAGTTTCTCGGTGCGAACGCCANCTTACTCCTTCCCACCTTTGCCACCGGGGAAACTTCTNAATGTGACATTCCTTATAAGTGCAGGAAATGATACTGGNCTGAAAATTCTTTATCTCCATCTGAACAACGCTCTGTTCACCATAACAGAAAGAGTTCTAAGCACCGGAAACGTAAGTTTTAGCTCTCNGNCGTTATCGGTCGTCTCCGGTTCAAGCTCAAACCTCTTCCTATTCAATGTAAAGAATACCGGCAATGTGACGCTGGTGGGACTTGAATTCCACATCCTCACNCCTGATGTTTTTTCAATTCATATACCATCATCAAATCCCCTGGGTGGTTTGACCGCCAACAACGTGACCTTCTCCCAGCTTTCCCCCGGGCAGTCAATCAAGGTAACGTTCGTGATAGATGTTTCATCAGCAGCTCTTCCAGGTTCCTATCCGTGTCAACTTGCCCTGGTTTACAGAACAAACAATTCAACAATACCCTTCGTGAAAACATATAACTTCAATGTGACCGTACAACAGACTGCACTTCAGGAGATCTCTTCCACGACAGGTCTTGTATACGTTATAATAGCAATTGCGGCTGTGATAGTGGTGGTATTCTCCATCCTGATTCTACGGAGGAGGAAGGTCAGAGCTTCGTGAGTGTATAATTCAGAATATTTCCTCTCCTGCAGTATTCCAGCTCTGCGTCGGTATCCAACCTCACCTTTCCCTTAATCACTTTTTCTTCCTTTCCCGATATTCTTATCTCCACTTCTCCACCTGCCCTTACACCTGAGAAATCTATTGAGACCAGCTCATCTCCCTTCAGGTTCAGNGAAGATGTGTTAGCTTCAACGGGAATGACACCCATNGCNGCAAGATTGGACCTGTGGATCCTCTCAAAACTCTCTGCTATGACAGCTTTGACATTCAAAAGATACGTTGCCTTGGCGGCCCAGTCCCTGCTGCTCCCTGCACCGTACATCTTCCCAGCAAATATCACAAGCGGTATACCTTCTTCCCTGTATTTCATGGCCGCATCGAAAATTGTCATTTTCTGTCCGCCGGGGTAGTGGACAGTGAATCCGCCATTCTCCTCAACCATCAAATTTCTAATCTTAGGGTTTGAGAAGCCTCCCCTGACCATCACCTCATGATTTCCCCTTCTTGCCCCAAATGAATTGAAGTCATCAGGGGAGACACCCTTCTCCATGAGGTATCTGGCTGCCGGGGAGTCTGCGAGATTCAGGGCACCTTTATCACCATTCTGGAGCTTCCTCCATATCTCCCTGTATTTATCCATATCTTGGACTATAGCGCCTGCGGGGGAGATATGATCGGTGGTTATCCTGTCTCCGAATATTGCCAGAATCCTTGCATTTTTCAGGGGGGCCAGGGACGATTGAGTATCAAACCACGGAGGCTCCCTCACGTAGGTGGATGAAGGGTCGAATATATATTCGCTGCCTGTGGGAACTACAAGCTCTTTCCACTCGTCCACCCCCTCGAAAATCCTGTCCTTTTTGAGCAGGTAGAATTTCCTCTTGAGGAATTCCTTCTCGTATTTCCTTATGGTTTGTAAATCTGGCCATATGTCTTTAAGGAAAACTGGTTTTCCATTTGGGTCATAACCCAGGGGTTCAGAGGAGAAGTCTATATCAATTCTTCCCGCAAGGGAATATGCAACAACCAGAAGGGGAGAAGATAGGAATGAACCGCTTACAAGGGGATTTATTCTTCCTTCGAAGTTCCTGTTGCCACTGAGCACTGCCACCGTTACCATCTTATCCCTCTTGATGGCCTCCTCCACCTCCCTGATTAGGGGACCAGAGTTACCTATGCATGTAGTGCACCCGAAACCAACTATGTGGAAGCCGAGAGCATCAAGGTACGGTTGAAGCCCTGATTTCTCAAGATATTCCTGGACGACAGGACTGCCTGGTGCAAAGCTTGTTTTCACATAAGGTCTCCTTGAAAGACCTCTCTGCACAGCATTCCTTGCAACGAGGGCAGCCCCGATGAGAACGTCAGGGTTGGAGGTATTGGTACAGCTTGTGATTGCAGCTATTGCTATACTTCCATCCTTTATTGCAACATCACTCTCCCCGAACTGAAGCCTGAACGTCCTTGTCTCCTCCCTGCCCGTGATCTTCGAGACAGTTGTTTGAATGATTTTCCTTATGTATGAAACGTTTGAAACGGAAATCCTGTCCTCGGGGTTCGCCGGACCAGCTATGGACGTTTCAACCTTTGAGAGATCGAACTGCAGATAGGAGTCGTATTTCTTCTTCTTGCCGTCATAGTAGAGACCCTGGGCCTTCAGGTAGTTCTCAACAATAGCGATATGCTCCCTGGACCTACCTGTAAGGGAAAGATAGCTGGATGTGCTCTTCATGTAGGGGAAGAATCCTGCCGTGGCTCCATATTCAGGAGACATATTGGATATGGTTGTCTTATCCTGGGCACTGAGGTACCTAAGTCCCTCACCGTAGAACTCCACGATCTTCCCGACTACATTCGCCTTTCTCAAAAACTCCGTGATGGAAAGAACGATGTCAGTCGCTGTTACCCCCTCTCTCGGTTTTCCCTTCAGTTCAACTCCTACGACCTCAGGAACAACTATATAAGATGGTTCCCCAACAATGACAGCTTCCGCCTCCAGACCGCCAACACCCCATCCAAGTACGGATATGCCGTTGACCATGGTGGTGTGTGAATCCGTACCAATGAGAGTATCAGGGTAGAGAAGGCCGTCTTTCTCCATCACAACCTCAGAGAGAAACTCTATGTTCACCTGATGTACAATTCCGTTTCCAGGAGGCACAATTTTCATATTTTTGAAGTTGTTCTGCGCCCACTTCAGGGCTGCATATCTCTCCCTGTTTCTTTTGTACTCCAAGGCCCTGTTCTCAAACAGTGCATAGCTGGTTCCGAAGAGATCAACCTGAAGCGAATGGTCTGCCACCAGCTGAACAGGGATCACAGGATTAATCTTCCCCGGATCTTTTCCAGCTTTTCTTGCGGCATTCCTCATTGCTATAAGATCAACAATCAGAGGGATGCCGGTGTAATCCTGAAGGATGACCCTTGATGGGAAGAAAGGTATCTCTTCCTTTGTTCTATCCAGCAATTTCTTCACATGCTCCTCCGTTACAACCTTCCCATCCATTTTTCTCAACAAATTTTCCAGGAGTATTTTTGTTACGTAAGGTAAAGAATCAACATCATAGCCCTTCTCTTTCAGAACTGAGATTGGAAAATATCTATAGTCCCTGCCATTTACATTCAGTGTGGATTGCATACTATCTGAGAGGCAACTGGGACTATTAACTTTTATTCTAGGGAAGCAAAGTATTTTTTATGAATTCTTATAGGGTACTGGATGCAAGATAGCAGAGCGGGGGNAGATAATAGAGAAAATAATGGAGTGATTAAGGATAGAACAAACAGTTCAGGGTTCAAATTAAAGGAATGCTACTATCCAGAAGATGTTTCAGGAATTTACGAGGAAAAACTGGGCAGGCCCGGAGAATACCCATTTACGAGAGGAATACACAGAAACATGTACAGGGGAAAGCTCTGGACGATGAGGATGTTCTCGGGTTTTGGAACACCGGAGGACACGAATAGAAGGCTCAAGATGCTTCTCTCTCACGGGGAAACTGGACTGAGCATAGCATTCGATATGCCAACCCTTTACGGAATAGATGCCACATCTAAAAGAGCACACGGGGAAGTAGGAAAATGCGGGGTAAACGTTTCAAGTCTAAAGGATATGGAAGTAATATTTGATGGAATACCGCTGGATAAGATTTCAACATCAATGACGATAAACGCACCTGCAAATATACTGACTGCCATGTACATAGCGGTGGCAGAAAAGCAGGGTGTCCCGCAGAGGGAACTTTCCGGAACGGTTCAGGCCGACATACTGAAGGAGTACATAGCCCAGAAGGAGTGGCTTTATCCTCCTGAGGCTCACATGAGGATAATAAGGGACATGATGGTCTACTGTACTCGGAACATGCCTAAGTGGAACTACATATCCATTTCAGGCTATCATATAAGGGAGGCGGGCGCATCACCAGTCCAGGAACTTGCATTCACACTGGCTGACGGTTTCGAGTATGTGAAATTAGGAATAAACAGTGGACTGGATGTGGATTCATTTGCGCCGCGTCTCAGCTTTTTCTTCAACAGCTCAATAAGCTTCTTTGAGGAGATAGCGAAATTCAGGGCCGCAAGGCGGATATGGGCCAGGGAGATGAAGGAAACATTCGGTGCCAAAAATCCAAGGTCCATGATGCTGAGGTTTCATACCCAGACATCCGGTTATTCACTAACATGGCAACAGCCCCTGAACAATGTTGTAAGGACTACCATAGAAGCCCTGGCGGCGATACTTGGCGGGACGCAGAGCCTTCATACGAATTCCTACGACGAAGCCTGGGCGCTGCCTTCAGATCAGGCTGTGGAACTTGCGCTCAGGACGCAGCAGATAATAGCCTATGAGACAGGGATCCCTGACGTTGTGGATCCACTGGGCGGGTCGTACTACATTGAGAATTTGACTGACAGGATGGAGGAAGAAGCTTACAAGTATTTCAGGAAGATAGATGCTTTGGGAGGAATCCTGAATGCAATAAAGAGCGGCTATATACAGAGGGAGATCGCAGCCACTTCCTATATCCATCAGAAAAAGGTGGAGANCGGAGATATCAAGATCATCGGAGTTAATATGTTCCAGAAGGAGAACGAGGAACCAATAAATATCCTTAAGGTGGATCTCAGGGCAGAAAGGAAACAGAAGATGAGACTCAGGGAAGTCAAAGCCGCGAGGGATGAAAATGAAGTAAGAAGGAGTCTTGAAAGGCTCAGGGAGGCCTACGAGGGTGATGGGAATTCCATGCCTTTCGTGATAGATGCCGTAAAAAAATACGCAACCCTAGAGGAGATAGCCAGTGTGGGAAGGGAGGTGTTCGGGGATTGGAAAGAACCGGCAATACTATGAGGAGGATAAAGGTCCTAGTGGCAAAGCCAGCTCTTGATGGCCATGACAGAGGGGTCCTCGTCCTTGCCAAGGCATTCAGGGACGCTGGAATGGAAGTTCTATACGCCGGTTTGCTCCCACACCTGAAAAAGTTGCAAGAATTGCGGTGGATGAGGATGTGGATGTGGTTGCGCTGAGTCTACACAACAGCGCCCACTTGACAGCTTTTCCTGAAGTCAAGAAATGGCTGGAGAAACTGGGAGCGAAAGATATACAGGTGGTGGGTGGCGGAATAATACCACCGGAGGATAGAAAGAAGCTAGAGAAACTTGGAATCACCGGAAATTTTGGACCCGGGACTCCCCTGAACAAGATTATAGAGCACGTCAGGAAAGCAGCAATGAAGAAATGGAAGCTGGAATCATCTGGTAGATGAAGCCTTCTTCTGAAGTATCTCCAGCTTACCCATGATGGTGTAGAGGAGTGTTCTCGCGTGGGAGGGAGTGTTGGGATCGTTAACTATCTCGTCAAGCGTTGATATCGAGGATGCAGCCCTCAAGTCGAGGCTCCCCTTATCCTGGGTAAGTTTAACTTTTGCGGCCTGTATATTCTTCCTTATGTTTCTCGGAATTGAATAGTCAGAAATCAGGTCGTCAAGCATTTTCACCGTTTCACCGAGGATCGCATCCATTTCATCCATTTCTCATCCCTCACTGAAACCTTACACCCCTATCCTTGAAGATGCTTATAACCATGGAAGTATAAGAATCCTTTATGCCGTCAACCCCTCTCAGATCCTTGACAATGAAATTCCTCATCTGGTTCATATCCGGGAATCTGACCTTCAGTATCATATCCCACGTTCCGGTGACGAGATATATATCTTCGACGAAGCTGTGTTGAGCGAGAGTGGAGCTTATCGATTCTATCTTCGATGTATCGGCCTTTATGTGAACCATGGCGGTAACGACAGGCCCAGTTGCGCTTTCAACAATCCTGCCCTCGTTTATCATAATTATCTACGGTACATAACTCAACTCATGAAATACTTTTCCTTATTATGGGCCTCAAAGCTTGAGACCATAACTTTTTTCCATGAGTTTGCTGAATTTACTGTACTGGTCAATGAATTCCCTGCCCTTGGCAAGGATCTCAATGACATCCTTTCCTCCAGATGAAACAACCCTGATCATCTGCCTTTCCTGCAACCTGGCAACGAGCTCTTCATATTTGTTATAGGGGATATTCACCTTCCTGAGGATTGATGAGGTCTGGGTATTCCCGTCATTAATCTGAAGAAGGAATTCGTAAATGATCTGGACCTCGTTCCTGTTCTTCCTCATCCCCCTCCTTCCCCCTCACGCATTTTTTGAGGCCCCTCCTATTAGGAAAGGTAGCAAGAATAAGATGATAGATATTACGAAAAGAGAAACTCCAACCTGCATGAATGATTTGTCGAATTCCAGGATGTAGAATGCCTGAAGAACCAGCGCTATGTCCATCAGGAAGAATGAAGCCATCACCAGTGTGCTTCCCTTTCTTTCCTGCGATTTTGCCTGAAGTATTGAGCCGGTAATATAGAGAGAGAAATATATGGAGAGAATAACCATTATGTCCTCGAAGTAGGGAAGGAATACCATCGCAGCAAGAAAATACACATTTGATTTCAGGTAGCTGTAGAACAGGGTAAGCATCAGAAGGAACTCGGAGGCGACAAGCGCAAGGAAAATGTAGGATCTCAGATCCAGAAGGGCAACAAGTATCATCGTTATCAGAGAAAAAATGAAAAAGAGAGCAGATGCCTTCAGAAACTGACCCCTCATATCACTAAAATTGACTATGGAGAGAATGAACACTCCTAGGACGTATATGGCACCCACGATGCCAAGGATCATAAGCAAAGGAAACACCTGTTATCATCTCCTAACGATATAAATATGTTATCGGGACCCCCGTCGAGAAGGAAGAGTTAGAATGGACTGGNTGNAAGGTATATGGATGAATGTATTGAAATGAGTNGGNGAAGAAAAGATTCAGTTGAAGCGTATTGCCGCTAAAGCCGTGCTCTCCACTTGAACCTAGTAACGTGAATTCTGAGCCAGGTAGGAAATATGAATAGCTTTTGCCTGTATTCTCTTTGAAATTAGGGAATGTCGATGAAATATTATATGTTGCCTCCCAAAGTATCTGACCTGTAATTGTATATTGAATCATCGTACGGAGTTCACCTGAAAGTTTCTTCCCGTCCAGCAGGACACTGGACCAGTGAATTGTATCGCCCGGTTCCAGGTATGAGGAGGGGTGAGGGAACTGGGAGGTGAACATAAAGGTCCCACGAGGAAAATCTGTATATATTTCCTGCAGNCATTACAATGAAATCCGTATTGTTCCTTAAAACAATGTTACCGCCTTCATCAGTCACATTCTCATATATAATTCCTGTTGAATTGCTGTATGAAAGAGTTGAAGAGAAATATATCTGGATCGGGGAAGATGCCTTAGGGATCTGGTTAACATAAGCAAAAACCGCGGTAAATAGAACTACCGTTATCGCCAGTATCAGTATGGTGCCAACGACCTCGGACACCCCTTCCTCACCACGAACCTGCTTCAACATAAGGGTATTAGGCTCCGTTTAAATACGTTTTACCCTTTCCATATACCTATCGCCAGGCCTATGAGTAGGAGGGCAATTGAAAAAGACACAGTAAACTCTGCAAATTTAACCTGCTTCATATACTCATCGAAGATCATTACTGCCTTTGTTATAACATAACGGAGAGATATG
>JGI20133J14441_1002976_pt1 | contig 11021 bp, 13 predicted proteins | sample RS3BMetagenome_FD_14441 | JGI IMG/M metagenome (IMG submission 14441)
AACCAGCTCAAGGACGAGAAGGCTCCTTGGTGGGCGGTGAACTCGAAGGAGTGCTACTCGGCGGGGATCAAAGACGCCGTGCGAGCGCTGCAGAACTGGTCAGACTCGAAGCGTGGCACGCGCAAAGGAAAGCAGGTGGGCTTCCCCCGCTTCGAGTCGAAGCAGCGAGCCAGGAACCGCGTGCGTTGTACGACCGGGGCCATGCGCCTTGAGCCCGACCGCTGCCACCTCACACTCCCGGTCGTTGGCACCTTGTGCTCGAAGGAAAACACCCGACGTATCCAGCGCCACGTCGCGAAGGGCAACGCTCGCGTCTGCTCGATGACGCTCTCGGAGCGCTGGGGACGGCTCTTCGTGTCGGTTCAGTACGCCGTGAGGACGAGGATCGTCTCCCCGAGCGGGCGCACCCCTGCGAAGCCTGCTGCCAGGGCAGGTGTGGACCTCGGCCTGCGTGTCCTCGGCAACGATCGCCGACACCGACGGCAACAGCATCGAGGTTCCGAACCCCACGCCGCTTCGGGCAACGCTTGCCGAGCGGCGCAGGGTCGGGCGACAGCTCTCCCGACGCATTCCCGACTCCCGAGGTCACCGACGAGCGAAAGCCAAGCTCGCCCGGCTGGATCGACGGGCCGTGTACCTGCGCCGGGAGACCGTCCACCAGCTCACGCGGTGGCTGGTGGACACCTACGGCGAGGTCGTGATCGAGGACCTCGACCTCGCCGCGCTGCAACGGTCGATGAGCAGGCGTGCCTTTCGGCGCTCGGTAGCCGACGCCGGACTCGGAGCCCTCCGGCCCACGCTCGCCTACAAGGCCGAGCGCGGGTGGACGAAGCTCACCGTCGCCGACCGTTGCTTTTGCTCGACGAAGCTCCACCACGGCTGTCGTGGGACGCTCGTCGGCAAGAAGCTCGCGAAGCTCCTCACCTGCGAGCACTGCGGTGAGCAAGTGGACCGGGACCACAACGCCGCGAAGAACCTCCGCGACTGGCCGGAGTACAACGCCAGTCCTGGTGCAGTTGGCGCCAGCGCTTTGTCTCCTGGGCCACCGGAAGGTGGTACAGACGGCAGGTCCGATGGCCGGGTCACCGACCACCGGGCGAGGCTGCGTAAGACCTCGACCTCATCGAGGCTGTAGCCGGTGAGGCGAGAACCGAAGCCTGCTCCCGGCAGGCAGAGGAACCCCGCGAGGGGTGCAGCTGAGTGATGCGCACTACTGCTCACTTAAATGCAACGGTCATGGGAGGAGCTCCGCGCTGGCTCGGGCAAGGGTGGGGAAGCAGCGGAGCAACCGCGATGATTGCGCTGGGGAGCAGCTGAGCAGGTCGGTGAGGACGAAGGGGCCAGAGCCGCGGGGATCCGCGACGCCTTCGAGGCCCACGAGCGCACTGAGCCGCGGTCGGGCATCCCAGTGGACGTAGGCGACGAGATCGACTGCCTCAGCGACGAGCTGGCGAACGGCATGGGTGGGAGGTGCCTCGGGCGCGAGCTGGGCAAGGGTGACCAGCCGCTCGAGAGCTCCGCGTGGGTCACGCGCGTGGATGGTGCTCAATCCCGGGACGCCACTAGCGATCGCGAGGACGAAGGGCAGCGCCTCCGCATCGCGGATCTCGCCGACTACCAGGCGCTCAGGAGTCATGCGCAGGGAGGCTGCGACGAGAGAGCGCAGCGAGATTTCCTCGCTGCCGACGCGGCCACGGCGGGTCTGGAGGTGGGCGACGTTGGCGTGGCTGACGCGAGTTTCACCAACCTCCTCGACGACGATGATACGCGTGGCCTCGGCGAGGGTAACGAGCGGAGAGCGTGCAAGGGTTGTCTTACCCGCACCAGGCAGGCCTGCAACCAGGATCGGCGCGCCGGCGCGCATCGCGTCGACGAGGAGGCTGGGTGGGTCAGAGAATGCATCTTCTAGCACCCTGAATGGTCGGCGGAGGTTGACGGCCCACGAGCCCGAAGCACTCAGCTCGGGAGGTACGACGTGGAGACGCGAGCCATCGTGGAGGGTTAGGTCCTGGACCCCGAGGCCGGGGTCGAGGTGGCGCTGGGAGCCGCGTGCTCGCGCGACGAGTCGCTCGAGCACGCGACGGACGTGGTCGTCGTCGTAGAAGCCCAAGCTGGCAGGCTGGAAGGAGCCCATGCGTCGGACCCAGAGACGACGGGGGGCGTTGATCGCGATCTCTCCGACACGGCTCTCGGCGAGCAGTGGCGTGAGGGGGCCGAGCGACCGCATCGAGAGTACGACGAATCGAGTTGCCTGCTCGGCGAGGCTGGTGGTGAAGGATCGCGGAGCTGAGCGAAGGACCTCGGCGCGCACGAGCGCGCTCAGGGCGGCTTCGTCCGGGACGGGTGCTGCGGGGTCGAGCTCGTCGCGAACCGACCGCTCGATGCAGCAACAGGTGTCGAGGAAGGTGTCGAGCCAGACAGCACCGTTCAAGTGTTCTCCTCGTAGGGTGAGCTGGTGGAAGCGATCCGGCTGGGAGGCATGGGTTCCGTGGCAGTGGGGATGACGAGGCGAGGGGGCGCCTAATCGTGGTTGAGGTGCTCCATCTCTTGGCGCCGAACCCATCCCCGATGACGCTGGAGGGAACGAACACGTGGGTTCTAGTCCGGAACGGCGAAGCTGTCGTGGTCGATCCAGGTCCGTTGGTGGATGAGCACCTGGAGGTCATCGCGCATACCGTCGCTGTTCGCTCGCTGCGTGTGCGCGCGGTCGTGACCACGCACGCCCACCCGGACCACGCTGAGGCACTCTGGGCCTGCGCCGAGCGCCTGGGTTGTGGCGGTTTCCCGTCTGCGCAGGGGGCGCGCTGGGCGCTCGAGCGTGTGGGCGCGACACGCGTCGACTTGCCGGGGCACGCGCTCGACCACGTTGGCTTCGTGCTGGAGGATCGCCGAGTCCTCACTGGCGACCACGTGCTCGGGCGCGGGACAAGCGCCATCATCTACCCCGAGGGATCGCTGGAGGCGTACTTCGCGTCGCTGGCGCGCCTGTCGGAGCTCGAGCCGGCAGCGATCCTGCCCGGGCACGGGCCGGTGGTGGACGGTTCCAGAGTGGCGGGTCTGCTTGCGTTCCTCAGTGATCACCGGCGGGCGCGCTTGCAGGAGCTGGCAGACCTCCTTGGCGCCCGGGAGCTGGCCTTGAGCGAGCTGGTCGGGACCATCTACGGGGACCTCGGGGATCCCATCGTGGCAGCGGCCGCAGCTCGCAGCACGCTGGCAGGCTTGGTGTGGTTGGCAGATCATGCTGAGGGGGCGGTGGCACTGGCCGCTGCGGCCGTGCTGGCGCGGGAGGGGCGGTTTCACCAGAGCCTCCCGTCGTCGCTGGGGCCTGCGAGCGAGTTCGACACCTCCCAGTCGAGCGAGGGTTCATAGCGGGGAGGGCAAGGCGGGTGCCACGGCGGCGGAGCTTGGCGCAGGATGCGCTCGAGCACAGGGTCGAGCCCTCGGACGCTTCGTCGTAGGCCGCGTGGGAGAACTCCAGGCCGCAGCTCGCCCACGGTCGGTACGGGGACGAGTGGTGGGATAGCCGGCGCAGGACAGCGCTCGTGTAAGGCTGGCCTCCAGCCAAGCGACAACGCCAGCGACGGGACGTGGGGCGCGCAGGATCGCGCACAAGGTTCGGTAGCGGGCATCGAGCGACGAGCTTGTCGCGATGACGTGGCCGCTGGCCTGAGCGAGGAACCCCCGCAGCCCCTTTGGGCACTCCCCAGTCTTGCTGTGCTCTCGAATCCGACGGCGTCACTACCGTTATCAGAAGATCGATCTGGCGAAGAGCCGCCGAGAGGGCCGTGCGCTCGCGGAGGGGATCGATGTCGAGCACCTCCTCGAGTAACGGGCTGTCGGCGGGGGCAACCTCGAGGCGCGGGTGATCGTCGGTTGGAGGTGGCGCTGGCTCGATGGAGTCGTAGAGGAACGGCAGCGACGGATAGGGCCGCGTGTCGACGAGGAGCACGCGACAACCTTGCAGCAGCGCCAACTCGCCCAGTACGGCGGCCACCGAGCCTGCCTCCCCAAGGTCGACGACGATCGCGAGGTGAGGCATCAGGGTCCCCGTAGCTCGGTGGATGTTGCTAGCGGATTCGTGGTTGCAGCGCGCGGGTTCCGGGTTCGCGTCCGGGCCGTGGCTCGCTAGTGCCGCGAGGGTGGCGCGGAGTCGCGGGGGCCAGTCGGGTCGGCTCGTCAACACCACCGCCGCGTGGGTGAGGCCGGGGGGTGTCGACGCTGCGACCACCATGTCGGCGCTGGCGAGCACGCCTTCCCGTGGGGTGGGATCCCAGCGCACGCTCCACGAGGCGGCGAGCCCCCGATGGCGCCGAGGGCTTGGAGCGCGGCGTCGTGCGGCAGGGCCACGAGGACGATTGGGCGCCTAGCCATGGCTCGCAAGCTCGGCGATCGTCGGCGGGTAGGACGCAAGGGTGTGGTCGTGGGCGACGCCGGTCGCATTGAGCACATCGACCTTGTCGACCGCGAGCGCCTGGACGATGGCGAGTGCGGTCTCAAGGGGAGGGGGTCGCGACCGAGATGAGCACGTCGCCTCCAGCAGTGGTGACCGCAAGCGTTGGTAGCTGCGTGGCCAGGGTAATGGTGGTGCTCTGGCCGGTCGCGCTGGTGAGCGTTGCGACGACGTCGACGCGGTCGCCGGGCTGGATCGTGCCGGAGCCGACGGCGGTAGCGGGCACTGCGATGGTGACAACACGTCCCGGGTTGCCGCTCGGGGGTCCAAGCATGGTGCGTTCGATGAGCGTGCCACGCGGGATCGCAACCTCGGCTTGTCGCCCAGGAACCAAGGTCGCCGTGGGTAGCACTGCCGCGGTGAGCGGCGGTACCGCGACGTCCGCGAGGCCGAGATCCGCTGGCGTGATTGTGGCACCGGCTGGTATGGTGCGTGTGGCGACGAGTGCCGCGTGAGTCTGGGGAGACCGTGCCAGCGTCCCGAGCGACGAGATCAGCGTCGCCAGCGCGAGGCCCGCGAGTATCACGGTAGCGACAATCCGTAGCGAGAGCCGGCTGACCCGCGGCGAGGAACCGAGGGCGAGCCGCGCACGCCCGTAGCGTCGTGGTCCGCGTGATCACTCCTTGACCACTGAGCGCATCCGTGCGCTCGCAAGGGTACCACACGTCGACTGCGCGGCGCAAGGTCTCGCGGGCTGTCATCTCTGCTCATCCATGTACATTGACGGATGTTGATGCAAGGAGGACGATCGGGGTGGCTGACGAGTGGCTGGGAACCAGAGAGGCTGCAGAGGAGCTCGGCATATCCCAGCGGACGCTCTACCGCCTCATCGATGAGGGCGCCATCGTTGCGTACCAGATCGGTAGGAACCTGCGCATTCGACGCAGCGATCTTGCGGACTACCTGGAACGTGTTCGAGTTCGGCCGGGCTCGCTCGCCAGCGGTCACCGGCCCGCCCCCCAGGTGCGCGAGCGTGGTGTGCTAACCTAGGGACGAGAGCCGTCGACCAGCGGGTGTGTGCGGTTCTCGAGCGACAGCCGAACGAGGGCGAGGGAACGGAGTGCGACGGCGAGGGAACGTCCCTCGGTGGTCATGAGCAACACGACGTCGTCGCCAATGGCGTCCACGCGTCGGGCTGGTATCACCGCACCGCTGGTCAACCAGCAAGTACTCGGTTGGTGGAGGGCGGCGCGCTCCAGGTCGACGGTGAAGGTTGTCCGACTCGGAGCCGTTGCGGGTCTCGATCGAACAACGTCCACGCTCATGACGTTCTCGATAGCGATGAGGTCGCGGCGCGTCCCTTCGTGGTCGGCGAGTACGAGGCTCGTGGAGGACCAGGACACAACCACCCCGCTGGTGCGATGTCCGCCGCCGAGCACGAGGGTCCCATACTCCAGCGCGGCGATGACCTCGATGAGTGTCGTGGGGTTGCGGGGCCGCGCGGAGTCTCGTGCGCGGGGTGCCGGGCTCGAGGTTTCCAGAGGGTCCACGGCGTCAGGTCGACAGGAGGTAGAGAGGGCTTGAGGATGAGGAGCGAGTAGTGACGCTGAGCGCTGCGTCGACGGTCACGCGCTCGTCGCAGGGAGCTCGGGTTAACGTGGCACGCCCGGAGCTGCTGGCACTGGTCTTCGGCGAGCACGACGAGGTCCTACGCGTGCTTGAGGGAGCCGTCGGTGAAGCGCGGGTCGTCGTGCGTGACGGGGCTGTGCTGGTGTCGGGTGCCGACTCCGAGTTGGCTGCCTCGGTGCTGGCCGAGCTGCTCGCGCTCGCGGAGCGAGGCGATCCCGTGCAGCCCGACGTCGTCCACCGGGTCGTGGAGATGGTCAGGCTCGAGCAGAGCCCGACGCAGGTGAGCGAGCTCGAGCTCCTGCGCACCCGTGACGGCCGCTCGCTGCGTCCGCGCACGCCTGGGCAGCGACGTTACGTCGAGGCCATGCAGCGCGCGACGGTGACCTTCGGGGTGGGCCCGGCGGGTACGGGCAAGTCCTACCTCGCGGTTGCCACCGCGATCGTCGCCCTGCGTACGAAGCGGGTGCAGCGCATCGTCTTGACGCGACCGGCAGTAGAGGCAGGGGAGCGGCTCGGCTTCCTTCCGGGCGACGTTGCTGCCAAGGTCGACCCGTACCTGCGGCCGCTCTACGACGCGCTCTACGACCTGCTCGATCCTGATGCTGTCGCGCGACTGCTGGAGCGAGGTACCATCGAGATCGCCCCCCTGGCGTTCATGCGCGGTCGGACACTGAACCAGAGCTTCATCATCCTCGATGAGGCCCAGAACACGACGCCTGGCCAGATGAAAATGTTTCTCACGCGGATCGGGTTAGGCTCGACGGCGGTCGTCACCGGGGACGCGACCCAGATCGACCTCGACGGCAAGCCTTCTGGGCTCATCGACGCGATCGAACGTCTCGGCGCGGTAGCGGGCGTTGACATCGTGCGACTCTCTCGTCGTGACATCGTTCGACACCCGGTAGTTCGCGCGATCCTCGAGGCGTACGAGGATCCCGACGCGAGCGAGGGATCCAGTGGACGGGGGGACTAGACGCGTGGCCGTGCCGGTGGCGGTGGTCGCGAACGAGCAAGTGTCGGTACTGATCAATGAGGCCGCAGTTGCCAGGCTGGCCGAGGTCGTGCTGGGTGAGCTCGGCGTGCACGGCGACGTCGAGCTGTCGGTGTCCTTCGTGACCGAGGACGCCATCGCGGCGTTGAACGAGCGCTACCGAGGGCGGAAGGGACCAACCGACGTCTTGTCGTTTGCCATCGATGACGATTCGGGGGAGCGTCATGGCACGCAAGCGTCTGGACTTCCTTCGCTGCTAGGGGACATTGTCATCTGTCCGGCCATCGCTGCTCGCAACGCGCCTGAGCACCGTGGCGACCGTGGCCATGACGGCAGCGTCCGCGATGAGCTCGCGCTGCTGCTCATCCACGGCATCCTCCACATTCGGGGGTGGGATCACGAGGAGGAGGAGGAGGCCGAGGCGATGGAGGCACTGGAGGCACAGCTGCTCGAGCGCTACCGTACCTGGCGGTCTCAGGAAGGTGTCGAGCTGGTGAGGGAGGGGTGAGCACCGCAGATTGGTGGTCGCTCGTCGCGGTCGTCGTGCTCGTCGCCATCTCGGCGGTGCTCTCGGCTGCAGAGACGTCCCTCACGCGCATCTCAAGAATCAAGGCCCAAGCGCTGCGGGAGCAGGGTCGTCGCGGGGCGCGGGCGCTGTGCGCGCTTGTCGAGCAGCCATCCACCTACCTCTCGACGGTCCTCCTCTTGACGCTCGTCGCACAGCTCATCGCGGCGACCCTCGTTGGGGTAGTCGCCGACCATGCTTTTGGCCCTCTGGGTGTCGCGGTTGCCACTGCTGTTGAGATCCTCGTGATCTTCGTGGTTGGCGAGGCGATCCCGAAGAACGTGGCCGCGGTGCACCCGGAGGGCACGGCGCTTCGGCTCGCCCCCATCGTCGCCCTCCTGGTGCGGGTGTGGCCCATCCGAGTGCTCGCGAGCGGGGTGGCCCGGCTCTCAGCCGTGCTTACGCCGTTCCGTGCGCAACGTTCCCTCGTGAGCGAGGAGGAACTGCTGGCGATGGCGGATGCCGCAGAGGAGGGCGACGTCATCGAGAACGATGAGCGCCAACTCATCCACTCGGTGATCTCCTTTGGTGACACGATCGCACGCGAGGTGATGGTGCCGCGGCCGGACATCGTGGCGGTGCCGAGCTCGACCACGGTCGCTGCCGCCATCGAGGTGGTCATCGAGGTCGGGCGCTCGCGCCTGCCTGTCTTCGAGGGGTCCATCGACAACATCTTGGGCATGGTGCTCGCCAAGGACCTGCTGGCACTCGAGTACAAGGGTCAGCGCGAGGAGCTTGTTGGGCGACATATGCGTCCCATCCACTTCGTCCCCGAGACGAAGCCGGTTGCCGAGCTGCTGCGTGAGATGCGCGACGGAAAGTTCCACCTCGCGGTGGTGGTTGACGAGTACGGCTCCACCGCGGGCATCGTGACGCTCGAGGATCTCATCGAGGAGCTGGTCGGCGAGATCCACGATGAGTATGACGCTGCTGGCGAAGGGATCGTCACCCTCGGCGAGGGCCGGTGGGAGGTGCGTGGATCTGTGAGCATCGACGACCTCTCCGAGCGGATCGGAGAGGAGCTGCCCGAGGGCGAGTGGGACTCGGTCGGTGGCCTCATCATGGGCCTGCTGGGTCACCTGCCCCGGGTCGGGGAGGAGGTCCGGGTTGATGGGGTGCGGCTAGCGGTTCGTCAGGTCGTGCGCCATCGTGTGGCCTCGGTGCTCGTGGAGCGACTGCCGCGAGAGGAGCTAGGCGAGGATGGCTGAGGTGCGACGTTCCGGGTTCGTGGTGGTCGTTGGACGTACGAACGTAGGCAAGTCCGGGCTGGTGAACGTCCTGGCGGGTGCTCGCGCGAGCATCGTGTCGCGCCACGCTAACACGACGAGGCGCTCGGTTCGGGTCCTCAGTCGCCACGAGGATGCAGAGCTTGTGCTCGTCGACACGCCGGGGTTCGTGGAGGCTCACGATGAGCTCACGCGCCGGTTGCGGCGTTGGGTCGACGAAGAGTGGACTGGCGCGGATCGCGCGCTGCTCGTCGTCGACGCGGAACGCGGCGTCGGGGCCAGGGAGCGCGAGCTGCTCGCGCAGCTCAAGCCATCCGATGTGGTTGCCGTGTCGCGCATCGATCGCGTGCGCAAGAGCCGCGTGCTCGAGGTGCTCGCTCAGCTCGCGGCGACGCCCGTGAGCGCCTACCACACAGTGTCCGCAAGGACCGGAGAGGGGATCGATGAGCTGCGAGCCGATCTGCTCGCGCACCTGCCTGAGGGGCCGGCCCTCTTCGAGCCGGAGGTGCTCGTGGACCTGCCGCGCGCGCAGTGGGTGGCAGAGGTCGTGCGCGAGGAGCTCCTCCACCACCTGCGTGACGAGGTCCCCCAGTCGGTGGCGTGCGCGGTGGAGGACTGGCGCGACGACGGTATCGAGGTCGTCATCTACGTGGAACGCTCGAGCCAGCGTGCCATCGTCATTGGGGAGCGTGGCCGCGTCGTGGCAGATGTGCGCCGGCGCGCACAGCGTCGCCTGCGGGCCTTTCCGCCCCTCACGCTCCGTGTGAAAGTTGCAAGCTCCTGGCGCCGCTCGGCTCGCATGCTCGACGAGCTCGGGCTCTAATCACCTGGCAGCAGCTGGATCCACCGAGTCGCTTGGCTGGTGCGCAGGCAGGCTCCTGGCACGGTGGCAGGTCGGCTGGCGCCCCCTCCGGGGTGCCCTGGCCGCGGGCCTGGGCCAGGCCCAAGGCCGGCGCACCGATCCGAGGTTATGACGACGAGTAAGCTGGTGGGCGGCCGAAGGGGAGGACATGAAGCTTCGCGAGCTACTGGAGGGGACGTGGTCGGGGAGCGGTATTGGCTCCTATCCAGAGGTGGCCGAGTTCAGCTACCGCGAGGTGCTGCGTTTCGAGAGCAACGGTCGGCCGTTCCTGCGGATGAAACAGCGCACGACGGGCCCTGATGGCAGTCCCCTCCACACGGAGGTCGGCTACCTTCGATTCCCGGCCTCCGACCGCGTCGAGCTCGTCGTCGCCCAGCCGACCGGCATCGTGGAGGTACTCGAAGGCTCGGTCGTCGAGTCGGTGTCTGGGCTCGTCGTGACGCTCACCTCGCTCCTGGTCGGTGCCACGCCGAGCGCGAAGCGGGTGGACTCGACGCAGCGCAGCTTCCGCCTTGAGGGTGACGAGCTGGTGAGCGAGCTCTGGATGGACGCGATGGGTCGAGGGTTCCACAAGCACCTCGAGTCCCACCTGCGTCGCGAGTGACCGTGACAAGCCAGCCAGCATCCCTCGGCGCACGAGCGCGCCTGGATCCGGGGCGGATCCCTGAACACGTCGCCTTCGTCATGGATGGCAATGGTCGCTGGGCGCAGCGCCGGGGCCTGCCGCGCACCGATGGTCATGCTGCTGGCGAGGCGGCGCTCTTCGACGTCGTCGAGGGCGCACTCGAGGTGGGCGTGCGCTGGCTCACGGTCTACGCCTTCTCAACCGAGAATTGGCGACGACCTCCGGACGAGGTGCGTTTCCTCATGAACTTCAACCGCAACCTGCTGCGGCGGCGGCGGGATGAGCTCAACGAGCGCGGTGTGCGGATCCGCTTCCTCGGGCGTCGCTCCCGTCGGGTGCCGCCATCGGTGCTGCGAGAGATGGATCTTGCGGCCGAACTGACCGCAAAGAACGAGCGTCTCACGCTGACGATGGCGTTCAACTACGGCGGCCGTGCCGAGATCGTTGACGCTGTGCGCGCCATCGTGCGCGAGGGCACCCCAGCTCGTGCGATTGACGAGCGCATCATCGCCGAGCACCTCTACTACCCCGACATGCCTGATCCTGACCTCGTGGTGCGCACCTCGGGCGAGTGCCGCGTCTCGAATTTCTTGCTCTGGCAGCTCGCCTACGCGGAGCTCGTCTTCATCGAGACCCTCTGGCCTGACGTGCGCCGGGAGCACCTGTTTGAGGCGTTGGCAGAGTACCAGCGACGGGACCGCAGGTTTGGAGGCGTGCGTCGATGAGCGATCGC
>JGI20133J14441_1002977_pt1 | contig 11019 bp, 11 predicted proteins | sample RS3BMetagenome_FD_14441 | JGI IMG/M metagenome (IMG submission 14441)
TCCCCTTCCCCCTCACCACGCCCAGCCTGTTGATCTCCCTGACAGCCTCTCCCTAGCGAACTCGATTTGTCTCTTTCCGCACCTTTTCAGCGGGACGACGTCGAAAAACTTCTCACCAACACCGACTTCCTCGTATTACCTCCCTAAGATTCCCATAACTGCTGTACGTAACTACTCGTTATTTTTAATTACTTCTAAATATCGTTTTGACGTTGGTTATGTTTAACTACTGATCTATACCAGAACTTTTTGCCATGAGATTAGGTGAGATGAGGCCTATATTTAAATCCCTAGGCGGGCTCGCTTTGGTCTTCTTCATGGGGAACTTGGGCTCAATCACTCTCTCATGACCAGGTTACTGCGAAGGTTGTAACGCTCCATGAACTTGTAAAAGAATGGCGCCGCAGCCGGGATTTGAACCCGGGTCAAGGGCTCGACAGGCCCTCATCCTGGACCGGGCTAGACTACTGCGGCACTAAGAGAAATCCTACGCATCTAATCTTTAAAACTATCTCTATCCCATGAGAAGCACTGATAGAAAGACGCCGGGGGCGGGATTTGAACCCGCGCAGGGTGATACCCTACTGGCTTTCCCAGCAGGCTCTCAAGGCCAGCCCCTTGGTCCGCTCGGGCACCCCGGCATGACTTATTCTCAAATTGCCCTTTAATCATTTACTACTAAAACTAGTGAGTAGCCTTTAACCTTCTTAACAGTCTCTACTCTAGAGAAATACTTAGTAAATATTTTCAAAGCATTGGTTTCTCCCCTGTATAACACGAGTTGTATCCAACCCTCCTTGTCCAACTTGGAAGCTGCCTGCTCTGCCAGCCTCTCTAGGATTTCGACTCCCTTGGAGAGGGGAGGATTGGAATAAATGGCCCTAACTTTACCCTCTAACTTCTCCAACAGATCACTCTTCATCACCTTAACCCTACCTTGAAGGCCGTACCTCTCTACGTTCATCTGAGAGGCCTTAACGGCCAACGGGTTCACATCCAACATGTAGACGTTGAGCCTAGGATTCCTCACGGCAACGTAAATTCCAACAGGTCCGTAACCGCACCCCACGTCAGCTACAGTCCCTTCCTCAGGAATCACTAGGTTCTCCAAGAGTATCCTAGTTCCCAGGTCTAGTCTCTTCTTAGAGAAGAGACCTGGAAAGCTAACCAAGGATAGTGGGATTCCCTCCACTACGTCCACGACTACCATCATTTCTTCCAAGCCTTCGGGTACACGTCCTTGTCCATAAGTACTCTGTCAGGTTTGGCTACCTCGCCCTTCTTTCCAATCTTGTCGGAGTCCGTTAACGCTTTCCCTATAGCTATCCCCTCCCCCTTCCAGGTGATAAGGGCAACAGTGTCGCCCCTCCTGAACTCCTGGTGTGCCACTATCCCGGGAGCCATGAGCTGCGCCCCATAGGCTATCGAGTTAACTGCTTCATCGTCCACTATAATCTTTGGAATGCCGCAGAATGCCACTTCCATGGGATAAAGTATCTTTCTGAGCTCTGTATCGTCTTTGCATTCCCTGTACAAGTAGAGAGCTTCGGAAAGTCTGTGGAGAGTCACTGAATCTCTCTCCACAAAGACTCCGGATCTAGTCCTCCTAAGTTCCCTCATGTGTGCCCCGCATCCCAGGACAACTCCGATATCGTGACACAACTTCCTCATGTAAGTCCCGGGCTCTGAAGAGATCCTCAACAGAACCCTCCTTCCTTCTATTTCGAGCACCTCAAGCTCGTCTACCTTCCTCTTTCTGACTCTCCTCTTCACGGAGGACCTGACGGGTGGTTTCTGATATATAACGCCCTTGAACTGGCTCACGACATCCTTCAACTCGCTTTCCTTGAAGTCACAGTGGATCTCCATAAGACACACGTACTCCTTCCCTGATTTGGTCACAAGGTTCATTAATCGTGTGGCCTTGCCTAAGCCTATGGGAAGGACTCCAGTCACTTTGGGATTACCCCGCCCCTTAGGGCTCTAGGGTCCCTCCATGACCTACTCTATCCAACTTGAACATGGTCTTTACCCAATACGCCACCTCGTGACTGGTGGGTCCTGGGGGTTTATCTATATTTAGAATGGATGAGTTGATCAGACTCTGAATAGGTCTATTGTCAGCGTAATTCCCGTAATTTCCTGCAGGTTGATACTCCTTCCTGAAGATCCAGCGTTTAGTGTAGCCACAAAATTCATCTATTTTCAACACGAATGGATAAAAATCCATTTAGACCACGGGTATCTTTGGTTTCACCTTCTCCTTCATGAACTCTATCAAGTTCTGCTCCTTCAGTTTAGCCTCTACGTCCTGGTCGGAAGCCCCTTTACTTATTTCGACCTTTTTGTCGGTAGGTTCCAAGTGCATGATATTAGCCCTCCTCCTCTTAACTCCAGACACGTTCTTAGGTCCGGTAACCAAGACGAAGTTATTGTCTATAATGTCAACAACTACACATTTACTTCCTGCCTCTCTTCCCGTTAATTTGACACAAATTCTTCCCACCTCTATCAAAGCCATATAACTACACCACTCGAATGTCAAAGCTCACGTTTACATTAAAAACTTACTGCCAGAACTTCCTATATCTCAAGAACTTCTTCTCTTCCTCCATTAATTCCCTATAAAATACATCCTCTCCTTGACTTAAAAACGACAGCAGTCTCCCCAAGTTAGACGGTCCCACACCTCTGACCACAAATGCCACTAGAGCTGTCCTCCCATAGTTAGAGAAGAGAGAGGCAACTCTCTTCAATTCACTCAATCTCTTGGCCTCATTTCTCCTCAACTTCTCCCCAGAGATGTTCTTTCGGATAACCTGTAACGCTTCCTTGTCCTCAGGGTAAGTGGCCGTAAGGAAAATCGAACCGCATTTAGGACACCTCTGAGGCGTATCTTCCACTTTGAGTCTTTGATTCCAACCGCAGATAAGACACGCCAGTAAGATCTCCTTAGACAGCATCCTCCTCTTGAAGACTTCAAGAATTAATGGTTTATCCTCAGAGGTTGAGGAGACCATGAGTTTGTCCAGGAACTCCTGGGCTAAAGGAGAAGGTGAGGGTACCCTAACTACCTCCCAGTCCATTTGTCTCAACGCCTCTAGGACAGAGAGGTCGTGGTGTTTAGACAGAAGTTCCTTTACTGCCTCCTTCCCTACCACAGTGTCTGAGAAGGTCCTAAGTACATGCTGGGTGAGCTTTATGTCTGCTCCCTTCTCCACCGCACCGAAGCGTTGGGCCTCCGTGAACAATGCCCACTTGAATTGAGGTGTCTCCTTTAGGGTTTCGCTTAAGACGGAAGTGGCGTATCTTTCATCCATTTCCCTGAGCGATTTAATGGCGAATTCAATATCTTCCAATGAGAGGGAGGAGACCGAGGCTATGACTACGTGATACGGATCGCTACGGAAGGTGGGTCTAAGCCCTTTTCCCGACCCCAAAACTGCACTAAGGAGAGTTCCCAAGGTATTGTTACCCCTACTTCCAAACGGAGAGTGGACGACCACGAGGTCTGAGCCGACAAGCTCTACAACGATCTTATTAGGACCTAGCTTAGGATAATTCCTTCTAACATGTTCCTTAATTTTCTCCGACACCTCCTGTACCCCTTCCCTCTTTCCATCCATCATCTCAGAAAGATAACTGTATACCATCATCTCAGAAAGATAACTGTATACCATCATGGATATCTCTTTCTCCACAGGGATGGACTCACCGAACCATGAGGGTAGAATGCCCTTCTTAGGTTCTGCCCTACTCACAAAGACCTTGCCTTCCTCTATAGATATGACCTTCCAGAGCCTGCCTCCTAACACAAATATGCTGTCTTCCTCTAGGCCGGTAACGAATTGGTTGTCTAGGTTCCCCAACTTCATGCCGGTCTCGACTTCAACGACTATGTAACTCCTGTTGGAGTCTGGTATCATGTTTGTGGTGAAATAATACCTCCAGCTTCTCCTACCCAACCTCAGTTTGCCCTCCTTTGCCACTAATATTTTCTCGGCCTCCAACTGTTCCACAACTTCTTTCAAATCTTCAAGAGATAGAGATCTAAAGAAGGGAGACTTCCTAAATATATCCAAGATCTCGTCTAGGGAAGTTATTCCCTCGAGTACCATACCCACGACCTCGTGAGCCACTACGTCAAGGGGGTTCATCTCATAGATAACGGGCTCTATATATCCCCTCTTAGAGGCCTCGTATATGGCCTGACACTCCAGGACATCAAAGAGGCTGTTCCCGGGTAGGATTATTCCCCTAGATGTCTTCTCAATGGAGTGCCCACTCCTTCCTACTCTCTGAAGGAGTCTAAGGACTTGCCTCGGTGACATGTATTGAACCACTAGGTTTATACTTCCAATATCTATCCCCAACTCGAGACTTGAGGTAGCTACCAGGGCGTCTAGCTTAGCTTCTTTGAACTCCCTCTCTATCTTGACCCTCACTTCCCTAGATAGGGAGCCGTGATGGGAGGCCACTTTAAGTCCGTAAAGAGTAGTGAGCTCGCTTGCCAGGAACTCAGCTGTCTCTCTAGTGTTGGTGAATATGAGGACTGGCCTATTCTCCTCAATTATCTCCTTCAATCTCTTCAATCTGGACATCAAACTAGGATCTAGTCTGTGCTTCACCGCTTCGTTCACTAGCTCTTCATTATAACTGGGTATTTCGATGATGATCTGGGAACTCTTTATGCCCTCAATCTTGACTACTTCCACTTCACCTTCAGTACTGAGGAAGGTCTTGGCTAGTTCCACGTCTCCCAATGTCGCAGAGAGCCCTATCATTTGTGGATTCCTCGCTATAAGCCTTAGTCTCTGGAGCATTACCGATAGTTCGTACCCCCTCTTCTCATCAAGCATCTCCTGGACTTCATCTATGACGACCCACCTGACACCGGTCAGGAGTTCCCTCACCCTTTTGTCAACCAACAAGTAAAGTAGTGTCTCTGGAGTGGAGATCAATAGATCTGGTGGATCTTGTAATAGGTCTCTCCTTTCCTTTCTTGTGGAATCCCCATGTCTTGTGGATACCTTAATCTGGAAGGACTGACCTAATTTATCTAATCGGTACTGTATATCTCTATTTAAAGCTCGCAGAGGTGTTAGATAGAGAGCTGAGATTTTTTTAGGTCTCTTCATGTAGATATTATACATGATGGGGATTATCGCTGCCTCAGTTTTACCGTGGCCTGTTGGCGCTATAATGAGCAGGTGAGTCCCAGAGAGGACTTTAGGGATGGCTAACCTCTGTATGGGGGTAAGGTTGACATAACCTGACTCCCTGAGCTTCCTTATGAAGTCTTGAGACGTGGTAGACATGAAGTGTATTTTTAGGTTTGCGTGGTGGGGTTTAAAGTATATTATGTGGGAGCTAAGGTTCGTAGTATTACAATCGCTGATGATCTGCTCCGCACTGGTGCTAAAGTACTCACAGATTATCATCCCGGGCTACTATTCAATTCCTCTTCTAATCTTCTTAGCTTTCGCCTCATCTTATGGGTTATTAACCCTTCTCCTGACCCGTTCTCTTCTCCTCTCAGTTTTGAATATTGCCTCTCTATACTCAGTTTTATTTCTACTAAGTATTCCCATGGATCCTTTAATATTTTCTCTATATGTGGGAGGAACGTTTTTGGGCTCGTCCATCTGGTACGTCGTGCATAGGACGATTCCTGAGAGAATAGACTTCAAGCGGTATATAATCACCAAACCTAGAGTTGGGTTAATACCAATAGGTTTGGCCTTTGCGGTAACAGGGTATATACTCAGTGGCTCTATCTACCTATTCTTAGGATCTGTCTTGGACTCACTAATCGCTGCCTGGATAGGGAGAGTTTACTTAGCCCCCATCTCTTCACTCTCCTGGATAAGTCTACCCTACCTACTCTCCCAAAACCCCATCAGGAAAGGTCGAGGGGTTTGTGTGGGAAATATCCGGAGAGTGCTTAAGAGAAGGAGAACCTCTCTGCCGAACACTTATAGATACGAATGGATTGAGGGAGAGGGCAACCTTTGTATCGACCTAGCCGAGAGAAAGAACTACAACTCTGTTGTTCTAGGATCCAGTGGTACTGGGAAATCAACCTTAGTAAAGAAACTGATGACGTCTCTTGGATTACCATTTATCATCTTCGATCTTCACGGGGAGTACTCAATTCCCTCCGCAAATACCATCAACCTTTCTGAGACTGGTGTTAACCCCCTCTCGCTCTTTGGCTTCTCCCCCAGGGACAGGGCCCTTGAGGTCGCCATTGCTTTAAAGTCGGTATTTAACCTCGGCCACCTTCAGACTATGGACTTCTTCAGCTTACTGTTAGAGGCTTACCAGGATAAGGGGATTTATGAGGAGGATCAGAGGACGTGGAGCTTACCCCCTCCTACCTTTAAGGACGTGATCTCCCTGCTCCAAAAAAAGAAGAAGCTCTCGATTCGTAGCGAGGAAATGTCGAGGTTGGAAGGTTTAGAGACGTACCTCAGGTTCCTGGACTCTAGCGTCTTTATGAGAGGTGAAGTTGACATGGACGTACTCATAAAGGGCTCAGTGATCCTGGACTTCTCGGGCCTGCCCTCCAATGAAATAAAGTATATTATAATGATAACACTCCTAAACGGTATTATGCATAATATGTACAAGCTCGGCGGTTCTGGGCTGAGGAGAATGATAGTAATAGATGAGGCCCCTTTCCTGGTCTCAAGGGAGGCTGGGGAGCGTATCGCTGAAAGGTTCTTTGCGGAAGGTAGGAAGTTCGGTTACGGAGTAGTCTTAGTTTCACAGACCAAAGATGGCATAGAGAAGGCAATAAATAACTCAGATTCGCTCTTCATTTTTAATATGAGGGATCCGAGGGAACTGGAATACGTTTCAAAATTATTGGGGGGTTCTCATCCGGAAGCGTTCAAGGCTATATATGAAATGCTAATGCAACTGAATAGGGGGGAATTAATAACAAGAGATTCCGATACAGATGAATTATTAATGGTCAGCCTAAACTGATAAGTGGTGAGCCATTTGTCTGAGGATTTTGACGAAGGGGAGGACGTTCCCAATAGTGGAGCCGAAGAGATAAGGGGAGAAGATGAGGAAGAAGGAGTCCCAGCTATGTCTTTGCAAGACATAGAGTTACTCTCTAAGAATACGGAGGTGTGGTACAAGTTAATATCTGGCAAGATTGGCATAGAGGAGGCTAAACGACTCTTCGAGGAAAACTCGTCTACTACTCAGACGAAATCTGAGAAGTCTAAAGCGTCAAAGAAGAAAAGCCCTAAAAAGAGTAAGAGCACGAAGAAGAGTAAGGGAGAATAATGTTTAGGCTCATTTATGGGAGTTCTAAGGACTTCTACTATATCATTTCTTCCATGTCTAAGATTACAGAGAAGATTATCCTTAATTTTACAGATGAAGGAATAAACAGTAAACATTTGACAGAAGATAAGGTTATGATGGGTGTGATAAGCGTCCCTAGGGATGCTCTAGATGAGTATTCACTCGATAAGCCTTTGTCAATAGAGCTGGATTTGGGAGAGATAAAGAAGATCTTTGCCAAGGCTAAGTCGAGTAGGTCTAGTATGGAGATATCCGAAACGGAAAGCGGTATAAGGATTACGGTGAGAGATGAGAAGACCGGTACTAGGACTAACCTTTACCTGAAAGGAGCTAAAGCAGAACCACAGGTTCTGAAGGAGCCTAATGTCACTCCCTCGACGATCCTCGTCATGAAAGGAGAGACTCTGAAGATGCTAGTGGATGAGGGCCTTGAAGTTGGGGAGGAGATAACGTTGAGATCAGAAGCCGAGGAAGTGATAGCCGAGGTTGAGGAACTAGGGAAGAGATACGTAGCGCATCTGAGAAACTCGAAACCCCTATCTAAGCTTGAAATTGAAAGTCCTGGAAGTGCAAGGTACAGTTTGCCAGTCCTGGAGAAACTGGCGTCTACCCTTAACTTTTCAGACGAACTGGAAGTTGGGTTCGGTTCGGGTATACCCCTCAGGACTCAGGTGATCCTGGATAGAGGTGCCCTGATAAAGTTCTGGGTTGCCCCTAGATTATGAGAGAAGTAAATTACTAATTTGCTCGTATTTTAGAAATATTCTTTTTTATATTTCTTTAGGAAGAAAGATAGAATTATTGATACGACCATGAGCCCAAAGAAGTATACCAAGTAACCTGTGCCCTGGTTTAATTGCGTTCTATCCTGGCCTAACGTTAAACTGCCCTCCTCAATCCTCTCAACCGATATGATGACTTCAAATTGATCATATTTGGTCTCTATAACTGCGTGGTACGTTGAATTGGGCTTAAACTGAAATAAAGGGAAAAATAGTGAAGTAGAATTTAACACTTCGTATTCCAAACCTGTAGTGACGTTCTTGAGGGTATTCTGAAAATTTATGGCTATTCCATCAGATAAATTATAGACAGATACATTAACTGAAGGCTCAATGGTAACCTTCAGGCAAACATCCTCGTTGAGGGAATTGAGATGGTAATGGAATGTATACGAGGCTCCTCCCAGGAGCATCGTGGTGATCAACAGGAGTGTCACATAGAGATCCCTCATTGTTATATAACTATATAAGGTAGCTCGATATATAGCATTCAGTATGTCATCGACGACTCCCAATCCTTATAATTGGAAATTTGCTGCAATAAGCCAAGGATATCTCATTGTGATTTCCATTATCCTAGGCTTCTACCCCAAGTACTTCTTGGAGGCGTTTATCTCATATTTCATCATAATTATGGCGATAACTTTCTCCATGACTTACAAGTCCAATCCGATGTTGAGGGATAGGAAGTTGATGCTTGAGGTGGCCAACTCTGGCACACTATATGAGGAAAAGAACGCCAATGAGCTCATAACAAAGGATCAAGATTACCAGAGAGAGTACATGCAGTTTGCAAAGAAGAACATGATGATGTTATTCTCATATTTAATATATATTGTCGTTTTGTTTTTCGTCTATAATTACGTTTCCAAACTAGCAACAGCACAAACTGATCCCTACTACAGACTTGGAGTATATTTGGCTTACTTCGAAGTGATATATCTGTTCGGCTTCTTCGTTTACAGGAGACTATTTAGACCCTCAATGATGTCTACTATGGCACCGTTAAGTTATAAGGTGACCGAAAAGGGGATAATAGGCTCTGGCGGAATGTCGGTTTTCCTTCACGCTAAGCATCTCCTTAATTCGAACATGGTATTAAATAGGGAGAAAAAATACGTTGAAATCGACTCTACTTCAGCCAAGTATCCCTACAAGATAAGACTTTACGCTAAAGACGTGGACAAGCTAGTGGAAATGTTGGAGAGGGTGAAGAGGCTTGAGCTCAAAAGACAGTCCTCTTCTTGATGTTTGAGAAGTGAAGATGAGTGTAGAGAGCGATAGCGTTATTTGTGATGGCTCCATCTAAACCGTCCTTGATACCTTTCCCACTACTTGTTTTGAAAGCGAACCTACTCTCATTGACGTATTCGGGAGCGGAGTAATGAAATTCGTGACCCCTTATGCTGTCTCCCTCATCGGCCAACATGTTTGGACTTATGGACTTGAGACTTCTATAGCCTAAGGTGAGCTTCCCAGTCATGAAAATTCCTATGTCGTAAAGTCCTACCATATCACGTTTAGTCTGATCCTGTCCCTTAATATACCTAGAAAGGTACATTAGTCCCCCGCATTCAGCCAGAATGGGTACTCCAGAACTTGCTGAGTCTAATATCCACTTCTTTGTCAAGTGTGCCGAACTCAGCTCAGAGGTGAAGAGCTCTGGGTACCCACCTCCTATGTATATGAAATCAGCGTCCTCTACCCTCTCATTTTCTAGAGGACTAAAGAACCTTAGCTCATACCTCTCCCTTAACCTGTCTAAATTCTCTTCATAGTAAAAACTAAACGCCTGATCGTAGGCTACTGCTGCAACTCCATGAGTCTTCGTTTCAGGGCTCTCATGACTCTCTGGCTCTAGTTCTAATTTGCCTGCCGATTCTGCTACCTCCATCACTGAATCCAAATCAACGTAGCTCTCTACTAGACTGGCTACCTCCTTCACTATCCTCTCTGCGTCCCTAAGAGTTTCTGTAGTGAATAGGCCCAGGTGCCTAGAGGGGATCTTAATATCCTTTACAAAGGGAATGTAACCTAGAATCTTTACATCCTTTACTCCGCTTGCACAGTAGTTGAAATGTCCCTCAGAACTTATCCTGTTAAATATCACTCCCTTAACGTCAGCCCCTGCATAGCTCTTCAACCCATAGACTATTGCGCCTACCGTGCTACCCATAGCACTACAATCCACGACTAGGACGATGGGTGTCTTCAACGTTTTAGAAAGTTGGAAGGTACTATAACTCATGCCATGACCGTCGTATAATCCCATGACCCCCTCAATTACAGCCAAATCGAATCCTCTGGAGTACTTTACTAAGCTCCTCCTCACGCCCTCCTCCCCCATCATGAAGAGGTCCAAGTTGATTGAGGGCCTTCGTGTGGCCAGCCTATGGTAACCCCCGTCTATGAAATCGGGTCCGGCCTTGTAACCTCTAACCTTAAGCCTTTTTGCCAACACCGCCATTATCCCTGAAGAAATGAGTGTCTTCCCTGAACCGCTCCTGTCGGAACTTACTATAAGTCGAGGGAGATGCAAGATATTCGCGGTAAATTTAGTATCTCTGGGCCTTAAGAACTCTTTTGTCAACACTGTTTCAGGGTTTACTGTAGAGTTCGGATAATATTAGAGAAAGAGGAGAAACCTATAGGAGCGACCCCACCACACCTGCTGAATTCCACGAGCGTAGGGAAACCAGCATATCTTGAGACTACTACCTACCTTGGGCGAATCCTTTTTCACATTAATAGAAATCTTTTTATATTGTTTATAATATTTTTGTTGATAAAGGATGACCTCTCACGCCGATGTGGGCTCTGCCCAAAAGGGTGGGAGTGATCTGGGATGTGAGCCCCGTGCCGTTGGGCTCAAAGGAGTCCCATGACCCACCTACCGTTAAGGCTGGTGGGTGGT
>JGI20133J14441_1003002_pt1 | contig 10948 bp, 10 predicted proteins | sample RS3BMetagenome_FD_14441 | JGI IMG/M metagenome (IMG submission 14441)
ATTTGGCTCCGTGACAGTCGCAACGATCATAAGCATAAGCGGTCATATTTGCACCTGTCGGCAAATGATTATCCACCACCGTGCTTAAGCGGTTCTGTGAATCATAAGTTTACGCCGTGAACAAGTCATTTACGCTGGAGCCGCCGTTGTCGAGAGGCATGTAAGCCAACATGGTGTTGCCGCCGGCGTTGTACTGGTGCTTGAATGTAACGCTGCCGGTCATGCCCGCGGTCCGTACTTTTCTCCACAAATGCTATTAGCTGGTCGAGATTATGGTCACAATGTCGAAACAACTTCCGACGAACCATACGAACTTCATTCACGATCGGATCACAATCCATGGTTAAACTCCTGATAATTCTTCAGGCGTACAAATCACCGGACACTCGAAGCCGCTCAACTCGCAAATCTTCCGTAGCCGGCTGATCATCTGCGCGTTATTTATATGCGTGCAATTCCACGTCATAAGAAAATCCATTTGGTGAACGGCAGCTACCGCCACATGCAGCGCATCCGCCGCTGCGGATTGTGGAATCGCTTTCTGTTCAACCAGATCATGCGCCAAACGTCCCACCGGCTCGCCCGAGGCCGAGTACAGCAATCCCGTCAATAATAGCCTTTCGCCGATCCGCCGCGTCTGGATCACCACGCCGCAATTCCTCAAGCACCAAACCCGAAACGAAAACCTCAAAAAGCGCCCGGCGATCCCGCACCAATCCGCCGTCACCTGCTGATGGGCGGCCGTCACCAAATCTCGGCCAGGACGGGCCGCCAGATAGCTGATGATCGTCGTTTCGAGGTATACGCGCAGTTTTCTACCGGTTCGTACCATGTCCAGTCAACCCTTTCGCCAAAGCGGATCAAGCCTCAAGGCAACCAGCCACCGCCAAGCACACAACGGAGTTCCGCAGAACCGGTGTTATTTTACCATAAGCTGCCCCGCCCGTGAACGGTGGATTATTCAACAGTGGATTATTCAACCCCGTCTCGATTCTTTTGCGGACTGGTACAACACAAGGCGTCCCCACAGTGCCCTGGGCACCCGTACACCTCAGGAGGTGTTACGTGGGAACGCGCTGCCCAAACCGATTGTTTATCGCACCAGAGATAGGCCAAACATTCAAATCGAGATCGCACGCTACGGTTACCCAAAGTGCAACATATATTCTGAACCCGTTTGGCCAGAAAAGGTCAGAGGCACCGCCGGGCGCATCGCATCGGGCCGATCGCTTCGGGCCGATATTGCGAGTTTGAATCCAACGCACTACCATATTCATCGCCTCGTATGAAGGGCCAGTTGGCCCCGGCGGTTCGAGCCAATGAGGCAACGCATGGCACACTTACACTTTTTTGAGGAGAAACGCATGGCGGATTTACCAGCAGTTCACAATGGTATCAATAGACGGGCGTTTATTGCGGGAGCCACAGTTGTTGGTGCCGCGGCCATGACGGGTTGTGCCACGCAACCTTCTGGGGAAAATCATCTGGCGATGCAATCGACCAAATCTTCGCCGGTGGGAATATCGGATGCGGCATACAAAAAAGCGTGGCAACGTGCGGCGGGCATGGTGTGCAAAATGACGCTGGCGGAAAAAATAGCGCAAACCGGCAATAATGCCCCCGCCATTAAACGCATCGGTTTGCCAGCCTACAACTATTATTCCGGAGAGGCTCTGCATGGCCTGGTGCGCGGCGGCCCGGTAACGAGTTTTCCACTGCCTCTGGCGATGGTGTGTTCGTGGAATCCGGAATTGGCATTGAAAGTGTATTCGGCGGTATCCGATGAAGCCCGCGCCTACAACAAAAAGGAAAATGTCGGATTGGCTTATTATTCTCCGCAAACATTGAATCTGCACCGTGATCCGCGGTGGGGGCGTTGTGAAGAAGCGCCGGGGGAAGATCCGTGCCTGGCTGGAACCTGGGCGGTTAACGTCATTAAAGGCATGCAGGGAGATAATCCCCAGTATCTGAAAACCACCGCATGTGCCAAGCACTTTATCTGCAACAATACCGATGATGATCGCACCAGCGTTTCCGCTTCCGTAAATCCGCGGAGTTTCTGGGAATATTACACCCGCGCCTATCGTACCTGCGCTCTGGATGCGGATGTGTTTACCTTTATGAGTGCCTACAGCGCCATTAACGGCATTCCGTGCAGCGCTGACCGGTTTTTACTGATCAGCCTGTTGCGGGATCGCTGGGGTTTCCGCGGGTATGTCACTTCCGATTGTGATGCCGTTTATAACATTTTCAATCCCCACCATTATGTACCTACCCTGCATCAGGCGGCGGCGGCGGCCATGCAGGCTGGCTGCGATCTTAACTGCGGCGATACCATGCCTAAACATCTGGGCAAGGCGGTGGCGGATGAACTGGTCAGTGAAGCGGACATCAGCCGGGCGGTAACACGATTATTGACCGTCCGCGTGCTGTTTGGTGAATTTGATTCGCCGGAAAGTGTTCCGTATAACACCATCAGCTTTGATGTCGTGGATTCGCCGGCCCATAGAGAATTGGCATTGGATGCCGCGCGGCAGTCGATTGTACTGCTGAAAAATGACAATCATTTTCTGCCTTTGCAAAAATCGGCGTTGAAAACCGTTGCGGTCATCGGCCCCACGGCGGGGCAATGCCATCTCGGTGGCTACAGCGGCTCACCATTTGTGCGAATTTCTCCCTATGAAGGAATCGCGCAGGCCCTTGGCGCGGAGATTTATCACCCGCACGATCATGTCTGGCCACAGGACCTTCAAACTGTCAGTCCGGGCGTGCAAACGCAATCTTCCAGCGAAGGCGGTATGAACATCGGTTGGATCAACAATGGGGCGTGGGTGGAATACAAACCGCAGAATTTCACCGGGAAAACGCATATTGCCATTCGTGTATCCAGTCCGGGCCATGGAGCTGCTATTCAGGTGCATATTGATTCACTGGATGGTCCGCAAATCGCCACACTCACCGTGCCGCACACCGGCGGTTGGCAGCATTGGACAACGGTTTCCAGCGCCATCAGCGGCATTACCGGCAAACATAAGGTGTTCTTCAAGTTCAGCGGCAATCCAGGGCATCCCATTTGCAATGTGGAATGGTTCCAGCTTCAGCCCATGGTTGCGGCACGCAAACCGCAACCCAAGCCGGGCCAGCCGGTGGTGGTCTTTAAGCCGGGATGCAGTGTGCAAGGCCCCAAAGATGACAAAATGTTTGCCGAAGCGGTAGAAGCCGCCAAGAACGCGGATGTGGTCATCATGGTCTGTGGGGTCGATCAGAGCGTGGATGCCGAAGCGCACGATCGCAAAAATACCATGCTTACCGGCGTACAGCATGAATTAATTCAAGCCTGTTATAAAGCCAATCCAAAAACCATGCTGGTGATTTCCAGCAACAATACGGTGGCGGTAAATTGGGAGCAGGAGAATCTGCCGGCAATTGTGTCCGCTATTTTCGCCGGGCAGGCCCAGGGCACCGCCATCGCCGATGTATTGTTCGGCAACTATAACCCCGGTGGCAAAACCTGCTGCACCTGGTACAAGTCCATCGATCAATTACCGCCGTTTCATAACTATGACATCATCCCGAACAGCGAAAAACAACCGTCGAAATCGGGACAGGTGTCTGGGCGGACGTACATGTATTTTGAAGGCGAGCCGCTGTATCCCTTTGGCTATGGTTTGAGTTATACGAGCTTTCAGTACAGTGATCTTCATATTTCCCAAGCTGCTCTTGCCGCCGGTGAATCGGTTGTGATTTCCGCAACCATTACCAATACCGGGCTATATGCCGGTGCGGAAGTTATGCAGTTGTATGTGCAGGCCCCGAAATCTCCCGTGCAGCGGCCAATCAAGCAGCTTGTGGGCTTTCAACGGGTGGAACTCAAATCCGGTGAAAGCCGCCGCGTTGAATTTACGCTTCCGTATACGGAGCAGGCGCTGTGGTATTGGCACGAAACGCAACGCCAATTTGTGCTGCAGCCGGGAATGCTGAAAGTGCTGGTGGGAAGCTCATCTGCGGACATCCACTTAAATACCGTCATTACCTTGCAGCCCTGCACGGATGCCAAGCTCGGAGGCCCTGAAACGCTGACGACCGCCGCAGTTAATTCCGTGGTAATGTAACAGTTCAAAAAAAGGCCTCCGGTGGTTCGCCCCGGAGGCCTGCTGGTTCTTTGAGCCAGACCGTGGTTGGCCGGAAACCTTACATTCCGGGCATTCCGGCCATAGCGCCTTTGCCGACGATGGTTTTCCAATGGCCATGAACATCCACCTTAATCATCGAGGGAACAAGAACATGATCCTTGGGATTGGCTTTGCCCATGACTTCAATGTTCAGGCCCACATAAGGAGCCAGGGGTCTGGAATTGGTTGCCAGCACCCAAGCATGGCCATGAACCAGGATTCCGGCCGGTACGCCTTCATCAAGACACTTCTTGCCACAGGTCTTGCCATGTGCCCGGCCAGTAGCACCAAGGGCCGAGTAGCACTTCATATCAAGCAGTTGACCCTTGACGGTTACGGATTTGACCGTCACCGCGAAAGCGCTGACCGACATGGCGCTGACCGCCAGTAAACCCACGATACCAGAAACGATTTTGCGATTCATAACGCAACTCCAAAAAAGAAACCCAGTTTTGGCTGGCTGATGAACACCATCGGCCCCGCCGCAACAGCTTATCAGACTTACAAGAACACAGGCCCGGCCCGATTCCTCGGAGTGCACCGTGCCAAGCCACCCCATTATACGCACGACCGGGCGCGGTAGATGAAAAAAGTCGTTGATTCAGTCAACCGATGGGAGAATCTGCCCCCGCGGGGCGGCTTTTATAGGCACAGAATTATCCGGGCGTTATGTTATTGGAACCATTGATTTTATTGGCGAAAATTCATATTTTTTGTGTGCTTACGCAGCACTTCTGCCGATACATTAACTGTGCAGGTTAAAAACCTTCAGACACATATCGACTGAAGAACTGCACCAGAGAAGAGACGAAAAATTTAAACCGCGGGCTGACGCAATTCAATATCAGCAAGCCATAGGTCTTGATAAGAGCTTATGGTCCGCAGTTTTTCGTCCGGTCGAGAAAAATAGTTTGGCTTGATTCCCCGATGGAGGGAGCGAGAGGTTTGTCGGTCCGTATTTGGACACGTTTGGATGAGATAGAGCGTAATGGCCGCAAGCTAAGCGGCCAAAGATTCAAGTTCGTCAGCGCCTTTCGGCGCCGCTGGTAGAAGCACAATTCGGTGGAGGGAGAAAGAGAAGGAAGCACGGTGGCTTTGCGCCTTTCGCGGGGCGACAGGCGCAAGGCTCACCCCCCTTGGAGGGGGGGAGAGACCTGTCCCGGCAATTCGGTGGCCTCGGCTGCTGAATTGCCGGGCTTTTTTTGTCCGAAGGTTGGATCATCACGTCGGCTGGCGGCCGCCATTGCCGGCGTTCGCGGTATGGCTTGGGGGCTTTTCCTGCGCGCTGGTCAGAGAGTGGCAAAAAAGGAATTTTGCGCATACCATAAACACAGCCGCAGGTTTTGTTGAGGTTGCAAATGAAGCGAATGCTGAAAAACATCGGCTTCGTGCTATTGCTGATTCCGGCGCTTGCCATTTTGTTCTTTGGCCCGCGGCAACAGGCCGGGGTGCCCAAAGGCCGCGTTGTGGTCACGTATTGGGAAAAATGGACCGGGCCGGAAGAGCAGCAGATGAAGATCATTGTCGATGACTTCAATGCAACCGTGGGCCGAAAAAAACATATTTTTGTGCAATTTGTTTCGATGGCGGATATTGATAAAAAGACGCTGATCGCTACAGCCGCTGGTGTCCCGCCGGATATTGCCGGGCTATGGGATAATGATATTGCACAGTTCGCATCCCTCGGCGCTCTGACGCCTTTGGGGGAACTGGCACGCCAGCATGGCATCACCAGCAAAACATATAAAAAGGTCTATTGGCGCGCCTGTCATTATCACGGACGGCTTTATGCGCTGGTCAGCACGCCCGCGGACATTGCGCTATTCTATAACAAGCTGATTTTTAAAAGTGATGCCGCCAAATTGCGTGCCGCCGGACTTAACCCCAATAAGGCTCCGCAAACCATCCACGAGCTTGATGCATACGCCCGAGTTCTGACCAAATTCGGCCCGAATGGTCAGTTATTACGCGCGGGCTTTCTGCCTACGGAGCCGGGATGGTATTTTCCCGAAGTGTTCTTCTGGTTTGGCGGCCATATATGGAATGCCAAAACCCGTAAATTCACCCTTACCAGCCCGGAGGATATTGCCGCATACCGGTGGATTGCCAGTTATTCCAAGTGGTTGGGACCCAATGCCATTAACTCTTTCACGTCCGCCCAGGGAAATTTTGAATCCGCACAGAATCCTTTCATGCTTGGCACACTCGCAATGGAGCAGCAGGGGCCTTGGATGGCCAATTACATATACAGTTATGATAAACGATTTTCCACGTTGCATTGCTCCTACGCCAAGGCCCTGGTCATGCCACTGGCACAGCGCCGAAAAAATTATGGCTGGGCGGTGGCCCCGTTTCCATCCGCGGTTCCGGGGCTTAAGGACGTATCCTATTGTGGCTTTGACGCCTTTGTGATTCCCCGGGGGGCCAAACATGTTAAACAGGCCTTTACATTTATCGCCTATGTTGAAAGCCAGCCGGTAATGGAGCGCCTGTGCAGCATGATGAGCAAGAACTCGCCGCTGCGAAAAGTCAGTAAGCGGTTTATTGAACGCAATCCGAATCCGTACATCGACGTGTTTGAGAAACTTGCCAGCAGTCCCAACGCCCGCGGATTGCCGCAAATCCCGATTATGCCCCAGGTCATTGATGAACTAAATACCGAGGCCCAGGCCGTTGCATTGCTGGAACGAACGCCCGCCCGCGCGCTGCAGAAAGCACAAAATCGTCTCCAGCGTGAATATGACAGTTATGAACATGTGCAGAAATTGCGGCGGGCTGAAAAATGAACATACAAACATCCAGCCCCAACGGTAATTTACCGCTGATCAATGGAGGACTCTGCTGAATGATCCGGTGGAGAAACGAGATAAAACAGACGGCCAAGGGCCTGGCGTTCCTTTCGCCCTGGCTCATTGGCTTTGCCGTGTTCATGGCATTGCCGATTGGTCTGTCGCTTTATTTAAGTTTCTGCGATTATCCTCTGCTGCAACCACCGGTCTTTGTGGGGCTGAGAAATTATCATGCGATGCTCCACGATTCGGTATTTTGGGAATCTCTGCGCAATACGGGTTATTACGCACTGTTAACGCTGCCCGCGGGAATGATCATCGCGATCGCGGCGGCGCTATTGCTTAACAGCCGCGTGCGGGGTATTTCCATTTACCGCGCTATTATATTTCTGCCTTCGCTGGTGCCGCTGGTGGCATCGTCGATGGTCTGGCTCTGGTTATTTAATTCACGATTGGGTTTGATCAATACCCTCCTTCGCTATATGGGCGTGGCCCATCCACCTGGATGGCTGACGACCACGCGCTGGGCCATGCCATCTTTGGCGATCATGAGTTTCTGGGGATTGGGTAACACGGTTGTCATTTACCTGGCGGGTTTGCAGGATGTCCCCAAAGAATTGTACGAAGCCGCGGAAATTGATGGTGCCAGCCCGGCCCGGCAGCTTTGGCATGTAACGCTTCCGGGAATTTCACCGGTTATATTTTTTAATCTCATTATGGCTATTATCGGCGTGGTTCAGAACTTTACCGTGCCGTATGTCATGACCCAGGGCGGCCCGGACCGTGCCACCTATTTATTTACCATGTACCTCTACGACAACGCCTTCAGCTTTTTGCACATGGGTTACGCCAGCGCCATGGCCTGGGTAGAATTATTGATCGTGTTGATACTCACAGCCATCGCCTTCTGGAGCAGCCGACACTGGGTACATTATCAGGGAAAGTAACAGTATGCCTGAAAAACTACCGGTCAACATGGTCTCCAAGGATCTCCTGGAGGGGAACTTTCCCGCTACCGCCGGAGAATCTGTGGATCGCGCCACGCCGTCCGGTTCCGCCGGTGGGCCGACGCCTCCTATTGGCCGCCGACTGATGACCCATGCGTTGCTTATTGGCGCGTCACTTATTGCGTTGGTGCCTTTTCTCTGGCTGCTGGATACGAGCTTCAAAACCGAGTCCACCGCCACGCAATATCCGCCAAGCCTTATTCCTGATCCATTCCGCTGGCAAAATTATGTCAACTTGTTTTCCGAGCGGCAATACCACATGCTGCTTTGGGCGCGCAACAGCCTGACCATCGCGGTACTCGTTGTGCTGGGCACCACGATTTCCAGCGCATTTGTGGCCTACGGATTTGCCAAGATTCGCTTCCGTGGTCGCGGGATATTATTTGCCCTGATGCTTTCCACCATGATGATCCCCTTTCCTGTCACCATGGTATCGATGTTTATTATCTTTAAATGGCTGGGAGATCATACCGGCGTGGCGTGGCTGGGAACCTTTCGCCCATTGTGGGTGCCATACTGGTTTGGATCGGCGTTCAGCATTTTTCTGCTGCGGCAATTTTTTATCACGATTCCGGATGAACTTTCGGAGGCAGCCCGTATCGATGGATGCTCCGAGCTGGGAATATTTTTTCGCATTATCCTCCCCTTGGCCCGCCCGGCGCTAAGTGTCGTGGCATTATTTGCCTTCCTTGCTGTCTGGAATGATTTTCTTGGCCCGCTGGTATATCTCCAGCATTCCCATCAATTCACCTTGGCCCTGGGACTGGAAGCCTTTCAATCCCAGTTAGGTGGCAGTCAGTGGAATCTTCTCATGGCCGCCAGCGTGCTGGTCGTTCTGCCGGTGGTCATTCTGTTTTTTATCGCCCAACGCACCTTCATTGAAGGCATTGCCACCACCGGAATCAAAGGATAAACGTTAACAATAATAGCTACTGAAAGCCTGTTGATTATCAGTCTTAACGGGCACCTGCAGCAAGGACCTCCATAAGCCAGTACCCGTTGACGAAAGTTGCCGCAGGGTGATAATCTTGGAGCGATGGTGGCTTTAAGATGTCTGGGTGAGAGTTTATTGAGGTCTGGCAATTTATGCGAACTGGTCGCCTTGAAGCATTCAGTGACGGCGTAATTGCCATTATTATCACCATTATGGTGCTGGAATTGAAAGTGCCGCGGGGGACGAACCTTGCCGCTTTGGTGCCACTGCTGCCTGTGCTGCTAAGCTATGTGCTGAGTTTTATCTATATTGGTATATATTGGAATAACCACCATCACCTGATCCATGCGACCCGCGAAATAAATGGCGCAGTCATGTGGGCTAACCTGCATCTGTTATTCTGGCTTTCGCTGGTGCCCTTTGTAACCCGATGGGTGGGAGAACATCATTATGCGGCTGTACCGACAGCACTGTATGGCGTTATTTTACTGATGAGCGCGGTCGCGTATGTCATACTGCAATTGGCTATCATAAAAATGCAGGGGCGTGAATCTTTCCTGGCCGGTGCGGTCGGACGTGACCGCAAGGGAAAATTATCCGTGCTCTTATACGCCGCCGCCATCGGCCTTGCGTTCGTGAATACCTGGCTGGCCGATTCCTTGTACGTATTTGTTGCCATTATGTGGATTATTCCTGACCGTCGGATTGTCCACGCGCTCGAAGCAATGCCCCCCAAACATCCCCAATAAGTTCCCCTATTAACCAGCCTGCCAGTTCTCCCGAGATTTACCGCTTCACTATGCGTGTAATGACAGCGGCAATAACATTGCGTGTAGATGAGTCGATGCCACAATGGGACGCACAATACGAACGGTTCGCCGGGGTCGGCCCACCGCCCGCTGCCGCGCCACCCGGAAACATACGACCGTTATCCGCCAGATTCACACTGAATCCAAGCGTAGTAAACAGGAGAGTAAGTTACAATAACTACGTGTTGACTGTTAGACGGCTGTGAACTGCCTCAGGAGGTTTTCGGGACGCGTCACGGTAAAAAAATGGAGATGTTGTTATGAAAGCACGTTCTTTCCTGCACCTTTCAATCTTGGCATTCGCGATTCCCTCCATTTTTTCGGTGCGCCCGCCTGCCGCCTCGGCGCACGCTACGCCCACCACGGGTATCAGTCTGCACATACCCCCTGCGATACTGGTGGTTTCCGGCTTTCCGGAACCGCTCTGTATTTCAGTAGTTAACCATTCTCCCATCCCGCTATGTTTTTACCCCGCCGACGTGCCGGCGGGCTACGTCTTCGCCCTGACAACTACCGCGCGCGGCCCTGCGGGCTCGGTCCTGCCGACGCGGTGCGGTCGGCATACGGTCGCCAGCGAGTGGCTTCCATTTAGCACGCCCGCCACGGTAACGCCGCTGGTAGGTCCGGGCAGGTCGCGGGCATTTACCGGTTTTCCACTGGCGCGGCTGTACGATCTCACTCTTCCGGGGCATTACCGGCTTCAGTTTATCGCGCAGCAGCCACTCTACATCATCGGCAGAAAAACCACGATATGGAGAAAAAGCGGGCCTTTTAGCGCGACAAGAGCCACTATTGGCAAGCACCTGTGCTGGCCGCTCCCGGGAGGGACCTTGGCGCAGACCAAAATTGTCCGTCTGGATAAATCTGTTGTTACCAGCAACATTATTTCCATCACCGTGGTAGCACCCTACGGAAAGCCGCCTGAGGCGGCCATAGCACCCGCCGCAGCGCCGCTTATGCCGCGCGTTCTGCCCCAGCGGCCTGCGGCCATCACGGAGCTAACCCTTAAACCGCAGAGCCAACGCCGTGCTCTCCCGGTGTTGTTGACCGCCTACGTTCGCCCCGGCGCTAGATCCCTGCACCTGCGCCTCACGGGCAACCCACTGGTCGATTTCGCACGCATTGATGTCATAGGCCCTAGTACATCGTTTCACTAAAAGGTTTACAGAACGCGGTTGTTTTGTTAGAATAAGGGTATGGCAGGCAAATGCAAACTACCGGCACTGGTGCTCACGGC
>JGI20133J14441_1003013_pt1 | contig 10889 bp, 10 predicted proteins | sample RS3BMetagenome_FD_14441 | JGI IMG/M metagenome (IMG submission 14441)
AGCGGGGTGGGCAACCACTAGCAATGAAGTCATGAGAATGAGAACGGTAAACCACGAACCTATGATCAGCCTTGAAGGAACCACATTTCCTTTAGGGCTGTGAGGATGTCAGAAGTGCGGGGAGTGGGATTTGAACCCACGCACCCCAACGGGATGAGGTTCTGAGCCTCACGCCATTGACCAGTCTAGGCGACCCCCGCTCAACCAATCTTAAAAGGTGTCGATTATTAAGTTTTAAAAGTTGAGGTGTCAGCAAAAACTTTGTCATGAATGTCTGATACGTAAAGATTCGGAAAAATATAAAAGCGAACACGGTTTAACAGTACTGAGGTATTGTAAAATGTCAGAATCGAACTCTGTTACTCTTAAGGTAATGGAGGCTTATACTAGAGACGTTGGGCGAGGTGTAGCTAGGGTAGATTATGAAGTTATGGATGTATTGAACCTTCAGAGCGGTGATGTAATTGAAATTAAGGGTAAGAGAAAAACCGTTGCAAAGGTGTTGCCACTTTACCCAACAGATGAGGGGAGAGGTATTGTTAGGATTGATGGGCTGATCAGGAGCAATTCTGGCATAGCAATAGGGGATAATGTAGCAATAAGGAAGGTAAAGGCTGTGCCTGCGGAAAAGATAATAATTTCCCCACTGGAAGATGTGCCTTACATTGATGAAAGGTACATTACTGATGCACTTGAAGGCCTTCCGGTGGTCAAGGGAGATAACATAATAGTGCCGTACTTTGGTGGAAGGATTACCTTTAATGTCATCCAGACTTCTCCGGCAAATGCAGAGGCGGTAATAATCAACCAGAAAACTGCAATCGAAAGGAGTGGCAAGGGGCAGGGCCTGAAGGGTGTGCCCAGGATAACTTATGAAGACATTGGTGGCTTGAAAGATGAAATCCAGAAGATAAGGGAAATGGTGGAGCTACCTCTGAGGCACCCAGAGCTGTTTGAGAGGCTCGGGATAGAGCCCCCAAAGGGCGTTCTGCTTTACGGCCCGCCGGGCACCGGAAAAACGCTGTTGGCCAAAGCAGTAGCAAATGAAACCAATGCAACATTCATTCATATATCTGGTCCTGAAATCATGAGTAAGTTCTACGGCGAATCTGAAGCTAGGTTAAGGGAGAAATTTCAGGAAGCAAAGGAAAAGGCACCATCAATCATCTTTATAGATGAAATAGATGCAATAGCGCCAAAGAGGGATGAAGTTACCGGAGAGGTGGAAAGGAGGGTAGTGAGCCAGCTGCTCACTCTTATGGATGGTCTTGAAGCCAGAGGCAAGGTGATTGTTATAGGCGCCACAAACAGACCGAACGCAATAGACCCGGCTCTGAGGAGGCCAGGAAGGTTTGACAGGGAAATTGAGCTTAAGGTTCCTGACAGAACAGGGAGACTTGAGATACTACAGATACATACTAGGAACATGCCGCTTGCAGAAGATGTTGAGATAGAAAAGCTTGCAGCCCAGACACATGGATTTGTCGGGGCTGACCTTGAATACCTGTGCAAGGAAGCTGCAATGAAAGCACTAAAAAGGGTTCTTCCCAAAATAAACTTAGAAGAGGAGAGAATCCCAGCGGAGCTTCTGAATGAACTAAAGGTGAAAATGCAGGATTTTGTGGATGCCCTGAAGGAGATCACACCATCTGCCATGAGAGAGGTATATCTGGAAACGCCAGAAGTTAAATGGAGTGATATAGGTGGCCTTGAAGACGTTAAAAATGAGCTGAGGGAGGCCGTTGAATGGCCATTAAAGTTTCCAGAGGTTTACAAGAGGTTGATTTACAGAATACCCAAGGGTCTGTTGCTCTACGGTCCACCGGGGACTGGAAAGACAATGCTTGCAAAGGCGGTGGCTACAGAAAGTGAAGCCAATTTCATAAGTGTAAGGGGTCCAGAACTGCTTTCTAAATGGGTGGGTGAATCAGAAAAGGCAGTGAGAGAGGTTTTCAGGAAAGCAAGGCAGGCAGCACCATGCATAATATTCTTTGATGAACTTGATGCGCTTGCACCAATAAGGGGGCTGGCTTCTGACAGCGGAGTGACAGAGAAAGTTGTTTCACAGCTACTTACAGAACTTGACGGCATTGAGCCCCTGCATGGCGTTGTAGTTATAGCTTCCACAAACAGGATTGACATGATAGACCCAGCACTGCTCAGGGCTGGAAGGTTTGACAAGCTGATATATGTGCCAAAGCCAGACAAACAATCAAGGCTCGAAATACTTAAAATACACACACGAGATATTCCCATCTGCTCATCAAAGGAAGTTTCATCAGGTATGTGCTCAAGCGATGACCAGGTAAGCCTTGAAAGGATAGCTGATGAAACAGAAGAATTTAGCGGCGCGGACCTTGAATCAGTAGTCAATACAGCAATATCCATAGTGCTTCAGGAATATTTGAGAAAACATCAGACCCCTGAGGATGCAAAGAAGGGGCTTGAAAACGTCTATATATGTCAGAAGCATTTTGAAGAAGCAATAAAGAAGGTAAAGGCTTCAAGGGAAGGAAAGACCATAGAGAAGGCAGCCGTATCTTACTACAGGTAGTTGATGCCCAGCAATCAAATCTTTCTTACACAGTGCAATTGGTATTAAAAGGGTTTACAAATCCGTGAGCAAGAAAGCTTCGACATTCATGGAGGAGATGAATTGCGAAGTATATATTTTTTATTAATGAGAATAACATAATAGAGAGCATACGTCGAACAAATACAGCCATTGCTGGAAAGGAAATCAAAGCTAAATTAACTGGCAAGGCATTTGTGAACTTCTGGAACTATTTATCAATAATAACAGGAGTTAAAGCAGGTTGGCGAGTAATACGGCATGAAAGCCTGTTAATGAAGCAAATACCTCTAAGACGTGTTCTCTGTGTGGGGAAATTCACGAAAATTGAAGGATTAAGAGGGGTTTGTTCGAGTGTCCTCACACGGGAAAGGCAATAAACGCAGATTTGAACGGCGCAATAAACATGATGAAACATAGTCCGATGAGGATAAGTGGCTAACTGAAGGCACAGCCTGTGGTCTACCGTTGGAGCGGGGTGGGTAACTGCTAGCAATGAAGCCATGAGAATGAAGGCGGTAAATCACGAACCTATGATCAGCCTTGAAGGAACCACATTTCCTTTAGGGCTGTGAGGATGTCAGTAGTTTTGTTTTTAAACTTCTATCACGAATTCAATAAAGCCTTCCCTTTCGTTAATGCTTACAAGTCTATGGCCATTTTTTTGAAGCCATATGGGTATGTCCCTTTTGCTACCACTATCATCTGAATATACGCTTATAATGTCTCCAGGTTTTGCCTTTTTTACTGCCTGTATTGTCTGCAAAAGTGGACCTGGGCAAAACATTCCTCGAGAATCAACAACGATTTTATCCTTTTCGCTCATTTTATATCACCTAGATGAAAAGTGTTATGTCTGCATCCTTCGCATCTTCCAAGAACGTGCCCACACCTACAACTTCATCCACTATATCAAGGAGATCATCCTTTTTTAGGCCAAAAAGGTCGTATGTCATTGAGCACGCATAGAATTTAACATCACCAATCGATTTGGCTTGCCTCATGAGCTCAATCCAGCTGGGCACCTTCTTTTCGCTCATTATCTTGAATGTCTGGTCCTGAAATTCTTTAAAGTCGGAAGTTATGCGTGGAGGCACTCCATTTTTTGTCATAGCCATAAGCCCCCAGAATGTAGCAAACACCCTAACCTTTACGTCCGTTGCCGCTCCGCCTGAAGCGATTATTGAAGCAGCCTGAAGCTTATCAGAGCTTCCAGAAAACAATATAATTGCCAACTTTGTCATAATTTTGAATTTGGTTCATGCTGTTATAAACATACATGTAAATGTTGCATCATAAAAGGCAGTGAAATATTAACGTTTGTTTTTTAAATTGGCATTATTATTTAAGAATAGATAAAAAGTGGTAAACATTTTGCAAATTCTTATGATAATTGAATAAGCTGTGGAATGAATAATCTAAAAAGCTAATTATGTGGTAAATGCAACCTTTATGCGTGATAATCGGTAAGGGAACTTGGCTGGATAAGGTAGCTAATCATATAATAGAAAGGGAAAGGAGCATCGGCAGGAAAACCGATCTGGTGAGGGTAGAGAGCGGGCTTGGGGCATCGGGCATTCCACACCTTGGCAGCTTTTCCGATGTTGCCAGGGCCTACGGCATCAAGATGGCCCTTGAATTTCAAGGAATCAAGAGTCAGCTCATTGCATTTGCGGACGACATGGATGGCCTCAGAAAGGTTCCCACGGGGTTCCCAGACTGGCTAGAAAAGCACCTTGCAGAACCAGTTTCTAGAATACCTGATCCATTCGGCTGTCATGGTAGCTATGGGGAGCACATGGGCGCCCTGCTTGTTGATTCCATAGAAAGGGTCGGCCTTGAATATAAATATATGAGAGGATCCATCGCTTATAAGGAAGGCGTATTGCTTGAACAGGAAAGGGCTGTGCTTGCACAGTCTGACAAAATCGGTGAAAGGCTCAAGGATACCCTTGGGCAGGAAAAGTTCACAAAAGCGCTGCCGTTTTTTGCAATATGTCCAAGGTGCGGCAGGATATACACCACCGAAGCTTTATCCTATGATCCATCAACCGATTCGGTTCACTTCAAATGCGTCGGCACTACAATAAGGGGAAAGAGAATTGAAGGGTGCGGCTATGAAGGTGATGTGAAGCTAAAGGATGGAGAAGGGAAGCTGAGCTGGAAGGTGGAGCTTGCTTCCAGGTGGACAGCTCTTGATATAAGGTTTGAAGCCTATGGGAAGGACATTGCAGATTCTGTAAAGTTCAATGATTGGGTATCGGACAACATTCTGAACTATGCACATCCATACCATGTAAAATATGAAATGTTCCTTGACAGGGGAGGTAAAAAGCTTTCAAAGTCCTACGGGAACGTTGTAACTCCACAACTGTGGCTCAGATACGGTTCCAAGCAGAGCCTAATGCTGCTCATGTACAAGAGGATCAAGGGCGCAAGGGAGGTTTCAATTGATGACATTCCAAAGTACATGGACGAATACGATAGAATTGAAGACGAGTTCTTTAAGGGCGGAGAACAGAAGCTGCGTGGGCTCTATGAGTACGTTAACCTTCTAAAAACACCCTCCAAGCCATCACCACATGTACCATACAGGTTACTTGTGGAGATAGCCTCAATCTCTCCAGAGGAAAATTATAAGGAATTCATAAAGAAGAGGCTCATAGCATACGGTTACAAGGAATTTGACGGCTACCTTGAACAGAAGATAGAGTTGGCCCATAACATGGCTATGGATAATGTGGCACTTACAAGGGCTAAAATTGAGTTCAATGAAATTGAAAGGAAAGCAATACAGGAACTGATCACTGCACTGGAAGCAAGCAGTGATGCGGAACATATACAGGGGGCCATCTATCAGATAGCTAGAAACAATGGAATAAAACCCCCTGAGTTCTTTAAGCTACTTTACAGGGCAATACTGGGAACAGAAAAGGGACCTAGGCTTGGCGGCTACATAGCCGATATAGGGATAAAGAAAGTAACAGGCATACTTAAGGAACAGTTAGGGGGCTAACGGTGATTTAGTTGGCCCATGCTGTTCGTGTGGTTTATAAGGCCTTTCAAGCGCCTCCACATCACTCCTTTCAAGCTTGATTTCAAGCGCCTCCACAGCATCGTCTAAGTGCTCAAGCTTTGTTGCGCCAAGAAGCACAGATGATATCCAGGGCTTGCTAAACAGCCACGCAAGGGCAATCTGTGATGGCTTTGCCCCCTTGTTCTTTGCAACCTCTTCAAGCGCCTCCACAACGTCGAAATCCTCTGGCTTAAAATACCCACCTGCAAAGTACCTGTCTGTATTGTACCTCACAGTGTCTGGCTTTATGTTTCTTTTGTATTTACCGGACAGGAATCCTCTTGCAAGCGGGCTGTAAGGTACTATCGATATTCCAAGCTCTCTGCACAAGGGTATTCCCTCCCTTTCCTCTTCCCTGTAGGCTAGATTGTACCTGGGAGAATAATATGCGATTTTTTCAAACCCCATGAACTCCGCTATATCATACAACCTCTGAATTTGAAATGAATAAAGCGATGTTGCGCCAAAGTATCTGACCCTGCCCTGCTTTACAAAATCGGTTATTGTGGATAGAATTTCGCTGACATCAGTGTTGTAATCCCATCTGTGCATCTGGTAAATATCGATGTAATCCGTTTTCAATCTTTCAAGCGATCCATTAAGTTGAGAGTAAAGCCTTTTTCGTGACATCCCGCTGCTGTTTACACCAGTTCCAAATTCGAGGCCAACCTTTGTGGCTATTATTAGTCCTTCCCTTAAACCTGAAATTGCTTCACCTATAATCTTTTCAGATTCTCCATTTGAGTAAACATCGGCCGTGTCAATAAAATTTATTCCATTGTCAATGGCTTTTTTGATTATCTTATGAGACATTTCGCGAGAAGCCATCCATGGTTCAGTTCCAAACGACATACCGCCGAGCGCGATCCTTGAAATTTTAACATTAGTTTTACCCAGTGTTGAATATTGCATATTACATATATTACATACAAATATATATTCATTGTTAAAATTTTTAAATGCAGACAACAGATAATATTATAAACAGAACATGAGGAGCTATTGCAGATGAACAGAATCAGGAAATTGACTTACGAATTGATTAACATGTATCATGACAAATTTACAGACGATTTTCAGGCAAACAAGGAATTTATAGATCAGGTTACAGAATCTGAATCCAAATATGTCAGGAACAAGATAACCGGTTACGTGACCAGAATAATCAAGAAGGAAAAGAGGGCAGCTGGGGTGTCTACTGGTGAGCAGCAGTAAGGAGCTGCTTTCATACAGACTGGAACTGCTGAGGATCACTGATATAAGGCCACATGAAGAGGTTAAAATCAGAAACCTTTCTGAAATAGCAGTTTCAATAAAGCAGATGGGCTTGCAGCTAGATCCGGTGATCGTTGACGAAAAGACCAATGTGGCTCTGGATGGAATGCACCGGATCAGGGCAATCCAGGAGCTTCAGTTAAAGCGCATAATGGTGGCCAGGATTGATTATTCTGATCCTAGGATAGGCGTTGAAAGGTGGTTGAGGGTACTTAAGTCACCTTCAATTTCTAAAATTGATGAACTCAAGGTTGCGTTCAGGTTGAGAAGGGTAACCGACGCTTCAGAAGCAATAAAAATGGTTGACTCGGGAGAATCAACAATTGCACTCTTGACTCAAAAGATAAGCTTTGTATCTTTATATAGGTTAAGTGGTCTTGGAAGGTTTCCCCTTATACGGGAGTTTGACAGAAGGGTTCCCGATTTTGAAATCGCAACAGACTCTGAAATATTCAGCAAAATTAAAAGCGGTAATGCAGTGCTTTATGTGCCAAAGCCAACCAAGGATGAAGTTGTGGAGTCTGGGCTCACCGGCAGGCTGTTTCCCCCAAAGTCTACAAGACATATAATACCACTTAGGCCTGTGAATGTCAGGTGCCCCATTGAACTGTTGAACGGCAAAATGAATGATAACGAAGCAAACAATATTTTCCAGGAGCTGATAGGGAGAATGGCAAAGAAAATGCTTCCAGCAGGTTCACTCTATTCAGGAAGAGTTTACAACGAACCGCTAGTGCTATATAACCCGTAAACTTTTAAGTAACCTGAAAAAAGTAGAGGGAGGTGACGGTTATCTATTGGGGCCATATTGAACGCCGTTGACATATCGTATATCTTTCCAAGTGGCAAAGAGGTATTTACAGGAATCAACATTAGCACTGGTGAAAATGAATTTGTGTCCATAGTTGGCCCTTCAGGAATAGGTAAGAGCACTCTACTCAGAACCCTTGGTTACCTGATACCTCCCACAACTGGCAGGGTCTTTCTTATGGGCGAGGAAATCAAAAAGCCATCATCAAAAATTTCTCTTATACACCAATCAATTGCAACGTTTCCCTGGATGACAGCAATGGACAACGTTAAGCTTGCCCTTTTTGGAAAGGGCCTTTCACAGGCTGAGATGAACGATATAGCAGCAAAGACCCTTGAAACAGTGGGCTTGAAGGGAGCTGAAGGACTGTACCCGAAGGAAATGAGCGGTGGCATGAGACAGAGAGTGGCTATCGCGAGGGCACTTGCAGGTTCACCGATCGTGCTTCTGATGGATGAACCGTTTGTTCACCTTGATGAACTTACAGCAGAGGGATTAAGGCAGGAAATATATGATATACTCTTTAACCCCTCAACAACTTTAAAGTCGGTGGTGCTTGTATCTCATAACCTGGACGAAGTTCTCGAGCTATCAGACAGAGTGCTAATAATGAATGGATCACCAGCAAAGATCGTTGATGAGCTCATAATTGAGATGCCTAGGCCAAGAAGCAGTAGAGATTCAAGATTCAGCATCTACCTGGATAAAATATACTCCTCGCTGACGCCGGTAAGGTGAGGTCAGTGAACTTACTGCTTATAATCCAGCTGGCGGCAGCCGCTACAATACTCAGGGTTTTATTCATAATATTAATATCGATACTCACCGGCTGGCTCCTTGCATATGCATCAATAAGAAGCTCAATTTTCGAAAGCATATACATTCCGGTGATAAGTTCACTGGAATCTGTCCCGGTCATAACGTTCTTTCCGGTGGTGCTGGTGATATTTGTAACAAGGATAGGCGGTCCTGTGGGCACGGAGCTGGCAAGTGACTTTCTGGTTTTTACGGCTGTAGTGTGGAATATATGGATAGCGCAGTATCAGGCATTCAAGACCGTGCCCAAGGAACTTTATGAAGTGACCATAAATCATGAGCTTGGTTTCTTCAGCAGAATGAGGCACCTTTATGTGCCGTTTTCAATGCCAAAAATAGCAGCAAACCTCTTTCCTAGCTTTGCCGATGCATTGTTTTATATAACTGTGAGCGAGGTATTCAGCATAGGCACAAAATCGTTTTCAGTTTTTGGTATAGGCAGTCTGATTACAAGGCTTGTAAGTTTGGGTAACATGTACTATGTCTGGGTCGCAATGCTCACCCTGGCAGTTTGGGTTGCTCTTTTGACTTTTGTTTTCCGTTACATAGCAAGGATCACGGTTGCAAAATATGGGTTGGATACATCAGCTCCGATAAGAAGAAGGGGCAAGATAAACATCATGCACACATACCAGGCATGGAACACATTGACTGGCCCAATGAAAAGGCTGTCAAAGCACTTTACTAGCACATTCAGGGTCCTGCCAACGCGAGGAAACTTTGGTAGAAGGTGGAACGCTCTGAGTTCATCAAAGAGATACATAATGGCAGGGGTTGCAGCATTTATTTTGATTATATTGATTACAGAAATAGCCCTATTTGTCTCATCATTGCCGCTTAACTACTGGGGTTACCTGGTTTCCTATACACCGGCCATATTCTACGGTATGGCACTTGATTATGTAAGGGTGGCTATCATAGCGCTGATTTCTCTTGTGATAGCGGTCTTTGTTGGCTATTATTTGGCGGTTCATCAGAGGGCAGCAGTGACAGCATTCCCTGCAATACAGATCATAACAGCCTTCCCAGCTCCTGTATACTTTCCGCTTCTGTTTGCTGCCACTTTCGGTTATATGTATGCCGTTTTCCCCATGAGTTCAGAAATTTACGTCCTTTTCCTAGGATTTGTGAGCACGTTTTATTACGTATTTTACAGCTTCTGGATGGGTGTGCAGACAATTCCATCAGAATTCTGGGAAATCATGGAAAACCACGAACTTCGCTTTTTTACAAGAATGAGGAGGATCATTCTTCCTGCAACCTTTCCCTACCTTATAGCCGGTCTGAGCAGCACAATTGACAGCGCATGGGGAGGGCTGATGATAGGCGAATACTGGCCTGAAATCATAGATGGTAAAACCCTTGAGGTAAACGTAGGGCTGATGAAGATGCTAGACATCTTCACCTACCAGGGAAAAATCGGCCTTGCTGCATGGGCTTCACTGCTGTTTGCGATAGTTGTTACCGTATTTAGCATATTATTCACCAAAAAGCTGATGACAATGGCCAGAGAAAAATATGTAATTGAAGAAGGGGTTTATGCAGCTTAGATATATCTAAAAATAACATAAAGATTAAAAAGGAATCTCGGCAAATCAGCGCGCATGATTAAGAAAGCTTTGGTGATTGGACTGATAATGCTGTCAATGATTGCAACAGTTCCGGCATATGCTCAAAGTCAGGGATTGAATATAAGCGGGGTTAGCTTTGGGCCATCATCTTCGCCTATTGAAGTTGAAGCCGGTTCTTACAACGTGCCTCTCTTTGTATACCTTACAGATGTAGCACAATACCCAGCGTACAATGTCAGCGTTTCTGCTTTAAGCACAAGCACATTTTATGTGGTAAAGGAACCTCAGAACATCAGCGTTGTGCCTCCAGAAAGCACGGTGCCTTCAATATTATATGTGAATATCAGCGATAAAGCTATCAGTGGCGTATATTCACTGCCAATTTCAGTTAAATATTTAGCTTCCAATGGTGCTTCATCATATGTTGCAAAGAATTTCACCTATACTGCGGAGCTTCCAGTCTCGACCTTTTCCAACCTTCAGGTTTATAAATGTGTTAGGGGTTTGGGGGAAGCAGTAAAACTCCGACCTTCAGGGAGAGATACACGGACTTTCCCCAATGTTTAAATACCCTTTACACCAATAATGTATGTGCTTTCGGCGTATAAGTTCAGGCTCTACCCAGATGAGGAACAGGAGAAAACCCTCAATAGTCAGCTCAAAATATGCAGAGAGCTCTATAACAGGGCTTACCACGAAAGGCTAGAACACTACGAGAAAACGGGTATAGGCCTGACATATGCCGAACAAGCAAACGCGCTGCCTGAA
>JGI20133J14441_1003015_pt1 | contig 10880 bp, 12 predicted proteins | sample RS3BMetagenome_FD_14441 | JGI IMG/M metagenome (IMG submission 14441)
TAATGACAGGTTTTATACTTTTAGAAAAATTAATTTTTAATAATTTTTTATGATTCTTATCATNTTTGTGATATTATATACCAAGAATTTCATTATTTCTTCCTTGTATTAATTTTGTTCATTAATNTCAAAAAATCATCAAATATTCTTTTAATTACAGAATGTACAGTTTTCCTTTTAACCTTTCCCTNTATTCCTCATGTAGTTTCCTTTTCATTTTTTTATGGTAATATCCTCTTGTCCCATAAATAAATACATCATTCCTTGCTGGTTTTATATTTATAAATCATATGATCTTGCAATTTGATGTTTTTTTATGAATAGTAACATTTATCACCAATTATGCGTGTGCAATTCTTTATTATGCTTTTAAGAATCTTTTAAAGAACTAATGGAAAATCTATTGAATTATTTATTAATCCTGAAATTATTTAATGATTTAAGAATGTATCTTCCATTAGAAGTGAATATATTTCCATCATACTCAACCTTTAATCTTTTCAATTCTATATAAATTCTATTTTTAAGGCCTTTTAATACTCTTTTTAAACTTATTCTTGTTCTTATAATTCTTCTAATCTCCCCTAATATTTTTCACATGTACATATGATTCTGGCACCCAAATGTTCTTCAATAATTTTGCAAGAATCTCTGAACCTATTCTATCATTCTTAATCCTTGATTCAGCAATCAATCTTACCTTCAATGGATTCACTAGAATCAGTTTAAATCCCTTTGATTCTATTGCATCATATATTGGTTCATAGAAACCTGTGGATCCCATTACAAAAAAATCTCCATTTTCAAATTTATTTAGAAACTCATAGATCCCTTTTTCATTGTTCTATATCTTGTCTCTCATTATAACATTTCTATTCTCTGATAATACTGAATACACAATTTTTTTAGTATGTATATCTAATCCAATATAATTCATCCTCTTACCTCCTATAATCTCAAAACAAAATATGACAAAATGTTTTAAGGATTTTCTCCTATTAACATTTCATCAAAGCATAATTTTTAGAAGGTTTTAAATATTATTTATTTACTATCTATAAGGGTGATAAAAATGGTGAAGTATTGTCCAAATTGTGGTGCTCCCAATGAAGATAATGCAATGTTCTGCATAAAATGTGGTAGCCCATTGTCTCAATCAACAGCCCAAGCTCCACAGGGATATCAACAATTCCAGCAACCACCGGTTCAACAAACTCAACCGCAATCTTATCCATCTCCACAGCAACAGTTTTACCAGCCCCAGCAGCAATTTATTGCCAATCAATACCCTAGATCAGCATATATTCTTTCATTAATAAGTGGCATTTTTGTAATTCTTGGTGGTATTATTGTCATGGCAATAAGTACTTTGATGACAATGTTTGCCCTAGGGATTGGTGGTATATATGGTGTTTTAGGCATAATTTGGGGTATCATAATAATCGTAGGAACAATGAGATTAAAATCCAACCCAAATAACCATGTTTCATGGGGTGTAATTATACTAGTATTTTCAATCATAAGCTGGTTTGGTGCAGCAGGAGGATTATTTATAGGTTTTATACTCGGATTAGTTGGGGGAATTTTAGCAATAACATGGCATCCGCCCATGTACCATGTGTGAAAGATTCTATAACATAAATCTTTTTATTTTTTTATTTCCATTAAGATTATTTTTGTAAACTTATTTTAATCAAATTATGAGGACATGTCAAAAAATAATCCCTTCATGATAAGATCAATAGGCTTGAAAGTAAAGTTAAGGTTAAAAATATAAAATTGCCGAAAATGAATTCCATATTTTTTATACTAAAATTTTTCAAATTTTTTACCATGATATGATTTAAAGGAAGAGTAAGAAATAATATCATTGAATATTCAGGATAAATTCTGAAAATAACAAAAATGGCAATTGAAGCGTAGAAAGTTGCAAAAAGCACATGGAAGAATGCACGAGAATACTTACCCAGGAGTACTGGCAACGTCTTCATATTTATTTTTGAATCAAAATCCCTGTCCCTGAAATCTGAAATGTAAAGAGTAGCGCTTATAAGTATTCCATAGGGTATGGCAAAGATCAAGGGTTTAATTGATATGGAATTTAAATAAAAATAATTAACTATCAATGGTATAGATATTGTAGATACAAAAGCACCTATAAGACCTAAGCCCCTGTACTTATATCCTATTGGAATGCCTGTATAACCGTATCCAAGCAATGCACCACCAAAAGCAAAAATAATCATAATTATACCAAATTCAATAGCAAGAAATATAAAAAATGAAAAATAAATTAAGATAGTAATTATTGCAAATAAAAGCAATTCCTGTTTATCTTTCCTATAATAATGGAATGGATGTCTTCTATAAAGAGTTGTAGGTGAACCTTCAACATCAATGTTTTTCTGGTAGTCAAAATAATCATCAAAAAGATTAGTTGAACCCATNAGAAACATGATTGATACCGTTAAGATNAGAAAATANAAAAAATTGAATTTATGAAATTCAAGATAATCGTAAATAAAACCGGGAATTATGTAATCGAAGAAAAGGTAAATTGGTGGTACCTTAAAACCCTTGGATGCAATATCTGCATAATCCCTAATCTTATGTACAAAGCTCATTCAAGAATTTTGTAAATATACACAAAGATTAACATTTATGTTAAAATGTTAAGCTTAGAAAAATTATGAATTGAATGCATAATCGCATCTTTTTATTACTTTTCCATTTTTAATAATGAACAAATCCTGACCAAATAAATCAATTATATTTTTACCGTTCACATTAAAAAGGTCACTTTCGATTAAATCGTTCAGCATTATGTTTGTGATTCCTGAGTAAGAGAATTTCATTAGAGTTCCAAGCTCTCCCGGTCCTGGAACGAGCAAAATCCATGTTCTTCTTGAATAATCACCTGCTAGCTTATAATTAACATTTTCACCATTATTTTTATAGTAAGTAATTTTACCGTGGTCATCAACCATTGCTGGCATGCATAAAATCCTGAACAGCTTTTTACCTAATTCTGGAAAAGTTACAAATATTATCTTTTTATTATGCCATTGGATAAGATGGTTTACAACCTTTCCTGGCGATTTAAGATCTCCATATTCTGCCTCAATATAGAATTCATAACTTTTATTTTTTGCTATAAGATCTGGCTCCTCTTTCCATGGTCTTGAAAAATTTACGTCAAAGCCAAGGGCTCTAAAATATTCTGCCGTTCTTGTAACAAGGTATCTATGGTACAACGTTTCCCATTCTAAAGAATTTTTATCAATTAAATTTTCAATACCAGATTCGGTGATCATAAATTTATTATCTTTTTTTGTTATAAAATCATTCAACTGCAAAATTCTAAGAGATGCATCAAGGGTTTTAAAATCGCCATTGAAGATGCTTTCGTATTCTCTCAGTATGTCTGAAAAATATGTATTCTTTTTTCTTTCCTGGAGTGAATAAATAATGGATAAAACATTAAAATTCTTGAAATCTATTTCTGATCCGATTTCTAGATAGGATTTTTCAATAATTTTTTCATCACTCAACCTTTCCATTGAAGGAATTTTAATCAATTTTAATGATTCGTATTTCATTAATGCATACATCCCTGGTAAATCTATGATTGTTCTGACAATTTTTTCATTATCATAAGAAAATTTCTTAGAAATACTAAATGCGTCATCGGGTGAGAGCTTGAAAGCACTTATCCACGAAATATTTCCCATTATGGAATTATAAAGATCAGGATCTAGCTGTTTTATGTATTGGGCTGCAATTATAATCCTAAGCCCGTATTTTCTTGACTCACTAAACATTCCTGGTAAAAGATATGGGGAAAAATCTTTTATTTCATCAATAATAAGTGTTGCATTTTTTATCTTACCAAAAGCAACAGCATTTGATATCATTGCAAGCATCGCGGAACCGGCCATTCTAGATATAAATTCACCAAGTTCAGGCTTCGCCAAGTATATTGATACGATATTTCCACTTATATCATTTTTTAGGAAAGAGAATGAAACATCCCTGCTACACAAAAATTCCTTCAAGAATATATTTTCTGTAACTGGTATTATTTTATTAAGCGTGCTCTGGATGTAATCCATGTAGCTTTTGCCATAGTATGATTTAATGAAAATAGAGTCCGTAAAGAATTGCTTGTTCAAAAGTGCATTTACCACGTCAAAAAGAGTTGCATTTTTTACATTTCTCATAACCCTTGGTACGACCGCGGAAAAAATTGTTTCCAGTCTTGGACCCCACGTACCCTGTGAGAAATCACTATCCTGTGAAAAAATAAGTTTTAATGATTCTGATATAGCTACAATTCTTTCTTCACTTTTTTCATTTCCTGTGTCCATGAGGTTCATCTTTATTGCATATTTTTTTCCTTCAATGTTCAAAAAAAGTGGAGAAATGTAAATGGTTCTGTCAGTAAGCAGATTCTTTGAAATATCCCCGTGAGGATCAAGAACAATTACAGTTTCACCATTTTCATTTAATTTTTTTGCAATATAATGAAGCATAGAAGTTTTGCCTGATCCTGTTTTCCCAAAGATAGCCCCATGGCCATCTGGAATTTTTATGATTCTGTCAAAATCGAAAAAATTGTAAATTTTCTCTACCATGGTTTTCTCCTTGAATTTAAGCTTAAAGGATAATGGATGAAGTATGCGAGTTCCTCGATGCTCATGAATATTTTCTTTCCTTTTTTGGATAAACCCTGGCCAGTAGTGAAATCGTAAGCAATTTTAAGCATATTGGGATTGCTTGAAAATATTCTTACCCTGTACATTGGCATGGATATTTTCCTTATTATTGATTTTGCAATTTCCCTCTCCTGCGGAACCTTACTTTTATTCAAAACACTTAAAGCCCTTGCCTTTTTAATGAATTTAAAGGCCATTTCTGATCTTTCAATTTCAATCCTGTATATGCCTTCATTTTTAATTTCAATAATGTTTGCAATGAATGATAGTACATCCAATTCTGGTATTAATGGAAACATTGCCTTTCTTATGAAAAATAATTCATCTGTTTTTTCAATGGCTAGTTCCATAAACCTGGTAACTTACAGGATAAATGTTTCTAAAATTATTCAGGAACAGAGAAAAATTCTCATCAGTCGAATCAAACGCTACCCTGAGTGAATGATCATAAAAAATAAGGAATGAGAGCTTTTTTATGGGCAATATAATGGTAGCTATTTCATTCCTTATTTTAAAGAAATTCACATCTTTTATATCCCTGTCAGGAATAGCCAGGATCACTGGTACCACCTGTATGCATATATGGTATTCTTAATCTGGCCAGCCACTTGAACAACCATTTCCTTTTCCCTTTTGCCAAATACTATTACCCTTCTTCCCATATAATATATTTTATCATTTTCCATGATCACTTTAATTTTCTCCTTGCCCTGAATTCCATTGGAAATTCTGTAAAATTTTTTATTTCCCCTTTGCCAAAGATCGGCAATGTATACCATCTTCGTTTTTGGAAATGGTGAAATTGAAAACCTGTCCCTGATGAATATTTCATTCCTTAATCTTTCTGGATAAATTACCTTTGCATAATGTCCATAGTTAATGGCAATAGCATAGCCCTGCTGACATTGTATTGTTAAGTCAGTAAAGATATAATCCTTGATCTGCATGGATATTTCAGGTTCTTTTGCAAGATCTTTGATCATAGCTATTATATTTTCAGTAATGTCTATCTGTGTAGAAATTTTAACACCCTTGCCTGCTAATGCGAACATGGGATACATGAGATCACCTTGAACTCTCATCAAAAATCTTCCTGTTTGCCCTGTATATTAGATCAGCTTGCTTGGAATCGCTGTTAAGTAGCTCTAGAAGCTCATGCTCATAGGGCATTCTCCCATATACGGTCTCAAAACATATTTCTATGTATGCTACTCCAAAAAATTTATCTATATCTTTTTTCTCATTTTCCATGGCGATCACCCCACTATGATCGCTGGTCCTGTGCGGATCCCGTTTAAACTGCCTTTTCTCCCTAAAGAAAAGGTCAGCAGGGACCGCCCTGGGCCTTATTCAGGCTGTGTTCCGGACCAGAAAAACACATTTTCTTTCCCTTTTTTATGGCAGGGAAAACGCCACTTCCAGCATTATTGCATTACTAAAATCACCTCCCAAATGCAAAATACCGGGCCAAAAAGCAATACTCAATCCTAAAAAGGATCTCACTTCATTGTTTAAAAAAAGTTCTTAGCTTAACAATTTATTCATTGTTTCTTCATACCTAGACGGAACAATGTTCAAACTTGAAAATATTTCCTTCCCCTTGCAGAAATCGAGTGAAAGCATTTCTATCTGCTCCTTTGTAATTGGCAGGAAAGGAAGAAAGAGCCTGACAAGAAAATCTGGGGCAATATGAGAACTACCCTTGCCCTTTATCTTTCTAATTATATCGAACATGTCCTTGAGCGTTAAATCATCGGGTCCAGAAATCTCGAAAGTGCCTGTACTGTTAATTATATTCACAAGAATTTTAGCAAGATCTTCAACATATACCGGGCATAGCTTTCCGGATTTAGGTATGAATGGAATTTTCATATTAATAAGCATTTGTGTTAGATAATCATCCTCACCGTAAATTATGGACGGTCTCATGATTATGTAATTACCCCTTTTCTTGAGCATATCCTCTGCCTTTCTTTTCGTTACGAAGTATTTCGTTTGACCAACATCAGCATTCATGGCGGAAAAATACACTATCTTAGCATTCCCTGCATTCTTGATTATGTTCTCCATGCCTTTGACATTCACATCCTCGTGCCTTTGCTCCTTCTCGTTTATCACAGCTACAAGATCTATAATGGTATCGAACTCACCAAGTATTTTTAGATCGTTTTCATTGGTAATATTCCCTTTAATCCACTGCACGCCCAGGTTCTTGAGTTTAAAATTCTCAGATCTAGATATATAGCTCACACTATTCTCTTTAGCGAGATGGGGTATTATATGCCTTCCCACGAAGCCTGAACCGCCAATTACAGCAATTTTCATTTTTAGATCCATCACCGGATCATTAATTCCTTCACAGGAATATTTCTTAACATTAATANATTTAAAACATACTATTTAAATATTGTGTATAATTTTTATAAATTTTATAATTTTTCATTGAAAAATCCTTTATATGTATTATCACTTACGAAAAACATGGNCCAGCTCACNTACGATGGAAATGCCATATANGATGGTGACAGGATCATAGGTACAATTTCAATGTCAAAATCAAGTATAGAGATTAATGGTTCTGTTTCAATAATTCTTAAAAGGGATAAGGCAGGCTATTCCATTCTTGAAGATAATCTTCCCATGGGGAGGATAGAGAAAAATTTAAAACTAACATATCAAGGCAAAATTTACGAAACCGAAAGGAAGGAATTGTATGATTTCGTTACAGGTAAAACAAACAAACTCGACATTTTTTCCACAGGTTCCTTATCCGGAACCATAGAAAGGGAAAATTCAAAATTAGTTGTAAAAAGTGATCAGCAGTTTGAAAAAACACCTTTCATTGTTTATCTGGCCATATTTTCAAGGTACAGGTTACCCGCATACGGTACTAGGCACAGGGCCCAAGCATTACCTTCACCTTATAAGGAAGCCTATTATGCATTGATCATTGCATTCTTTGCAGCATTTGTATTCCTGAGCATTTATAACTTTAACACATTGGTATATACATTTGTTTTACTTATTCTAATCATTGGTCAGTTCACTGTTTATTTTCTTGGAAAGAGAAAATTATCGGGTAAATGATAAAATATAAATATTTTTACTCATTTGAGTAATATGATGAAATATCCCACAAAAATCATAACAATTTCGTTCATCATGCTCGCGCTTTCATTCTTAATCAGGATTTTTGGTTTTTATCTGGGAGATAATGTTGCACTTGGAATGGAAGCTGTTCATCTGGTTGTGGATATAGGCATAACATTATTCATTCTGGTAACATTAAAAATCATTTCAAGCAATTACACAAAAAAATTCTCATATGGTCTTTTCAAGCTCGAGGATCTTATTTCACTGGCGCTTGCGATTATGGTTGCAATCACAGGAATAGAGCTATTTCTTTCCGGTTATAATGTACAATCCTCAAAGAGCATTGAATCTGGTATATTTCAGGCTGTTTCAATCATTCCCCTCGTTATAGCTGCAAACCTAAAGGTCAGGGCAGGAAAAGAGATAAGATCACCTTCATTACAAGCGGATGGAAAGCACACATACACGGACTTTTACGAGGGAGCAGGTGTTTCAGCAGGGCTGATTTTAGCTGGCATTTTCCATAACAATTATTTCTTTTTAGGTTCAATAATTATTGCATTTGTTGCACTGCTCCTGACGGCCTATTCAATAGGTAGGGAATCAATATTCAGTTTGCTTGACCTGCCCAAGGACAAATCATTGAACAAGAAGATCATGGAAATAGCATCAAGTATAAAGGGTATAAAGGAAGTAAAAGAAATAAGGCTCCGCTGGGCCGGGCCAGTAATCTTTGTTGAAATTGTTGTGGATATGGACCCAATGATTACAATAGACGAGGCGCATCCAATCACAGAAACACTTGAAGAAAAGATTAAGGAACGCATTGAAGGTGTTTATTCAGTCACAGTTCATGTTGAACCTAAAAGAAGGGAGAAGTTTAGAATTCTTGTACCTATTAAAGATCCAGTTATGAATTCGTATATAGATGAAAAGCTTGCAAAATCGAATTATTTTGCAATCATAGATATTGACACTGAAAAAAAATTCTCTTTTATTGAAAATCCATTTAAGGAAAAGGGTGAGCTTGCAGGCTTGGATTTTAAGGAATTTCTTATAAGGTTAAAGATTACGGATATCATTTGTGAGAACGTTGGTGAAATAACATTCGGCTTAATGCTTGCATATGGTATATACTGCTGGCATGCGGGAACAGAAAAGCTGGACAATATAATAGATAAATTTTTGAAGAATGAGCTTGAAAAACTTAAGGAACCGACAAAACAATCAAAGTGATAGAGCATTCTCAAACGCTTTTTCCACACCCTTTAGTTTTAAATTTAATATTTCACTTTTACCCTCATCAAGTATTTTTCTGTCCTCAAAATTCTTGAAAAGGTACATGCCAAAGATCAGCTTTAGTCTTGCACTCAGATATTTTAAATCCTGGGACTCTAGCTTTCTTATGTTTTCATTATAAAGTTTCATTGCATCTTCAATATTTTTTGATTCAAGCAGGTCTATTGCCTTAATAATATTCAATCTCCATTCAACAAATTTCATAAATGGAAAAGCCTCATTTTTTTCTAAATGATTTATGTAATATTTGATATGATCATCAAAACCTTTAATAAAAAATTTTTCATATGCAATAATTTCAATAAAATCCATGAGATCAATAATTGTATCAGGATCCAAATTGTGCAATCTTTCATCTATATATTTTTGATATAATTCGCTTGCCTTTTTTATATCTCCGGAATAAAAATAAAAACTAGGTAAAGAAATTTCTGCAAAATCCATATAATATTTAATTCCTGAACTTTTTATTTTTTCTAATTCTTCGAAGTAGGGTTCATTTTCACCCCTGATATTTTTAAGTAGTTTTTTGAATATAATTAATTCTGTTTCCTCATTCTTTTTTTCAATTTTTTTTGTAATTTCAAGACCTATTTTTATGTAATTTTCAGCTTCTTCAACATCACCCATTTTTACAAGCGGGTCTATGAGATCTAATATGGAAATTACCGTTGATTCTAGTTCATTGTTAATCAGTGATATTCCTAATGCCTTTTTAAAAAAATATATTGCTTCCTTGACATTTCCTTCATATTCATCCATTATTCCTATATTTATATACAAGGTCTTAAGCATTGAAGGAAACCAGTACTTTTCTGCAATTTCCTGTGCCTTATTATAATAGTATTTTGCCTCTTTAAAGTTTATTTCAGAGAAAACATTTGCAATGTTGTTATAAACTGCAGCCAGGTCATAATAATTACCTATACTCTCGCTGATCGTTTTCGATGATTCATAATAATTCAATGCCCCGGAATAATTCCCGTTCTGGAATTCAACGTTCCCGAGCATTCTAAGTGCCTTGGATTCTGTTAAATAATCTCTTGTTTCCCTTGCCTCTTTTAGTGATTCATTTAAAAACTCCTTAGCCTTTTCCATTTCCTCTAATGTATAATAATATCGACCTATTCCATACAGTGCTCTTGCCCTTTCATGCCCTTTTGAGACCATTTCAAGGGCCAGGTCGTAATATTTCTTTGATTCTTTGAATTCATTTTTTTTATGCAGTGCATCCGCATAATTTATTATATTTTCTACATTTTTTGGATCTGTTTTTAAAATCTCTCTTGTGATCTCAATGATCCTATCAATATCATCATAAATGGTTAAAATTTCAATTAGTTTTTTTACAACTTCTTTATCATTCTTATTTATTTTATAAGCAATATTAAAAGCATTTAAGGCCTTAGAGAAATCGCCTGATTCATAAGCTTCATTTGCAGATTCAACAAGCAATTTATATGCCTTGGTACTTTCATTCGCATAATAATATTGTAAGCCGGCATTATATATATCTCCCTTTTCTTCAAGATATTTTGCAATTTTGAGTCTTGAATCCCTAAGCTTTAGCCTTGAAAACGAATTTTCAATGAATCTTTGAAATTCTTTATCTCTTATTTCTATAGTATTTTCATCTTCAATAACAATTTTCTTTCTCACAAGGTTGTCGACTGCATTCACGAACTCATATTCATTCATACCAATGATATTCATTAGCGTTAATGGATCTATTTTTTTACCAAGAAAAGATAAATATATTGTAACAATAATTTC
>JGI20133J14441_1003019_pt1 | contig 10869 bp, 10 predicted proteins | sample RS3BMetagenome_FD_14441 | JGI IMG/M metagenome (IMG submission 14441)
CCTGTTATAAGAGAGCTCTTCCACATTCTCAAGGTAGTCCAGAAATTGCTTTATCTTTTTCTTTGAATCGGGGCCTATTTTTGAATTCNTAAGCCTATCTAACTCGTATTCGTAATACTTTTGAGTACCGACTTTGAATTCTTCTTTCATAGCTAGTTATANCATACACGGACTTAAACCATTTGGTGAATCCCGGCTGCCGGATTTGAACCAGCGACCTGTGGATAGCGGNGGTTGCGCCGACACGCTTTCCCTCTACAGTCCACCGCTCTTCCAACTGAGCTAAGCCGGGTGAGAACCCTATTACTGCAGACAAAAATATTTTTCTGTATCATTGAATTTTCAATCGAAACTAAACATAACCCGAGCAGAGTTTTGGTATATTAGAATAGTCGTAGCACATATAAAATGACGAAAATATTAATTAATAAGTAATTCATTGGTAAGCAGGTGACCCTTTAGATGCCGATGACATTCAGAAAGAAAACAGTTATTCGTGCGGATAAGCCCCCGAAAGAACCGAGGAAATATATAGACCTCAATGACTACCAGTTTTCAGATGAACCTGGAGCCGGGACTTCTGTGAAAATTGGAGAGTTGCAGAAGTTTGAAGAAATCCCTCAGTTCAATGAAATAGTCCTCAACGGAGATGTCCTCATCCTGGATTACGGCTCCGTACAGTCTGATGAGTTGCAGCTCCGGAGGATTGTTAGTGAGCTCAAGCGGGCTGCGACTGACAACGGGGGTGACGTTGTTGCCCTCGGTAACAGATACCTAATAGTTACACCTAGGGGCATGAAAATAGATAGAAACAAGATCAGGGTATCCCAGACATTCTGACAATTAATAATTTTTCATTTTCATTTCTATTTGTTCGCATTCCTGTATTTGGAACGCAGAAAACTCGTATGTTTTAGGGAAAAGTATTATAAATACTTGGAGAATTCGGTACCATGCCAATAAATCTGTTCTACTGGGAACTATTTATACTGATAGCTGCACTGATCGGAATTTTATATGCAGGTATCCAGAGTTATCTCCTTCTGAGAATTCCTGTGACCGAGGAAAAACCCGCGAAGATATCCAGATCAATAAGACAGGGTGCAAACGCTTTCATGCGAAGGCAGTACACTAACATATTCATATTCGCGATTATCCTTGCCATCATTATATTCATAGCGTTCTACTTTTCATCCGGCATTTCAAGAGCGTGGGAACTGACGCTTGGTTTCCTTGTCGGGTCAATTGGTTCCGCGGTTGCGGGATTGATTGGGATGAACATCTCCATAAGAGCAAATGTAAGAACAGCAATAGAGGCAAAGAAAGGCCTCAACCCTGCTCTTAAACTGGCATTCAGGGGCGGGACCGTGACAGGGTTGATGGTAGCCTCCCTCGCATTACTCGGCCTCATAGTTTTTTATATGTGGTTCCGCAATCCTGAGCTGATGGTAGGGTATATCTTCGGAGCATCCCTTGTCAGTCTCTTTGCGAGGGTTGGAGGAGGTATCTATACAAAGGGTGCCGATGTAGGGGCTGACCTTGTCGGGAAAGTTGAAGCGGGTATACCGGAGGATGATCCCAGAAACCCGGCAGTGATTGCTGACAATGTCGGTGATAATGTTGGGGACTGCGCGGGAATGGGCGCTGATCTGTTCGAGACCTATGTGGTTACCGCCCTTTCCACGATGCTTCTGGGATATCTGATCTATTCCACCGCCGTGGGTTCCAAACTGCTCACAAGCGCAGCCGTGATTCTTCCCCTTGCTATTGGTGGAACCGCGATAATTGCGACCATCATAGGTTCATTTTTCGTGAAGAAGGGCGAGAAGCAGAGAATCATGACGGCTATGTACAAAGGTCTCGCGGTGACTGTCATACTCTCCGCAATAGGGTTCTACATTGTTGATTATTACCTAATGAGGGGAAATCTGGCAATATTCTTTGATGCGATCATAGGAATGATAATAATGGCAATAATAGTCTATGTGACTGAGTATTACACCTCGGAGAGATACAAACCAGTTTCCCTGATTGCAAAGGCATCTGTCAGCGGGACGGGAACAAACATCATTACCGGTCTTGGCTACGGCCTCCAGGCAGTATTCATCCCTGCGATCGTTATCGTTTCTGGCATCATAATATCGTTCACCATCACATTTTTCTCATTTAGCAGCAACGCCCAGGTAGGTCTTTACGGTATAGCTATAGCAGCTGCAAGCATGCTTTCCGCAACCGGCATGATCATATCCATAGATTCCTACGGTCCGATCACGGACAACGCGGGAGGAATAGCGGAGATGTCGGGGTTTGACGAAAAAACAAGGAAGGAGGTCACTGATCCGCTAGATGCAGTAGGTAATACTACCAAGGCGGTAACTAAGGGATATGCAATAGGCAGTGCGGCGTTAGCGGCCCTAACTCTCTTTGCAGCATTCAAAACTCTAATTTCAACAATCCCACAGTTTTCAAACATACAGCTCGATGATCCCATGGTGGTTGCTGGCCTTCTGATAGGTGGTGCCCTTCCATTCTTTTTCACATCTTACCTCATGAATGCAGTCGGGAAGGCCGCTTCTGCAATAGTTGAGGAAGTAAGATCACAGTTCAGGAGTAAGCCAAAGATACTCACCGGTGAGGAAGAACCGGATTACGGCAAGGCAGTTGATATCGTGACGAGAGAGGCACTGAAACAGCTTATGGTTCCGGCCCTCATAGCCGTCTTAACACCCATAGTTCTAGGATTCATCTTGGGGCCATTGGCCGTGGGAGGTCTTCTCCTAGGCGTCATAATTTCTGGCTTCCCTCTGGCAATAATGATGACAGTTGGAGGTGGGGCTTGGGATAACGCAAAGAAATACATCGAGCAGGGGAATTATGGAGGTAAGGGGTCAGAGGCGCACAAGGCAGCAGTGGTGGGGGATACGGTTGGAGATGCAACCAAGGATACCGCGGGCCCAGCAATAAACCCGCTGGTCAAGGTGGTGAACACAATCTCCATACTGTTCATAGGAATAATAATGTACCACTACCTGGTGCACCTCTAAAACTCGTTTATTTTTTTTATTATTTTTGCTAGTTTTACACTTTCTTCAATATCGTGAACCCTAATTATATCCGCGCCTTTCATGAGGGCGATCGTGTTGAAAATTGCACTTGAAAAACCTCTCTCATTCACGTCCTCTCCAGTGAGAGAACCTATGAAACTCTTTCTGGAGAGACCGATGAGAAGGGGAAAGCCCAACTTGAGATCTCTCAGATTCTTGATGATCGAAACGTTATCTTCAACCCTCTTTCCGAAACCTATGCCCGGGTCAAGTACTATGTTATCCTCGATTCCCATCTCCCTGGCGTTCTGGATTTTGCGGATAAAAAATGAGATGATCTCCTCGATCACGTTTTCATAATAAGGAGAATTTTGCATGGTTTTGAAATCCCCTTTCTTGTGCATTATGATTATGGGTGCGTCATATTTTTTCGAAAGGTGAGCCATCTCAGGGTCCTCTAAGCCTGTGACATCATTTATTATGTGAGCTCCCATCTCCAAGCATTCCCTTATAACGCTTGTATAAAAGGAATCAATAGATACAATAAATCCACTGTCAAGAGCAATTTCGACAGCCTTCCTGATCCTCGTCATCTCTTCAGATGCCCCTATTCTCTCACTTCCAGGTCTGGTACTCTGACCGCCAATGTCCACTATCTTCACGCCGCCTTCCTTCATATGGGAGAGAAATTCACCGATTTCATTTTCGCGAACCCTGCTTCTCGGATAGAAGGAATCTGGGGTCATATTCACTATTCCCATCACGGCAGGAATGTCGGTACCATTAAGGTGTCTTTCAAAGAATTTAAGCGAAGAACGAAGCCAGAATGAGCTTCCGGGAGGATATTCAATTTTGGAAATCAGAATGTTTGCCTCCTCCGCATTNCCGGAAGATACACATATCTTCCCCGTGATATGAAATGCCTGGAACCCAGTTCCAATTCCCTCTTCGAAACGATGAACAACCTGTGGTCAGATATCCTTTCAATCGGTACGCCGTATTCCTTTGATACGGACTCAGGATCAAACCTGAAGAATATGTCACTCCATTGTTGTGAACTGCGCATGTGGAACCCCCCCTATATAGAGAACGTAGTCCCTCGTAACCATACCTAGGGATTCGGCCACGGCTATGCACCGTGGACCAACTAGATTTGCAACTGAGCAGAGAGAAAGGAGATCAGCGAACACCTTTTCATCCACCAGAACATCCTTATAAAAAGACTCGGAAACCTTGAGCTTGAATTTTCCTTCTCTGAATTCCTTTCCCAGCAACTCCTCGTCAGCAGCAGCGAGCAGGGTGTCCGTTGGCGTTCTATAGATCTTGGTCCAGATCAAGAGCATTCACCTGATCTGCAAACACTTCCCTCTATGTTCTCACCAGTCTGTAAAAACCTGACCTGGGCTCGATGAGCTGCCCCCTGTCTCTCAGAAGCTTCAAGTTGCGTTCTACCTGCTCAGGGCTCATCCCCGCTCCCCGCGCCTCGTCCATTATCTGCTTCATCGACACGTCCTTCCCTCCGTTCTCGTCGTGAAGCTTTCTTATGATTTCACTGAGGGACAGAAGATTTTTCCTGTCCTTCGATGGATAGCCTGTCAGTATTATATCTATGTCAGGGATACCGTTTACAAGCGTGGTCTGAGACAGGAACGATTCCATGAGCCTCATTCCCCTTTCAACGTCTTCCTCTGTTATCCTGTCTGAAAGTCTGATCCTCGCGGACGCCTCTGAAAGTCTTATGAGTGCCTCAAGCTGCCTTGGTGTTATCGCAACGGTACCCTGCCTAGATGATGCTCTCTTCTCCACATAGAACTTGCTAATCTTCTCTTTCGCACCCGGGGAAAGAACGGGAAAGCAGTATTTCCTCGCGTAAACTATGTATTTTTTCAGGAACTCCCTGTCGAAATAGGGCTTGAATTCAGATTTTTCAACCTGAATCCCCCCCGCAAGCTTCTCCCCATCAGAGTGGACCTTGAGGATGTAATTGGACATCTCAACATCATTTTTCCCGGGGCGGTCAACAATTATGAATATGAGATCAAACCTTGAGAGAAGCGTGGGTGGGAAATCTGTCTGAGCTGTGAATGGTTCACTTTCATCGTACCGCCCGAATTTTGGGTTGGCTGCGGCTAGCAATGCACACCTTGACATAAGAGTTGCATTTATCCCCGCTTTGCTTATCGTAATGGTCTGCTGTTCCATGGATTCGTGAAGGGCACTGCTGTCTTCCCTGCTCATCTTGTCCAGTTCATCCACTGCTGCAAGTCCTCCATCCGCCAGAACCAGCGTTCCGGCTTCTAGGGACCATCTGCCCTCAGAAAATTCATCCTTCACGGCTGCTGCGGTCAAACCCGCTGCAGATGCGCCTTTACCGGAGCTGTATACAGATTTAGGTGCAAGAGTTATCGCGTACTTGAGAATCTGGCTCTTCGCCGTGCCCGGATCGCCAAACAGGAGAATATGAATATCACCCCTTACATAAGTTCCATCCTCAAAGAGCTTCCTGACACCTCCGAAGAGTTGGAATATTACAGCTTCCTTCACAATTTCCATCGCGTATATGGTAGGTGCCACGCTCGCAACCAGCTTCTGGTAAATATCGGGGTCGCTGGCTGCCTTTTTGATAGCATCCACATCCGCCTCGTCTATCTCCACCTCCTCGTATTCCGAGGACTCCTTCTCCACATACATCGCATCAAGATATACGTCAAACTGATTGGACGGAGAGCCGTTGACCATCTTCTGTTTTCCCTTGAGTATTCCGTTGATCGTGATCCTATCACCGGGGTTTAACCTCCCGCAAATTTCATCCTCAAGATGCACGGAAAGCTTCGCGGGCTGTGAAACACCCCTCAAGAGTTCAGGCCTCTCCTGAACTTCTATTATCTGAGTATCCATATATATGCTTTTATCCGGGAGGAACTTGAATTCCGTGGTGCCCTTCTCCTTTCCACAGATTGAACAGGTGCTAGGAGGTATAAGTTTTGAACCGGTAACAGGATAGAGGTCAACATTCTTGCAGTAGGAACATCTGAAAGCCGCCATTGTCAACGTGGGAACGACCTCAGATACCCTCTTCACTATCCCCTCTATCTGCAGGAAGGTGTTGAGGTCTGCGCTTCTGAGGTCCCTTATCTCCCTCTTGAGATCCGGGAGCGAAGACGAGATGCTTATATTCAATCTCCTGCCCTTTCTGGATTTGTATCCCTCTGAAAGGAAATTTTCGTTGAGTTCCTCCTTCAATAATCTAATATATTCTTCCGGAGCTCTCAAAAAATTAAGGGCAAAATCCCTGTTAAGTTCATCCATCTCCTCGTATTTAATATGAATTGTATTTTCTCTGGATTCAGGATCATTCAATCTGGATATCTCAACGCTCCTATCTGTCAGAATCTTCCGCCACAAGCCCCTTATTTCGTCGTCCGTGAATGCTTCTCTCATTCCGCTGACTATAATTATTTCTTATTTAAGACTTTGAGAACCGTTCTCTCAATTAAATCTTTCAGAAGTTTTTCCTCAATGCACCTTTTTCCGCAAGAACAGTCCGATAACGGCAACAACTATACCGGCGAGAATTAATATAACTCCCCCTAGCAATGCTAGCCCATACATTTCAATCTGACCGATCTCTTCGTTCAATACATAATATTTCACAAGGGGGGTCATGCTTCCCAGCGAGATTATGTAAAAGGTGCCATTAAGTCCGGTAAAAAGAGAAGAATCATCTTCCGTAAAAGAAGGATGCAGGGCATAGGTTGTTATGTCTGTTGAATTCAGAAAGGTTAAGTCTTGCGATGGCACCAAATAGGTAGTGGAATTGGAGATAAGAATAAGTTCGTTTCCCCCATTCACAACTATCAAATTAGACTGAAAATATCCTTTGCCAGACGAGGTCATTTCCGCAGTTGAGTAAGGCATTCTATCCATTGCTTGATTTAGCGATACTCCTACAAGTATGAGACCAATTACAAGCACCACAATACCCGCAACAACAACGTTGGTCCTCATTCCTTCTATACCTTTTCCCTATAGGCAACGAATGTTTAAATTTAATCCCTCCTGGACTTTTCGTCAAAACATAATATTTAAAAAACTGTTCCTTGCTGAATTCAGTGGATTGGATGGATGAGCACATAATCAACATCAGCATTACTATTTTTATGCGCCTGACCCTGAAAAAATTAATATTCCATAGGACTTACAGGGGTATAGCAGGTGTTGTGTAGCCTGGTAGCACAAAGGCCTTCCAAGCCTTTAGCCCGGGTTCAAATCCCGGCACCTGCATACCTACTGTGTTTAAGCAGTCCAGCAGTCCACTTGAAAAGGCTTTAAACCGCATTTTAGGAGAAGCGCTTGATATCTCATTACAGTCACAAACATCTGCCGCGAAACAAGAGGTTGACAAGACCAAGGGGTTTGAAAGAAGTACAAACTCCTGAAATAGATCAAAATCCGATATAGTATATTTCCGAAGTTCGAGTCCCAAATTATAAGTTCAAAAATAAATTGTTGAAACCATGAAAGCTTCCGATCTTTTTGTTAAATGTCTTGAAAACGAGAATGTGGATTATATGTTCGGGATACCAGGGGAGGAGAATGTGGACCTAATAGATTCTCTGAACAACAGCGGAATAAAATTCATTCTCACAAGGCATGAGCAGGGTGCAGCCTTTATGGCAGATATATACGGGAGGATTACAGGACGTCCTGGAGTATGTCTCTCCACACTTGGACCAGGTGCAACAAATCTTGTAACCGGAGTCGCAAACGCCCATCTTGACAAGATTCCACTTGTTGCCATTACGGCCCAAGCAAATACAGAGAGAATACACAAGGAATCACACCAGAACATAGACACAATTGCGCTCTTCTCTGGCATTACAAAATACAACAAAGCAGTCCTGAGAGCGAGCACAATTCCGGAAATAGTAAGGAAAGGGTTCAGGATCGCATCGCTGGAGGTTCAGGGTGCTTCACACATACAGCTTCCGGAAGACGTTGCTTCAGAACAGGTTGACGCAAAACCGCTGAAAATCCTGAAGCCTCCTGTTGAGTATGCCTCAATCGACAACATACGAAGTGCTGCGATTCTCATAAACTCGGCAAAGAATCCACTTATTCTGGCAGGGAATGGAATAATCAGGTCCAATTCTATACAGGTAGTCTCTGATTTTATACACAGAACCGGTATACCGGTGGTTAACACATTCATGGCCAAGGGGATCATACCTTTTCAGGACAGGCTGAACTTGTTCTCGGTAGGTTACCGCCCATACAGAGATGAGCTGAGGGTCCTCAACAAGTCAGATCTTGTCATTGCAATAGGCTTCGATCTTGTGGAATACGATCCTGCATTGTGGAATAAGAATTCAGAAATTCCTGTACTGAACATTCACACATATCCAACTGAATCAGATTCTCATCTTCCCGTAACCACTGAGGTAATAGGTGATATAAACTACAGTGTTAGGAATCTTTCGGAGCTGGTTTCACCGCGGAAGGATATGGGCATATTTGAAGAAATAAGGAAAAGAAGATTTGCGGAACTCACCGATTATAACAGAAAGGGCGAAGAGCTCCCACGAAAAATAATGAAGGTGCTGACAGACGAACTTCCGCCTGAAACATGGGCCATATCGGATGTGGGAATGCACAAAGTTTGGGTCTCAAGATGGTATCAGCCAAAGAGAGGTGGACGGACCATAATATACAACGGATTTGCATCAATGGGTTCTTCACTGCCTGCAGCCATAGCCTGCGGGATCATAAGAAAGAATGATCCAGTGGTTGCCATATCAGGAGACGGGGGCTTCCTGATGAATGTACAGGAGCTTGAAACTGCAAAGCGTATGGGAGTAGACATCACCGTAACCGTGTTTAACGACAGGACGCTGACGCTCATTTCTGAAGAGCAGAAGGATAAGGGACTTAAACCCTCAAATGTTTATTTTACCAATCCAGACTTCAGCATGCTTGCAAAGAGCTTCGGGGCAACTTACCACTATTCCGACAGTGATTCGTCTTACAGGGATGCATTGAAGGAATCAATCCGAAGTTCAGGGGTGAATTTAATTGAAGTAAAGATGTAATTACCTGGCATCTTTCCTTTCTTAGACATATCCGCTCATCTTATGGCCTTCAAAATTCTGCCACAACTCCCTGGGTAAACCTATTCTATTTATTCTAGGTGACAAACGCCTTGCACAATTGCGACGTTGAACCGATATTTTTTGGAATTCATGAGTTTTTGATTGGTAGAGGGTGGTTCTCCAGACGGAAGGTGTAGACAAAGGTCCTACCACTGCCTTCAAGCTTAATATCCCCTGCGCTCTGTTTCCATACAGGCGGTTCAGATGGGTCAAGCCCGTTTACGGAGGACAGAATTCGCCTATCACAAATCTGACTGATGCATGATAATTATATTCTTAATACCTAAATATTTACAATATATTTATGAACCAAGTCGGGCTTTTTAAGTGATATCCTTGATGGAGGTGGAGATTGAATTCAAGGAGCCAGTGGCCTGGATTAAGGATCTTGTGAAAACTCATTCCGCAAGCATCAGGATCAGGGACATTAGGATGAGTGGGGAGGGCGTGAAGGATCTTCTTGAAATCTTCATGCCCTCAGGGAAGATCGAGGGATTTTCTTCGGAACTTCTCGACAAGAAGAGGGTAGAAAAGGATAACGTGACAATCGTGGATGACACCCACGCAACAGCCATTGTCAACGCACATGAATGTGCAGTATGTAAGTCAATACTGAAGTGGGACTTGTTTTTAACTGAAGCTTATTCCACAGGTTCCGGGGACATCATAATGAAATTGCTTGTGCCGGATGAGGCCACTGTGAGCGGTTTCCTCCACAGGCTTGAGGAAGATGGCGTGAGGTTCGAGCTGCTCAAGAAACGTGCTCTCTCTAAGAGGGGCGATATTACCGCAAGGCAGGAATTTGTTGTGAAAACCGCACTGGAACTCGGATTCTTCGATTATCCCAAGAAGGTCAATCTTGAGGGGCTGTCCAAGAGGCTGAACGTTTCCTATGTAACTCTTGCTGAAATATTGAGGCGTGCTGAGAAAAACATAATTTCTTCATATTTCAAGAAAAAGGAAGAATAGGGAATTCCAGGAAAAAGCTGAAAAAATCCCTTCCTAGTATTTTTTCTTCTGCCCGAGATGTTCCCTTTCAAACTCTATAAGGTCGCCGGCTGCCAGTGCTGCAGGATAAAGGATCTCCTCCTCAAGCTCCACATGGTGGATGAGCTCTTGGGCGAGATGCATCGCATCCTCATCGGGATTGCGCTTCAACTCTTCCAAGATCTGGTTAAGTTTCCTGGAAATTTCCCTGTGTTCCTGAACCATTTTATCAAACTGGTTTTCAAATCTTTCTGATGCCAGTTTGAGTTTCTCCACATCCTTGTTTCCGTATTCTTCAAGCCTTTCCCTATAGTATTTCAGCAGGGGAACAATGGTTTCGTTCTCCTCTGCAAGGTGTGACCTGAATAGTCCAAGAACTTCAGAATATATTTGCCCAACTCTACCTGTCCTACGGGAAACTTCGTCAAGTTCTTCAAGCAACATTTCATGCTCGTGATCCAGAATGCCATGTGTTTCTGTCATGATATATGCATTTGGAAGTGGCTATTCTTGATTATCCCGTAATATGTTGGGATAAGTTTTCATGCAGGAGCAAGCAATAGCTGACATACTCTCCTCGCCAAAGCTTCGGAGGTTCTCACTTTTGCACTTATTTCAGCATCATTTCTCACGATCAGGCGGGTTTTGAGAGAACCCATTACGGAGTTTTGAGGTCTTCACTGCCCTTG
>JGI20133J14441_1003025_pt1 | contig 10842 bp, 6 predicted proteins | sample RS3BMetagenome_FD_14441 | JGI IMG/M metagenome (IMG submission 14441)
GGTCGGCATGATTCGGTCGGTTGGTATAACCCACAGGTACAGGATGTGTCACGGTCGGGGCGTGATGAATCACGGTCGGGGCGTGATTCATCACGCCCCTACGGTGTTGAAAGGGAGGTGTAAAAGTCGCGGGGCCTGTTCGTGCTATGGAGGTGAATGCTTATGTGAAACAAATCTGATTTATCCAATCCCTGGATGGTGGAGGTTCTGGCTACTATGTTCTATTCTGTTGTCATTCCTGGTATACTACAGGCGCAAGGACAGAAGAGGTATCGTGTGGAGGAGACGTTATCACCGGCCTCGCTTTTGCAGGTGGGAGATACGGAAGGCGTCTTGCAGGCGGGAATGGGCCAACGAAGAGAGGATAGATTGGCTAGCATGACAGGGGATAAATCTGGAAAGTCTTCTCGTGCAGATCGCATGAGGTTCACGGCGCAATCCGGCGCGGCAACAACGGGCAATGATGTCGCGCTGACGCTGACCGCGCTCTACGAGCAGTTCCGGCGTCCCATCCACTCCTATATTTATCGCTTGCTTGGCAATCAAGAAGATGCTGATGATGTGACTCAGGAGGTGTTTGTACGCGCCTGCCTGTCCTGGGATGGCTTGCACGAGCGCGAGCATCTCTCCCCCTGGCTCTATCGGATTGCGACGAATCTGTGTGTTGATATTTTGCGTCGTCGCAAACGCATCTCCTGGTGGCCCCTGACTGTGCGCAATCGCCAGGAGGAACAGGGCGACGCGATGTTAAATGACGACATGTCCGCGCTGCTGGCTAACAGCGGCGGTATTCCAGAGATTGCCGAACGCGAACATATCCGGCACACACTCCAGGCTCTTCCGACAGAGTACGCAGTTGCACTGGTACTGCACGCGGCACAGGGCCTTCCCTATCAAGAGGTGGCCACTATCCTCGGCATCTCACCTAACGCTGCCGCGACCCGCATCTCGCGCGCTAAGAAGATGTTTGCGGAGCAGTACCGGCGTATCAGTCAGGATAGTACTGGCAAGAAGGAGAACGTCCGATGAACGAGACCCATCTTCCACCACTACTTGTTCCTGAAGTAATCGGTCGTGAAACCTGTTATATTGCCCGTCTGTACCTGGGTGTCTGGGCCGATCTGAATGAGACGCAACGGGCACAGGTCTGGCGACATTTGCGTGTCTGCGCTGCTTGCAGGGCGGAAGCCTCTCTGTACGAGAACGTGAACCGTGCCATGAGCAGTTTGCCGATCTCCACACCCTCTGCGCGCGTGGATCAGGCCGTGATGGCGGCAATTGCGGCGCGTAGTCAGGGCAAGGGGGCATCGCTACAACCAGCACATGCAGCATCGCGTGTGCTACAGGCATCGCCGGTACCATCTATCAGAGCTAGAGCTTCCAGGCCACGTGGCCTTGTGCGCACCGGTGGCTTAATCGCGGCGGTGGCGATCATTGCAACCGTACTTTTTGCTACGCTCTACTTCACACGGCAAGCTTCTCCATCCCAGCGGGCCTTGCTGCTTCCGGCCAGCCTGACCTGGACCAGTTACGTGCTATACGAAGTGCAGAATAACGTGGATAAGCGGGGGCAGAAGTATCGTACCATCACCTATTATAATATGAGCAATCACGATATGAACGTTGAGACGGTGATGGACAACTCGCTGGATGTAGTGATGATTAGCGATACGCATGATGCGCTTGGCCTGGATATGATGCACCATATCGCGCAGTGGGATGCCAGCAACTGGGCCGTTGACGAATCGATCTTTGATCTGAATAGCCTGAAGCGTGAATTGCGCGCCAACCCGTCGGCCTACCAGGGCACAATGACGTTTGATGGGCAGCAGGTCTATCGCATCCTCTGTTCCAACAACCTAACCATGCTGCTGGACAAGGATTACATGCCCGTCAATGTGCTGAATGTCGGTGGTGCACCGGTCTATCAAACCCTCAAGATGCTTCACCCTTCGCAGGTACCCGATTCCATGTGGGACATGAGTATCCCCCCCGGCTTCCAGATGGGTACCTTGCCCGCCAAACCATAAGGACGGAGATGATAAATTTTCCCCGTAGGGGCGTGATGAATCACGCCCTGAGAGCGGCTCGGTGGATAAACAGGGGGCGATGAATCAGGCCCCTACGAGATCGCTGATTGTGGGTGAAAAAATTATTATCTCCTTTTGCCTGTTGATCGTGTTGAGCGCGTGGATGGATATGATCCCGAACCAGATTGCCCCGTCTTTGACACGATCAACAGGCAGAACCAGATATATCTCCAACCCGGCGAGATTCCGGCTTTCTTTTGTTACAGTCCGTCGCCTGCCCCTATGGATATATCCGGCAATGTTTGACCCGATCCATGTGCAACGGATACAATACGGAGAGAAGGTTCTTGTACGTGAAATATGTTTCACGATGGCGTGACAACACGGAGGGAACAGTAAATGACAGAACATATTCCCGTGATTGTGGGGGCGGCGCGTCTCCCGACCGGTAAATTTTTGGGTGGTTTGTCCAGCTTTAGCGCCCCAGAACTGGGTGCAATAGCTATTCGTGAAGCGGTACACCGCGCGGGGATCGCGCCGGAGGCCATAGATGAAGTGATTATGGGCAATGTCGTCTCGGCAGGTGTAGGGCAGGCACCGGCGCGTCAGGCGGCCATCAAGGCCGGTTTGCCCGACGATCTGCCCGCCTTTACGGTTAATAAGGTCTGCGGCTCCGGCCTGAAAGCCATTATGCTGGCGGCGCAGGCCATTCGCGCGGGCGATGCGCAGGCATTTGTGGCCGGGGGCATGGAGAGCATGAGCAACGCACCCTACCTGCTAGCGCAGGCGCGTACCGGCTATCGTATGGGCAACGGGGAACTGATCGATGCCGTCGTGCATGACGGTCTCTGGTGCGCCTTTGAGCATATCCACATGGGCAACGAAGCCGAGATCATTGCCGAGAAATTCGGTATTACGCGCGAGGAGCAGGATCGCTTCGCCTTACGCAGCCATCANCGTGCGGCNGAGGCTACCGCTTCCGGGCGTTTTAAGGAAGAGATTGTACCGGTTGAGGTTCGGCAGAAGAANGGNACNCTGCTNATNGAGGCCGATGAACCTATCCGTACTGATACCTCGTTAGAGGCGCTGGCGAAACTGAAGCCNGCTTTNCAGGAGGGTGGNACGGTCACNGCNGGCAACGCGCCCGGCTTGAGCGATGGTGCCTCGGCGACGGTTGTGGTTGAGCAGGACTTCGCGCGNGCGCATGGTATGCCCATTCTGGCGCGCATCACCGGCTATGCCTCTGCCGCCATCACACCGCGCTATGTCTTTGCCGCGCCAACCCGCGCTGTGCGTCGTCTGCTGGAACGCACCGGCATGAAACTGAGCGATTTTGACCTGATTGAAGTCAATGAAGCTTTTGCTGCACAGACGCTGGCAAATGGAAAAGAACTGGATTGGGACTGGTCGCGTGTCAATGTCAACGGTGGCGCGATAGCCCTGGGTCATCCCATCGGTTCCAGTGGTGCGCGTGTGCTAACCACGCTGCTCTACGAATTGCGTCGGCGCGGAGGTGGGCGTGGTCTGGCGACGCTCTGCCTGGGCGGTGGCGGCGCGGTTGCGATGGCGATTGAAGTATAAAAGGCATGAGAATCACAAGGGGTATCACTACCTGTTGGCGTGGTATCTCTCGTGGGTGCTATGTGTGGGTATCATGCTGTGAGTTTTGGCCTCTGCAATACGTATCATTTTTGGCGATAAGGGGCGTGAGTACTCACGCCCTGTATTCCCCATGAACCCCTTCGATGGTTCAGTAAAGGAACACATCCCTGGCTTGCTAAGCATAAAAACAGGCATGGTTACAGGGTGCCCGGAAGGAGCAGCATTGTGCTAGGACGAGCAGAATGGCTCAAAGAGAAACGCCGCATGATAGAGATACGCTATGATACGATGTATGCCTACAATTATGATGACCATTGGGGCCACATCAATCCCTCACATCGTACCTTCCTGCTAGATTTTCTGGCTTATTTACCCGGCGGAGCTTCCTTGCTTGATGCTGCCTGTGGCACCGGCAAATACTGGCCTTTCATCCTGGGGAGCAAGAATGATCAAACGCATACCCAGGAGCATTATACATTGCTTGGCATCGACCAATCGCGCCAGATGCTTCGGCAGGCGCAGACTAAATTTCCCGGCGTGCCAACCGAGAAGCTTGGTTTGCAAGAGATGAGCTACCATGAAGCCTTTGACGGTATTCTCTGCGTGGATGCGATGGAGATGATCTTTCCAGAGGATTGGCCGCTCGTACTGCATAATTTCCATCGTGCCCTGCGTAACGGCGGCTACTGCTATTTTACCGTCGAGATCATCGACCCTGGCGAACTCATCGAGTCGCAGGCCGAGGCCAGACGCCAGGGTTTGCCCATCGTTGAAGGGGAATATGCCCATAGTGGGGGCTATCACTACTATCCCCGTCTTGAGCAGGTGCGCGCCTGGTTGCAGGCGGCCCGGTTCACCGTCATCGAAGAGGGCGAAGGTGACGGCTATCACCACTTTATTGTACAAAAAGCCTGAGTTCTTGCCACAGCCTGGCACCCGCAGCCTGGCTGTGGGTGTTTATTGTGACGAAACGGCACGCCACCATAACCCAAATAGGCCAGTTTGTTAATCTCGCTATTCCTCATCCGTAAAAACAAGCAGTGAAGCACAATGGAGCGTGGGGAGTTATTGTCTATCGTGTCTGATGTCGTGGATGGAAGGGGATATCTTGATGGAAATGATGTGTATGCTGGAAAGAAGTGAGCAATGGCGTTCTTTAGTTGCAGATGTGTGGTAAATCACGCTTTGCTCGCCGTGAGGAGGTTCCCAGCGTCGCTACCGATAGAGTATTCAGCATGTGATGTGTGTACTTACTCTAATTTTAAAGAGGAAAAGTGCTTATGAGTAATACGTGGAATCAACAGCCACCTCAACAACCTGATCCAAATCAACCTGTATATATAAATGCGCCCTCTCGCAATGGCAGTCTTCTCCGTGAATATCGCCAGCAGCAACCGGATAGTGTTCAGCAACCATTTTCGCCGCCTCAGCAGCAATCTCCGATGACCTCACAGCCGTCGCAATATTCAGCGGGGTCTCCAACGCAGGCTGGCACGGGCCAGAGCTATAATCCTTATTCCCCTCTGCCGCCGGGGCCATCCATGCCACCAGGGCCGCAACCGGGGCAACACCCTTCTATGCCGCTAGGGCCACAGCCGCAACCGGGGCAACACCCTTCTATGCCGCTAGGGCCACAGCCACAACCGGGACAACATCCATCGATGCCGCTGGGACCGCAAGCTCCACGCCAGTGGCCCCAGAGCTTTCAACCGTTTGCCCAACCGTTGGCTAATTCGTGGCAAATGGTCAAGCAATGGTCGGGCAAGATGATGGCCGCGCATCGGGCCGGCTACGAGGCACCGTTGCCACCGATGCAGGCATATCGCCCGCAAGTAAACAATTCGCAGCAACTTGCCCAGGCCCCATCACCCACTGCACCCGGACAAGGAGGGCCGCCCGCGCGGAGTTCGCGTCCCTTGCGCCTCATCCAGCGCCGCCAGCGCCGTCAGAATCCCAGGCGCAAGCGCATTATTATTGGCGTGCTGGTTGGTATCCTCTGCCTGCTCATCATTCTGCTCTCTTCAGGTGCGGCCTATGCGTATAACTACTATCAGAGCCAGTTGCCGACTTTGCAAAAGCTGGCCAATCAGCAGATTCCGCAGACCTCGCGTATTTATGACCGTAATGGTACTCTGCTGTATAATGCCTATAGCGATGGTGGCCGCCGAACCTATGTGAGTTATCAGTACATCCCTCAGGTGATGGACTATGCCATGACCTCGGCGGAAGACCCAACTTTCTGGACCAACGACGGTATAGACTTCAACGGCATCACACGCGCCGCATTCCAGTATGCTACCACGCATCATATTCAGAGCGGCGGTAGCACTATCACACAGCAACTCATCAAAAACTTGCGCAATGATGCTCAAGATACCCTGCAACGCAAAATCTCTGAGGCGACGCTGGCAATTGGGCTGACGCAGCAGTACCCCAAGTGGAAGATATTGGAGATGTACCTGAATGTCTCGCCCTTTGGTTCGCAAGACCTGGGCGTGGAAGCTGCGGTTGAGGAGTACTTCAAACTTCAGCCCGTCTGTAATACCGATTTCAATAAGGGCGTGTTTAGCTGCGTGCCGGGCATTGCTCTGTTGGATTGCCCGCAGATTGCAAGCTGCAATAATCCCTCGCAGGTCTATCTGGACAAAAACGGCAATGTCGTCAAGAAATACAAGCCTGACCCGATGATGGCGCTGGCGCGCGCCTCGCTGCTGGCCGGTCTGCCGCAAAGCCCCGTCTCCTATGATCCCACGCTCGGTAAATATAACCGCAGCCTGGCTTTAGGCCGACAGGACTATGTCCTTCACCAGATGATGAAATATGGTCAGCCAGTACAGGGGATCGGCAAACTCACTCCGGCCATTATCGCGCAGGCCGAGGCGCTGACGGCCAAAATGACCTTCACGCCCTTTACGCAGAAGATTATCGCCCCAGGTTTCGTCAATTGGGTCATCCCACAGATCGAGGATGCGCTGGGCAATGGCGATGAGACGGTAGGTACAGAGCGCTTTATCACCGGCGGCTTCAATATTCGCACTACTGTCGATGCCAAGATCGAGCAGTACGTTGAGGCGGCGGTAACTCGCCATTTGACTCAGCCTGAGTATCAGTATTTTACGGGCCAGGATGGGCCTCTCAATACTGAGAATAATGTCAATGACGCTGCTGTCGTCGTGATGGATGCCAAGACAGGTGAAATTATCGCAATGGACGGTAGCTCAAACTACTACTCGACCGATCCCAGAATAGAAGGACAATACAATGTAGCGACCGATGGCCTGGGCCGCCAGCCCGGTTCGACCTTCAAAATTTTCGACTATGTGACGGCCTTCGAGATGGGTTGGTACCCAGGTATCATTCTGACCGACGCGAAGACCTACTTCCCTAATGGCGGCGGCAGTGACATCGCCAATGCCTACACGCCGTCTGACTATAGTCAATATGGTGTCGCCGGTACCAATGTCTCTATCCGCACTGCGACAGCAGACTCGCTCAATGTGCCGGCGATCAAAGCGGTCGAATTCGCTGGCGTCAATAACGTGATCAACACGGCGCGTCGCTTCGGGGTGACAGCCATCGACGCTGACCTGGCGGCAGCTAATCGGCAGCGCGCGGCCCAAAAGTTGCCGCCGGAGACGATGGATCAGTTCATCGGTCCCGCCCTGGCGCTGGGGTCAACCGATATACCGCTGATTCAAATGGTCGGAGCCTACCAGGTGCTGGCCAATCAGGGGGTGCGCATTCCACCACACAGCGTACTGGACATCTGGGATAACTACGGTCATCACCTCTATCACTATGACCCGACCCATCCCAATGGCACGCAGGTCGTCAGCCCACAGATTGCCTACCTGATGACGAACGTGCTGGCGGACGAAAATGCGCGTGCTGTTGAATTCTGGCCTGATCATGTCCTCTCGTTCTGGGATATGGACCCGACGCATACCACCTGGCAGGTCGCGGCCAAAACCGGTACCACCAGCGATGCTACCAATACAAATATTCTGGATAACGTGACCCTCGGCTACACGCCGGATGTGGTTGTGGGTGTCTGGGTGGGCAATGCTAATAATGAGCCGATGACAAACCACACCATCGGTATTACGGGTGCTGCGCCGATCTGGCATAGCGTCATCGAGAATCTGGTAGGTCAGTGTAACTATGACTATACCACCAGTACGGCCCCTGATGGTATTCCCTGCACCGATATGCAGGATGTGCAGGCGCTGCACTATACAGATAAACAGTTCCCCGTTCCGCCAGGCGTGGGCCAGTATCCGACGAACACCTACAATGGTCTGATGGGTAGCGGCAATGTTGATTGGATGCTGGATAACGAGCAGCCACAACAGAGCGGCGTCGCACCCGTCACCACGACCTGCACGAACAATCAGGGCAATAACAACAATAATGGGGGGCAGAGCTGCACGCCAACTAACAATGGTGGGGGCAACGGGAACGGCGGAGGTAATGGCAACGGCGGAGGCAATCCACCCACCGGAGGGCCGCCACAGACGCCGGGCGGAGGCAATGGGAAGGGTAATGGTGGAGGGCACCAGGGTGGATGAATAATAATCGTCTATAAATGACAGAAACGCCGCAGAGGATCGGATTATATTACTTTTGATCTTCTACGGCGTTTTTGTATATACTCAAGAAATATGATACTCGCCCCAATTTTCCCACGCTCTTGACAATCCCCCTCGCTGAGTGCTATTCTGTATTTGCACTCTCATAGTGAGAGTGCTAGCAATCAAACTTGACAAACGTTGTATCATGCTAGCGTAGCGACTAACCTGTGTCGTCACAGGGCTGACGCTGCGTCGGGGACGAGGGACGGCAAGGAGATGATACCACTCAGTCAGCGCAAGCAACAGATTCTACGCGCCCTGGTGGAAGAATACGTCCACACCGCAATGCCTGTGGCGTCGGAGACTCTCGTGCGCAAGTATGGGTTAAACTACAGCTCGGCGACGGTGCGCAATGAACTCGCCGGGTTGGAAGAGATCAACCTGATCTATCAGCCGCATACCTCTGCTGGACGTGTGCCTACGGACCTCGGCTATCGCTATTTTGTCGAGCATCTCATGCAAGAGTCCGCTCTTTCGCTCGACGAGCAGCGTTTGATTCGGCACCAGTTTTACCAGGTGCAGGATCAATTAGACCAGTGGGTACGTCTGACCGCGTCGGTGATGGCGCGTTTGCTGCATAGCGCCGCTGTAATGACGCCGCCGCGCGCCGCTGAGGGACGATTAAAGCACTTTGAAGTGTTATCTATATCGGACTTCTCGGCGTACCTGGTGATGGTGCTGGAAGATGGCACCGTCAAACAGCAGCGCTTACTCTTAGAAGACCCGGTACAGCAGGAGGAATTGAGCGAGATCACGACGCGCCTGAACCGCATCTTTGAGGGCCAGAACGCGCCAGCGATCCAGAAACTGCTCGTCGAGCGCGATTTTGCGCCCTTAGAGCGTCTGATTGCGACCTCGATTGTGCATATTCTGGAGCAGCACGGTGATCTGTTGGGCGACATCTTCTATCGTGAGGGTGTGCTGAATATTCTGGAGCAGCCGGAATATAGCCGCATGGGGTCGGAGGAGGAGCGCAACGAGCGGGTGCGCAAGGTGCTGGAAGTGCTGGAGCAGAACCGCTTCCTGCCCGCACTGGCCTCGCAATTGCGTGCCTCTGATGGCGTGCAGGTCATCATCGGGGGCGAAAACCAGTGGGATGAGATGAAGGATGTGAGCCTTGTGATGGCGCGCTATGGGCGCGAGGGGAAGGTGGGTGGTCTGCTGGGCGTGATCGGCCCGACACGCATGCAATATGGGCGTGCGATTGCGGTCGTGCGTTATATGGCGCAGGTAATGAATGAGCTATTAGCAGATGTTTATGGTTATGAATAAGGTAGGGTGTGATGAATCACGCCCTGCTTGCCCGCCGCTCTGCTCTCAGAGCATGATGGGTGCAGGGCGTGATAAATGCCGGGAATAATGGATGCAGGGCGTGATGGATGCAGGCAGGGCGTGATGAATCACGCCCCTACGGAAAACATAGATTCTTGTGTAGGAGGCAACCGTGGCAAAAGTTATTGGTATTGATCTAGGCACCACAAACTCGTGTGTTGCAGTGATGGAAGGCGGCGAGCCTGTCGTTATCCCCAATGCGGAGGGTTCGCGCACAACTCCTTCTGTGGTGGCTATCACGAAAACTGGTGAGCGTCTGGTTGGTGAGGTGGCCAAGCGTCAGGCTATCACCAATCCTGAAAATACCATTTATTCGATTAAGCGTTTTATGGGTCGCAAATACGATGATCCTGAAGTAGATCGTGACCGTCGGCTCGTGCCATACAAAGTGGTGCGCGCCAGCAATGGCGATGCCTGGGTGGAAGTACAGGGCAAGGCGTACAGCCCGCCGGAGATTTCGGCTATGATTCTGCAAAAGTTGAAGACCGACGCGGAAGCGTATCTGGGTGAGCGCGTCACGCAGGCCGTGATTACTGTTCCGGCGTACTTTAACGACGCTCAGCGTCAGGCGACGAAGGATGCCGGTAAGATCGCCGGTCTGGATGTATTGCGAATCATCAACGAGCCGACTGCCGCTTCGCTGGCCTATGGTCTGGACAAGAAGAAAGACGAGCGTATCGCCGTTTACGACCTCGGCGGAGGCACGTTTGATATCTCCATCCTGGAACTGGGCGATGGTGTCTTCGAGGTCAAGAGTACCAATGGCGACACACACCTGGGTGGCGACGACTTCGATCTGCGTATTATCACCTGGATGGCTGACGAGTTCAAGAAGGAGCAGGGGATTGACCTGCGCCAGGATCGCATGGCACTCCAGCGCCTGAAGGAAGCTGCTGAGAAGGCCAAGAAAGAGCTATCCAGCGCGATGCAGACGGAGATCAACCTGCCGTTCATTACCGCCGATGCCAGCGGCCCCAAGCACCTGAATATGACGTTGACGCGCTCGAAGCTAGAGCAGTTGGTAGAAGATTTGATCGAGAAGACGCGCGGCCCCGTCATGAAGGCTCTTGCCGATGCCGGTATACGCCCAGGAGACATTAACGAGATTGTGCTGGTTGGTGGTCAGACTCGTATGCCAGCGGTGCAGGCGATGGTCAAACGCATCTTTGACCGCGAGCCGAATCGTGGTGTGAACCCTGATGAGGTGGTCGCTGTCGGTGCGGCCATTCAGGCTGGTGTCTTGACGG
>JGI20133J14441_1003028_pt1 | contig 10830 bp, 18 predicted proteins | sample RS3BMetagenome_FD_14441 | JGI IMG/M metagenome (IMG submission 14441)
GGAAGGTCGGGACTCCACAGGGCAGGGTGCTGGCTAACGGCCAGTCGGGGCGACCTGCAGGACAGTGCCACAGAGAACAGACCGCCGATGGCGAGGCCTCCGGGCTGCGCACAGGTAAGGGTGAAACGGTGCGGTAAGAGCGCACCAGCGGCCGGGGTGACCCGGTCGGCTCGGTAAACCCCACCCGGAGCAAGGTCGAACAGGGGGCACGGGCGGCCCGTCCGGTGTCCGGCAACGGGTGCCACCCCCAGGTAGACCGCTCAGATGGATGGCCACCCCGTCCCGCGAGGGGCGGACAGAATCCCGCCTACAGGCCGGCTCACCGTCATCACGCCTGTGGCCAGGGGATTTACGGTCGCACCACCCATGTCTGACACAAAACTGGCACAGGATGTTCCCTCGAACACGCCATCGACGGCACTCCGAGTCGTGTCATCCGAGTCGGGCCAACGGTGCGCATACGTGTCAAGTGTCGTCTGCGCTGTCGTGTGACCAAGGCGCTCCTGAACGACTTTGTTGGATGCCCCGCTTCCGATTAGAAGTGATGCATAGAAGTGCCGAAGCTCGTGATACGCATCGCCGGCTGGAATACCCAAGGGTCCGACCGCTTTGCGCCATATGTCAGAGAACGTTGTTCGCCTGATCGGTGGGCCCCTACCATCGACTCCTCGAAGCGAGTCGGGACTGAGTGACGGTGATGATCAGGCGAGCAACAATTGTGTTTCTCTTGGGGGTGCTGGCGTTAGCGATGTCGGCTTGCGGCAACTCGACCAAGAGTTCCACACCCGCCACCTCGATTCCCGCATCCACAACGACGACCACGACCCCACCGGTGACCACGACAGAGGGTGGGGGGCAAGGAACGCCCGACGCCGCGATCGGGGCCTGGATGGCCGCTCGGGGTCTCCACTACGTCGGGGAGTGCGCCAAGGCCACGATGTCACAAGGTGCCGGATCGCACTGCTCGACACTTCGAGCCAACCGCTCCGACGTGATGATCTTCGAGGCTGGGCCGATCTTCTCCGAGTACACGACCTGGCTGCTCGTCCGGCGCTTTGCCAGTGGGTGGGCCGTGGTCGACAGCGCCCCTACGGGTACGGCGCCGGGCGTGTCGAACGAGCCGCCCTGGTAGCTGCGACGCGGTCTATGGAACAGCTTGTTACCAGCAGTCGAGAGCGGACCGGCCCACGGCCATCCGGCGTGACGTGCTGTCCCACCCGATGATTGGCCTCGTGGAGGACGCAACGAACGCTGAGGCCTCCGTCGTCACGTGAGACAAGGGCCGGAGCGTGGCTATTAGCCGACGGCAAGTACCGGTAGTTGGACGTCACGCCGCCTACCCGGCGTCGTGGGGCGCGTCCCCGCCACCTCTAGCTGGTGGTAAGTCGAACCGATGCCCAGCCAGCACCGCAGGACTCGCACCGGTGCATGTCTTCATGACCGGCAGGTCGTTCGCAGATGTCAGTATGCCCAGCCAGATGGCCTTTCCGCCTCGTCTGGGACTTCAGACACCGTTCCTGATCCGGTAGTGGTGTCTCCATGTCGCCAGGTTACCGAGCGCTCGTGGCACATACCCGGCGATGTGGGATACCCCCTCAGCCTCAAGATGGGAAGATCTTCGCGTGAGCGATTGGGGACCGTCCGTCTACGGAGAGCCGTGTCGGGAGTGCGAGTTCGCCTGGACGATACCGGTGCCTGAAGCCATCGCGCTCGTGGCCAACCTCCCCATTTCCTTCAGTGGGCTGCTTGAAGGGAGGGCTGGGACCGAGCGGCATCCAGAACTCGACTGGTCGGTCACCGGGTACGTGCTCCACGTCGCAGACAACCTCAGGATCTGGGCCGAGAGGCTCATGGGAGTCCTCGGAGGTGCACCGCTTCTTGTGGGCAACTACGACGAGAACAAACTGGCCGATGCTCGCAGCTATCGGGAGATCCCGCCGCAGGCGGCAATGTGGTCACTTGCTCGATCCGTAGACGACTGGCTAAGGGCGGTCGAGGCCGCTCCAGTCTCCGACGTGGTCATGATTCATCCGGTGCGTGGAGAGCTGGTGCTATCAGACGTGGTCCTCTCCAACGCTCACGACGGCCTTCACCACCAATGGGACATCGAGCGAACCCTCGTGCACTTGGGCCAGTAGACAGAGGCGCTCCTGTCCCACCGAGCCGGCGTTTCGGGGCACCCTGACGAAGCAGGGGTGATCGTTGGCATAGGCAGTCCATCGGTATATACATGCGACATGACCGACGAGATTCGAGAGCCCACATTTCTGGTCCTTGCTGCGTTGGCCGACCGACGGCGGCACGGATACGGCATCATCCAGGAGGTTGACCGCCTCTCTGCGGGGGGGACCCGGCTGAAAGCGGGAACGCTCTACGCCATGCTCGACCGGTTGAGTTCCGATGGGCTCATCATGAGCGCTGGCGAGGAGGTCGTTGAAGGTCGGCTCCGGCGCTACTACGAACTCTCATCCGAAGGCAGCGCTCTCCTTGCGGCCGAGTCGCGTAGACGCATGGTCGTCTCCAAGGAGGCCCTTCGCCGCCTCCGTATTGCTGGGAGCCTGGCATGAGTGATCTTCGCCAAAGGTACGTCCGACTACTCAAGTTCTACCCGAAGGCTTACCGGGAACAGCGGGGAGACGAGATCCTTGCGACTCCGATGGAGGCATCTCCAAGCGACAGGGAACATCCAGCCCCTAGCGATGCCGTTGACATCGCCCGTCATGGCGTGCAGATGCGGCTCGGACTGTCATCAGACCGATTCGCTGGGCGCGTACTGGAGATGGTGGCGGCTCCTGGGCTGGCCGTGGCCGCAGCCTTCTCCGTCTTCCTCATCGTCAGTGCCGAACTGTTTCCATTCCTCAATCGTGCCTACGGAATGACGATCCTTCTTGGCCCCACGCACGCCCTTGTCGTCCCCCGACCGCACTTCGGACCATTCGCCACTACGGGCGCTGTCATCTACGTGGTGTGGATACTGGTGGCGATGGCCGCTGTGCTTCGGCCGACTCACCGAAGGGGTGTGGCAACGCTCGGGATCATGGTCACGCTCGTTGCCATGATGGTCGGCAGAACCTACTTTGCTGCCCCACGAGTCTCGCTGATACTGGTGATCGTTGCCCTCGCCCTCCCCGCGGTCTTGGCTCCCACCACCGAGTTCGCTCGTCATCGGATGACGATGAGCGCCATTGCGTTTGGGATCTCGCTTGGCATTCTCGTCTGGAGTTCGAGAAGCCTGATTGCCCACGAAGCACAGGATGGGTCCCGCCTACGGCACTCATTCGGGAGCTTGTACACCTCGAGCATCTACAACCTGGGAAGCGTGCTGTACCTCGCTGGCACTCTCGCCGTTGTAGGGATCTTGACGCTCATCATTCTCCGCAGAACGGTGGCAGCTGGTGCAGTTGCCCTCCTCCTGGCACCTTGGCTGGTGGTTGCGTACACGTACCACGTCCAGAACGGCCGCACCCTCAGGTCGTATGCACTTCTTCTGGGCATCCCGCTTCTCTTGCTCGCCGTTGCGTGGATCGTCGACATTGCACGGCCAGCCTCAAGGCGGACCGGACCTGCGCTTCCGACTTCGTAGGCGGTTGTGGATGCATTGCGCTCTGAACCGGCGATCGGGGGCAGGGTGCTGAAATGGTGACAGGCCTGCTGTCCCGTCGAGGGCCGAGCACCTTCGACTCAGTACGCTCTCTACATGGACGAGCCAGAGTTCGACCCCTTTAGCCCGGCTGGAACCGTCGAGCGCTTTGGGGACCTCTCTCGCGGACTGAGTCGTCGCCGCTGGGGTCAGGCGGCAGTGTGGATCGTTCTCAGCCTGATCTTCTTGGTTCCCGCGGTGTCGTACTTAATCCTGTTCCTGTCTCATCACCACTAGATCCGTTTATTGGCCTCCGAAGTGTGACACTCACCCGGCGATCGGGGGCACCCCGAGGAGGCCTTCGGGTCAAAGCCCGGCGCCGACCTTGCCCAGAGCGATCCCCAGATGGCTACATGTTGCTGCGACGTTCCGCTCTGCTTCCGAGATTGCGGCGGGGTCTTGCCTACCGAGTGCACTGAGCAACGTGGTTGCGGCCCCATCGAGCGTCCGATTCCCGGAATGCTCGCCCGCTTCAATCTTCGCCTTCGGAACAAATACCAACACGTTGCTTGGGGTGGGAGTGGCGGAGACTGAGCCACAGAGTGCCTGTGCGCCGGACGAAGGGCCCGACGAGCACGCCGCAGCACCTGCCCCCAAGAACGTGACCAGCGCCACTCCGCCGAGAAGGTGCCGGTTCCGTGAGGTGATCCGCACTCGTGCAGCTTCCCACAGGGGTGAGTCACCCACCCGGCGTTTAGGGGCACCACCTTGGTCCACCTCGCTCGCCGTAGGATGCCTTTGTGGCCGATGGTAGATCGGGTGTCGGTTCGTTGGGCTACCCGGTGGAGGACGAGGCCGGACCTCCTTCGCCACAGAATCGTCCCCGGCCAGCCGGCGGGCGACGCGGTCGATTGGTGATCGCCGTAGGGGTAGTTCTTCTCCTTGTTGCTGGACTAGTGGCCTTCGCCATTGCACGATCAGAAAACGCGGGTGGGGATCCAGGCGGGCTGGTCCTGCGTGAGCTGTCGCCTGTTGCGAGGGCGGTCCCATCGGGATCTACGATCATTGGCTCCCGCAGGAATGATGCAGTTTGGTCACCGGCGTGCCCTGACAATCCGTCAGGACGAGCTGGATGGAGCGGTGTTGAGGTCCTCACCATCTTCAAGTCGGTCGATCCCATCCAAACGATTGTCAGCGCTGTGGGAACGGCTCTGGAAGCACAGGGATGGACACCGACACCGCCTGTTGACGACGCTGCGTGGCAGTACACGCCACTAGCCGAATGGACAAGATCGCTCCCCGGAACGACCTCGGCTAAGGCGGTCGTATTCCAGTATCCACAGAATGGAAGTCCTTCGCCTGGTTCGCCGGGGTCGGCCTGGATGCTCGGAGCGGAAGGGAAGACTCGAGGTTACGCCTTGCCGGGGTGTTGAGGTTGAGCCTGTTTTCCCACTCCTCTGTAGTGTCCCGCCCAACCGGCGATTGGGGGCAGGTCCCCTACGAGTCGGGATTGGCAGCCCTTGACGGCGGACGTACGTCAGCACCTCGCGCTGGAGCGATCGACCGAAGTATCACCACGTTGACCAGTGCGGCCATGACGAAGAGCAGCACAACGCATGTGTCGAAGAAGAACCCCCGAGCACCGACAGGCGTTCCAGTGGTGTGGGTCCAGCAATGCCCAGACGCATCGCAACCCCCGGTTGTCCGACTGAAGCTATAGGTTGAGAATCCCGCCGCGATCCAGTTGAAGAGTCCGGTGAGGACGTAGAGGCCGACAATGGCAGCAATCCCGCAAGGGAGTGCCAAGATTGCAGCCAAGACGAGAAGCAGTCGGGCGCCCTGAACTGTCATCCCTGCAATGGCAACCGCAGTGATGATGAAGACGTATGCGGTCTCCAATGTGAAGCGCGTGCTTCCGATGTTCAAATTGTTTGCCCTGGTCATTGCCCTAGCGAGCATGGACCCACCCTAGGCCCCACGTTGTCGTCGAGTTCCTCCGGTCTCACCAGCTGGACCTCTGTGGCTCATCTTGGCTAGCGGTTGCGTGTCCCGCCTGCCCGGCGATAGGAGGCAGTAGTCGCCCGGTGCCTAGCCGCTCAACGGGAAGACCATGTGCGTGTTCTGAGCTACGGCTACGGCGAGATCCTGATTGACCGTGCTGTGCCCGTGGAAACTGACCTCGCATGTGACGCCATCCTGCTTCCACTCGACCAGCTCGTGACCGCTCACCGTCTCCATGTACTGCTGCGAGATCGGGGCGGAATAGCCGGGGTCCTGTCCGCACTCGTACATCGATACCGGTATCCCATGGACAACGATGGGGGTATTCATGGAGGTCGATGAACAATATCCAGGGACCGATGTTGCCGGAAGTTTCGCGTCCAACCTGGCGTTGAAGCGCATTGCCGCCATAACTACAAAGTGTCCGATGCCCGGCAGATAGCCGATATATCCATCCGGTACCTCAAAGCTGTATTGATCTACAAGGAAGTATGTTCCCGAAGCACCGATGAACGGGCGCCCGCAACTTGGCAAGTTCGGATTTGCACAGTTCATTGCAGACAGCGAGCCGGGCATCGGGACAGGCAGCAACGTCGGGCACGGGACAGGTGCATGGGTCACGTCGGCAACCTGCTGGCATTCTTGCCATTCCCCTGCGGTGATCGGGTTGAGCGCCACGCCGTCGACGACCGTGGCGCTCACCTGAGGAACCGGGGTGCTCGGCGGGGGAGCCTTGGCTGCGGCTGTTATCGAGGAGCATCCGGAGAGCAACAGCACTACCAGAACCGGGGCGCAACCGAGACGCTTGAGCACAAGTTGAGCGTACCGTCGACGTCGGAGACCGCTCCGGATCGCCGTAGGCGTGGTGCCCATAACCCAAGTGGTCATGCGGGTTATCCACTCGCCCCTAGGTGCCGTTGTGGGGCGGGGCATAACGCATTTCGATCTGGCTGAAACAACCCCCGCACCACCCGCACCACCCGCAGAATCGGCACCCGGATCTGCGTGGCCGAAGGACCTCGAACAATCTGCTCTGGACACCCTGTCCCTCCCCGTCCTTCTCCAGCAAAGGAGTGAGGGTAGGAGTTCAAGGGAGCAGAACATGGCAATCGAAGTTGGGAATGTCTTCTACGGCACTGGGGGCATCGACACGAGGAAGGGCGTGCTCACGGTCCAACAGGCTGCAGAGCGCATCGGAGTCAGCGCCCGGACAATGAAGCGACTAATCACTGCTCGGAAGGTGCGGCATCTCAGAATCGGTTCGCTTGTGAGGCTCTACGCACCAGATGTTGACCAGTTCGTAGCTGACTCGATCGTGGAGGCGGCGTGATCGGCAGCCCCATGCAGGATGCGTTCACCCTGCTGGCCCAGCTCCCGATTCTGACGGCGACCGGCGGACGGTACATTCTTGGTGGCTGGGCCTTCGGTCTTACCCGCAGGATTCGCCGACAAGTGTCGAGAAGTGTTCCGCTTCCCAGGCCGACCCGGAGGTTGAGTCCCCTCTTGTCCCCCCTAGTCCACCGGAGGCCCATCTGCCCTTCGAAGAACTGTCCCAAGTGACCAGCGTTTCACTTGCCTGAACCGCCCCGGGAATCCTGGAGGCTCTGGCCTGTCCCGGGTTTGGTGGAGCCGACTGGCTGGACTCACGCCGCTGTCGTCGGTGTCCGTCGAGCTTCGAACTCGATCGGAGACATCATGCCAAGCGACGAGTGGCGGCGCTGACGGTTGTGGAAGATCTCGACGCAATCGAACATCGCTGAGGCAAGCTCGACGCGTGTCTTCCATCGCTTGCGATCGAGGAGCTCGACCTGCATCCGGCTCCAGAACGATTCGATCATGGCGTTGTCGTAGCAATCTCCGACAGAACCCATCGACGGCAGGAGACCGGAGTCGACTGCTCGCCGGGTGAACGCCCACGACGTGGACTGGGTTCCCTGGTCACTGTGGATCACCGTCGAGCCGTCGGGATTGCGCTGATCGATGGCCATGCCGAGGGCGTTGGTCACGAGTGCCGCAGACGGGCTCGCGTCGATCGACCAACCGACCACCCGCCTCGAGAAGGCATCGAGCACGATGGCGCAGTAGACCTTGCCCTCTCTGGTCGGGTGCTCGGTGATGTCGTTGACCCACAGCCGATTCGGGTCGTCTCGGTGGAACTGGCGCTCGACGAGGTCCGATGCCGTGGCCACATTCGGAACCCCGCGGAACCGTGGGCGGCCAGAGATCCCCTGGATGCCGGCCCTGCCCATCAAGAGCTCAACTGCACCATGGCTCACCTGGATGCCGTGGCCCATGGTGAGCTCGGCGTGGACCCGTCATGCGCCGTAGGTCTGGCGGGAGTCGGCGTGGACCTGGAGGATCAGGTCGGTCAGCCAGGCATGGCGGATCGAGCGCTCAGATGGTGGTCTGGAATTCCAGGCGTAGTAGCCGGACTCGGAGACCCCGAGGATCCGGCAGGCCAGCTGGATGGGCAGCTGCTCGTCGGCCATCACCGAGATCGCTGCCCACCTCCTTTTGGGCCCGTCGAGCCCTTGAGCAGCTCCGTCGAGCGGTGGTGGATCTCGAGCTCGGTCTCGAGCTCGAGCTCTCTGATCCTGCGCTTCGCTGCCAGCAGCTCGGCCCGCTCGCCAGTCGTGAGCCCAGCCTCATCGCCTCGATCTATCCGATCCTGGCGGCGCCAGTTGTAGATCGTCTGTTCGGTGACGCCGAGATCTCGGGCGACATCGACCACCTTGCGGCCTGACGCCACGAGCTCAAGCACGCGCTGCCGGGACTCTGCGGGGTATCCCCTCCTTGCCATGCTGTCCTCCTTATCGGGACAGCGGCATCAAAGTCCAGCAATACGACTCCACGAAACTCGGGGCACACCATCTCCAGCATCGCTTGGACGTTCGTCACGCATCCGTCATGGTGACGAAAGAGACTATGACGCGTAGCGATCCCCGCTGAGGCCATCGGGCAATTCAGGCCATGACCGGAGGTACCCGTGGATACACATCGCGTCGAGTCACTGTCCGACAGCGTGTTCGCGGTCGCCATGACGCTGCTTGTATTTGACCTTCACGTCCCCAGTACGACGACTCGGGAAAGCCTGGGTTCGTTCCTCTTCGAGCAGTGGCCGCACTACATCGGCTATGCGATCAGTCTCGTCGTCATCGCTCTCGTCTGGCTAGAACACCACTGGATCTTCATGCATTTGGAGCGACTCGATACCACCGTGTTCATTTCCAATGTTGCGCTCATGTTGATTGTCGTATTCCTACCATTCGCCACATCAACACTTGCCTCATTCATGGCTCAGCATCGCGATCAGCGTTCGGTCGCCGTGTTCTTCGGCGCAGTCCTGAGCGCCGTTGCTGCATCACTGGCCTGGTTATGGTGGTGGACCGAGCGACACCCGATTCTGGTGCGTGTCGGAACTTCGGAACGGGCGATTGACCTACTCAATAGGCGATTGCTTCTGGCACCCGGCCTCTATCTCGTAGCGACCCTCCTGTCGCTAGTCAGCTCCGCGGTCGGAGTCGGCGCCTATGCATTGATCACATTGACACTCCTCTGGCTGTTGCGTCCAGGTCTCTTGGCGCCTGACGAGTAGCACGGATGGTCAGTGACTTCCGTTCGTTTCTGTCTGCCAGATGGCCCCAGGAATCGATTGTTGTCGGATCTACCGAATGAATGACCACCGGTGGAAATGGCTACCTGTTTCGCGGTCCAATGCAGTAGGACATCGTGCCTCCAGTCCTGTTCCCAGCTACTTCTCCACCCGCCCGAATGTGCCGAAATGCCCCACGGAGCCCGCGCTGACTCGAACATTGGTCACCTCGTGCAGGCTCATGGCTCGGTGGTGCAGGATGACTGGCTCTTCGGAAATGAGCGGGGCGTGACGCCCGAGATTGCAAGCACCTGGTGCTAGGACGGCCCGAATGGTGCCCCACCCATCCGGCGTTCGGTGACAACCCCGATTGGAGCGCTGTCACGACTCAACGGTCATGCTGACGCTCGTGGTCACACGCATACAGACTCGGCTCGCAGGATTGAGTCCACTGACGGAGTCGTCCCGTCTGACCGTCTGGAGGTCGGTTCCGATCTCGTCCTCCGAGAGGACAACGAACCCGAGGTGCTCGTACAGCGGCCGATTCCACGGCACTTCACTGAAGGTGGTGAGTGTGATCGCCGGGAAGTTCGCCGCGATCGCCCAGGTCCTCACCCGATCGAGCAGCGCCCGCCCGATCCCCTGGCCTTGAGACTCAGGAACAACGCTGATCTGAGCAACATGGGCGTTCCCGTCGACCTCGTCAACGAGTACGTAGCCCACCGGATGGTCAGCGGCATCCACGGCGACCCAACTCCGTGCGCCGATCGCATAGGCCGCCAGTTCGGCCTCTGACAGTGGTTCATCCTCAGCGACAGACTCCATCCCGAGCGCACGGAACCGTTCACCTGCCGATCGTTCAATCTCCCTGAGCGCAGCACCGTCACTCGGACGGGTCGCACGGATCCTGGTCATGACCACATCTTGGTCCGGTCGGACCGCCGGCAAACGGGTTGTGACTGATCACACTGCGATTGATCGGAGACAGGGTCATCGGCATGGCTTCGTCAATCGGGCACCATGGGGGGATGGGCTCCTCATCGTCGGGCGTGCGGCTCCGCCGAGCCGAGCCGAATGACAACGACGCGGTTGCAACAGTTCACGTGCGGTCCTGGCAGGCGGCGTACCGGGGACTCCTGCCTGACGATTACCTCGAAGCGCTCGAAGCCTCCGATCGTGCAAGTCGCTATACCTTCGGTGATGTGGGTTCGGTCGCCCCTGTGACGACCGTCGCGGTGGATGGGCAGGTCATTTGTGGGTTTGCCACCACAGGGCCTTGTCGGGATTCGGATGCTTCCGATGCCGGGGAAGTTCTTGGGATCTACGTCGACCCCGACTGGTGGGATCAGGGAGTCGGCAGGATGCTGATCCGTGATGCACGGGACCGCATGGCAGCTCAAGGATTCCCTGATGCCGTGCTGAGGGTTCTGGTCGGCAATGAGCGGGCCAAGCGTTTCTACCGCCTTGACGGCTGGATCCCGGATGGTCAACGGCGAGACGAGGTAGTGCACGGCATGACGGTGGATGAACTTCGGTATCGCCGACCGCTGCCGTGACCAGCATCAGCAACCGTGTGCTGAAACCATCGGCAGCCCCAAAGCGGGCGGCCGCGGACACCCGTCTCAGAGTCCCGTAGCCTTTCTTCGTGGCATCAGTC
>JGI20133J14441_1003044_pt1 | contig 10748 bp, 8 predicted proteins | sample RS3BMetagenome_FD_14441 | JGI IMG/M metagenome (IMG submission 14441)
TTTCAGTCATTTTCGGAGCACGGGCTAGCAGTTATTTTGTTTCTGCTCAAACTCCACCAGGAACTCCACCCATTCTCTTCCGCCAACTTTCTACCATCCAACTGACTCCCCTTGTCGATATCGGAATAGTCTACAAAATTTTTCCCTGGCTTAGTGCCTATTTTGACTTCAACTGGGGTTATGTGGTAAATGCAGCGGATATGGGTGGGTTTTCTCCTTTTTTCGGGCCCTCACAATTCCATTTAACAAATGAGCTTTACGAAGGAGGATTTAAGATCGATCTTCTGCACCACTCTTTTTTTGCTACCCTTGATGCTTTTTCTCAGTACACCTATCTTAATAACCGCACAGGGCCAGCAACCCCCTCAACAGTCAATGGCTTTGAAACAAGTCTAAACTACCAACCCAATCGTCATGTTTGGGCTAAATTAGGCTATGCCTATATGCATGGCACAGAAGACTGGACCACCATCGGCCACGGCCCACCGATGTACCAAACCTATTCGACAGCTCTTGCCTTGAAACAACAATTGCCACTCAATAACAATCAAATGTATCCGATGGGAATCTATAACTTTCTGGGTTTTCCAGATCAAATTTTCAGTGGGCTTATTACCTATAGGCATGATAGTGGAGTAGGAATAACCATGGGAGCTTTGCTAATGAGCGAACAGTTCCTTGGATACAACTACACGACGCATATCCCCACCCAATTTATTCTGAATGCCACCTTGTTCTATGCAGGGCCTAGGTGGGAAGCAAGACTCTATTTTTATAACTTTACCAATGAACCCTATTGGCTGGCCTTTGGCATGGGGGCAAATGGCACCCGTACTTTCAATTATGAAGACATCGTAGCTGGAATGCCTTTTTGGATCCAAAGCACTGTTGTCTTTAAATTTTGATTTTCTGAGAAGAACTCGTAATCTGGAATAGATTTTAACTGGTTCCTGAATATATTATACTATGTATAGAATAAAACAATTGTGGATTTATGCGTTATTTTTAATTCTACAAGTTAATAGTCTTTTTAGCCTTTCAAACCAAGATGAGATCAAGCAAAAAATTGCAGCAATCCTTACTAGGGATCTTTATCCAGAAGCTGGCGAAAAATTGACTATTTTAAACATTGAATTTATCGAAAAAAAAAGACCTCCTATCGTTTCCGTATCCTGGATTGCCCATCTTGTCGACGATGGACAACATTATAAGCCCCTCTTTCATCCTCCTTCAACATTAGATACAGAAGAAGTCTATGGGTTCGGGCAATTTCAGATAAAGGAAAATCATTCTATTGATTTAAACAATCCCCTCTCAAAACAAAGTTTAGAGAGATGGCGCAGCAAACTTATCACCATACGAGATCTCATGAGACAGGTGGTCATCCTACGATGTATGTATTTTTGCCGACATAATTATGGAAAAAATACAGAATGGGACTTACACCATGCCCTTGAGCAACTCCATTTTCTTTCTAACAAAGAAAAACCAAAGCTACCCTAATAATAGTTTTTTTTATCCCTTTTATTGGCCTAAAAAAACTACCCTCTCTGGTTTATACCAAATAGTTTTTTCTTTTATTTTGAAACAAGATGTATTCTTAAGATACTATAAATTGCATCTTCTATTAGTTAACAGAAAGCAAAAAAGAAAAGTGGCGTCATAGCATGGAGAGAAAATTAAGTAAAAGCTTCTTGATTTCTTGTCGACAAAAGAATAGTTTCCTATTCTTTCTTTTAGGTAGGGAATAAAAAGTATGGCTACTCTTGGTGTTCTCAAAGAAAAGGTTCCGGGCGAAAATCGAGTTGCCATGGTCCCAGAGGTATTACCTTCCCTTGTGAAATACGGACTGCAAGTTTGTGTCGAATCTGGGGCCGGTATCCATGCAGGTTACTTCGATGAGATGTACGAGGATAAAGGAGCAAAAATTTTACCTACGGCTCACGAAGTCCTGAAAAACGCTCACATTGTTTGTCTTATTCATCCTCCAAGAAAGGAAGACATAGCCCATTTTGTTGAAAACTCTATACTCATTTCCCTCCTCTATCCACTATTAAATCTAGACTTAGTCAAAGAACTTGCCGCCCAAAAGCTCACCGTTTTTTCCCTAGATCTTATCCCAAGAATTAGTAGGGCTCAGTCTATGGATCCTCTGAGTTCTCAAAGTACTGTTTCTGGATACAAGGCTTTAATCATGGCAGCCAACACCCTTCCTAAATTTTTACCCATGCTTACCACACCCGCAGGCACCATTCCCCCTTGCAAAGTATTCGTCATTGGTGCCGGGGTTGCTGGTTTGCAAGCTATCGCTACGGCCAGACGTTTAGGAGCACTCGTTGAAGCCTATGATATTAGACCCATAGCCAAAGAACAGGTTGAAAGTCTGGGTGCTAAATTTGTCAATTTACCAATTACCGCCCAGGACGTTGAAGACCGATCCGGTTATGCCAAAGCCCAATCTGAAGAATTTTATTCAAAACAACGCCAACTCATTATCGAACAATGTAAAAAAGCCGACATCGTCATCACCACCGCCCTTGTTCCAGGTGTTAAAGCCCCAAAGCTTATTGCAAAGGAAGCCGTAGAAATGATGAAACCTGGTTCAGTCATTGTGGATTTGGCTGCAGAACAGGGGGGGAACTGTGAATTGACAGTGCCAGGAAAAACTGTCGTCCAAAATCATGTGATTATCCATGGGCCACTAAACATAGCTTCGACTATGGCCCCACAAGCCAGTTTATTTTATTCGAAAAATATCCAATCCTTTCTTTCCCTTTTCTTTAAAGAAAATAAATTATCTATTCAATGGGAAGATGAAATCATCCAAAAGACGTTGGTTATTCGTGAGGGGAAAATTGTCAATGAAAAAGTTCTTAATGCTTTAAACCAACAACTGTCTTAAAACTTTCCATTTTCTAGGAGGTTCACCATGACACTAAATGATTGGATTACTAATCTATACATCTTTGTCTTAGCATCCTTTTTAGGACTAGAATTAATTCGGAACGTTTCACGCTTGTTACATACCCCTCTAATGTCCTTGACAAATGCTATCTCTTCGATCTCCCTGGTCGGTTCCTTAGCTCTTACAGGAGAAGGAGATAAAACATGGGTCATTGTCCTTGGTACCATTGCCATCATCGCCTCCTCCATTAACGCAGTCGGCGGCTTTTTAATTACCGATAGGATATTGAAAATGTTCAGGAAAAGTAAATAATTTCTGGGGAAGTACAGCTCTATGGAGAACATCATTCAATTTGTCTATATCGCTTCAGCTTCTCTTTTCATTCTTTCCTTAAAATGGATGAGTGAAATCAAAACGTCCAGATGGGGTAATTGGGCGGGAACAGCAGGTATGGCTCTGGCTATTTTAGCCACACTTCTCAAACCAGAAATTCACGGTTATCTCTGGATCGCTATTGGTATAGTCATTGGGGCTTCTATAGGTACGCCAATGGCTATGCTGATGCCAATGACAGCCGTGCCGCAACGAACCGCTCTATCTCACGCCTTCGGTGCTTTAGCCGCAGGCATCGTAGGGAGTGCTGAATATTTTCTGCACGGCTCCAATCTTTCCATGCCTCAACTGATTGTTTTATGCATCGAAGTACTTTTAGGGTTTTTAACTTTTACCGGTAGTCTACTGGCTTTCGGCAAACTTCAAGAAATCATTCCAACTAGACCTATTCTTTATCCAGGAAGAAATTTAGTAAGTCTTTCGGTTTTTGCTTTCAGCTTATTTTTAATCGCCTATTTAGTCATTAAAGGAGGCAGTCATCCTTTTCTTTTCGGTTCTATCGTGTGTCTTTCTTTGCTCTTTGGCATTCTTTTAGTCTTGCCGATTGGCGGAGCAGACATGCCAACGGTTATCTCCATTCTTAACGCTTATGCAGGTCTTTCTTCTTCATTCATGGGCTTTTTGCTCAACAATAAGCTACTGATCATTGCAGGAGCACTGGATGGAAGTTCTGGACTGATCCTTTCCATTCAGATGTGTAAAGCAATGAACCGTTCCTTTACGAACGTTCTTTTTGGAGGAGTCGGGCAGGTCCTTGAAGTAGCTGATCCCTCAAGAGATGGTAAGATCGTTAAAAGCCTATCCCCTAAAGAAGCTTCTATTTTATTTGAAGCAGCTAAGAAAGTTGTAGTAGTGCCTGGATACGGTATGGCTGCGGCTCAAGCTCAGCATGTGGTAAAAGAACTAACAGATGTTCTAGAGAATAGAAATATCGAAGTAAAATTTGCTATTCATCCTGTGGCTGGCAGAATGCCAGGACATATGAATGTGTTGCTGGCAGAAGCCGATGTACCCTACGATAAACTTGTTGAAATGGAAGAGATTAATCCCCTTTTTCCTGAAACAGACATCGTTTTGGTCGTAGGAGCCAATGATATTACCAACCCAGCCGCTAGGAAAAACCCAGGTTCCCCTTTATATGGTATGCCCATATTGGATGTCGATAAGGCCAAACAGATTCTTTTCATCAAACGCAGCATGTCCACAGGATTTGCAGGAATTGATAATGACCTCTTTTATTCGCCAAAGACGATCATGCTCTTTGGAGATGCGAAAAAGGTACTTAATGAACTGTTAATCTCCATTAATTCCAATTAAATCAGGCTTTTCTTTTTGACTAGGTATCTTTAGTTTTTTCTTAATCTTTTTCCTTGATCATCTCCCCTCTCTTTTCCTATTCTTCTTACATCTTTCTTCTTCCTATGAAAACAAATATTAAAGAATTGACCCAAACAATCATCGACATGATCCCCACCCCTCTCAGATTCAATGCTCAGGATGAAGCCATTTTTCAAAAATTTAAACCTTTTCATGAAAAACTTTCTAAAATAATCGTCAAAGGGTTTTACGATATATTGTTTGGCTATCCAACAACTCAAAGCATTTTTAAGCCGGATGAAAGACCTTTGCGAGAGCCCGATCTTCAGCGCTGGTGGCAAAGAACTATCACTGGACCTTTTGATATAAACTACTGGTCTTGGCAGGCAGCAGTTGGAATCATTCATATCAAAAGGAAGGTCAAAAATCCCATGATGCTCTCCATTTGGGGATGGATTCTACTTACCCTGCAAAAAGAGTTCTACATGAATTACTCTCCCCAAGACACATTCGAGGCTATGGATTCTTGGCATAGGCTAGCCATTACAGTAGAGTCCCTTATTGCCGAAAGCTATCTTCATAATTATATCGTTGCATTAGCTCAATCGACTGGTACCGAGCTTGCCCTTCTCGATAGACTTGTAGCCATAGAGGTAGCAGACATTGACCCGAAGAACCTGAGCTAATTGGATCTCATGTTTGAATTTTAATATCCTTATACGCAGCAATTCCAATAAGAATAAAGGGAATAGATTGTGTAAAAAGGAAAAGAATAACCAGAAGGACTCTAAAAAGAAAAGAAAGTCTTGGAGTTTGTTGATCCAACGACCATATCAAATAGGAAGAAATTAATCCGATAGCTCTACGATCATTATAGGTTGTTCCTCCAAGAGCAAAATACCGATCCATATCTTTCTTAGCAATAGTTTCAGCTTTGGTGATATTTAAATCAAGCATCTTTCCTAAAAAGGGGTGCATGGAAAGGAAGCTTTTTGTGGCATTAATAACATAAATTGTCGCAACAGTTAACCGGCTTTGATAGGTTGTAGTCGGAATAAACCGAGGGCTTGTCCATTCATAGAATGGTTCAATTCCTAAATCCCAGACGGCTCTTCTTGCCTGCTCAAAGGTACGATTTTCCCATTCCCCATTTCTGACCAATTCATAACCCCATCTGTTTATCTGATCCCTTCCAGCGGTTTTTGTAAATCCTAGACAGAAAAATGTGCTCACAAAAATAAAAGTCATTAAAGCAGCTATGCCACAAAAGAAATGATGGATCAATTTGACTTGGAATGTCCGATTCCACAATTGTGTATAGTGACTGGCGAGCCACCAGCAGAAGCTAGCGAGGAAGAAAGAAAACAGCAAGGTTAACCAAAAAGAAAGAGGTTTTTGATAAAGAAACAAAAAAAAGGCTTCTCTTAACAAATTCAATCCATCGTTGATCATGTACGCATTCTGAAATTAATCCATGGAATCATAAATAGTTTAGACTCACCAGCGCTTAAACATTTTTTTCTTTTTTCCAACTGAGTTGTCTCTTTTCTCTAGAACAAATTGGTTAAAAAGCAACTACCTTAGGCTTCCAAAAGGACATCGAATACTCTACGTCTTCATCAAGGAAATGGTGGAGGAGAGGAAGGAGGCAAAGGAGGGGTTCCAGGAGGAGGTCCATACCCTTCTGCAGGAGGAACAGATCCAGGAATTTGAGGATAGGAAGGAGAAGATGCTGGCGGAGTGGATGGAAATGGAGGGGGCGGAAAAGATTGAGAAGAAGCGGTAGGCATATAAGGAGCTGGAGTCTGAGGGGCTGGCGAAGAGGGATTGAGCATTGGATTAGCCCCTGATAATGCTAACCTCCTGTTCTCTGCCATTTGTCTTAATTCTTGTGCATATTGTTCTAATAATCTTTCTTTTTCTTCCCTTGCTTTTGCAGCAGCTCTTCGGAGTGCTGCGTTATGGGCTGCCACTCTTGCACGCCAAGCTTTTTTCTCTTTCTCATACGAATACAATCCTCCTCCTAATCCACCAAGGATAAGTCCTCCCAGAGCCCCCCATCCGGCTCCAGCTCCTCCGCCAGCAAGTCCTCCGATAAGCGCTCCTCCAGCAGCCCCTATCCCTGCTCCTTCAGCAGCAGTCGTGGGTCCACCGGTTCCAGGCTGCAAATACTTTGGTTTTCGGCCAGGACTAGAAACCTCGGATTTCGCCTCCGTATAGACTTGAGCTGCTTGCTTATCAATTTCTTTAAGTCGATTGGCTAGATCTGTCCATTGACTGTCTTCTTGCCTGAGAGCTGTAGCCAGATCATAAGCTGAATAGAGGACCGTTTGTTGTGTTCCTGGAATAGTTTGTTCTGGCACGGCCACCCAAGGAAACTTGTTATCTTCGTTCAAAAATTTCCATCCACCATCAGCTTGTTTTATCGCTTTTAGCTTCCAATCAAGAGTAAGAGGCTGATTAGCCTCAAAAGCAGTTCGTTTCTGATCCTGATAATAGACCATACCGGGTTCTTGATCTAGGGTAAAGAGAAGATCTTTAATATGAGATTTTGCCCAAGGTTGAAGATCTTTAGGAACACCTTCCAATCTTTCTTTTCCGGGAAGCACAGGCCCTACGGGTACCCAAAAGAGCGTAAGCTGTGGTTGAACCGTAACCTCATAATTCAAATTCCATTGTCCATTCTGATCTTTAACTGCGCTCTTTTCTTTAATATCAACAAAAGTAAATCTCTTAGGGATTTGGGCTTTAATAGCTTCTTCTGCCTGAAGTAACGATGGTTTGGACTCCAAAACTTTAAAAATCCCCNTTTGACCATTTATCATTCCATTAAATAAAGGAAGAACAAAAAGAAGAACCAAAATGNCGACAATAACCAGCCCAATACCACCGATCAATGGGAAATAAGATCTAGAACTTCTAGCTACATATCGTGTTAGCTCTTCAAGAGGATTTTTACAACTCTTACAGACAAATTCTGCTCCCTCAGGGACTTCAGTGATTTTTCCCGCTTCCTCACACTCTCCAAAATTTATGCATTTGCCTTTTCTTATCCCTGTAGTTCTTGCCTTCGGACCTATCATCTTTTCGGCAAAAAGGTCTTCTCCCTCTCTGTCTTCTATCATTCCATTTTTGCTTAAATCCTTCGAAATCTTTTCCTTTTTCAAATTAAATCTCATAAAGGAAATTATTTTGTCTTTAGTTTATTTGAAAATTTAACAAAAGTCATTAAAAATATTACCAGTAAACCACATTTTTTACTTTACTTTTTTACTAAGACTCACTACTTTTTAGCACAAAGCCAAACTTCCACCCGTCTGTTTTTTTCCCTTCCTGCTTCCGTATCATTGGAGGCAACTGGCATTTCTTCTCCTGCTCCAGCAACATTGACCACTGTTATTCCCTCTTTCTTCAAAGCATTGGCAACGCTCTGTGCTCTTTCAAAGGAAAGCCCCAGATTATAAGTGTGGTTCCCAACGTTGTCTGTAAAACCAATCAACAGCACTCCCTTGTCTTTATTTGCTGGTTCCGAAAGAAATTGTGCAAGCCTTTTGATATCGACAATCCCTTTGTTATCTAATTCCTTGCTGCCAAAACGAAACCGAATGTCAAAAGGCAGTCTTTTGGCTCCCGTTACCAAACTTTTATATCTTTCCGAAGCATTCAGAGGAATGAGATTGCCCTCATCGGCTCCATTTGTAGGAATCGATCCGCTGCTTGCTTCTTCTATGCCACTGCCGATAAAGCCCATGGATGAAACACACTGTTGACCTGGAGTGGATAAAACATAATGAATGAATTTTTGTATCCAGGAACTATTTTTATCAGTGAGGTACAAGTACAATCTAAAGGCTAATGGATACTCTTCGGTGCCAATTGTAAAGCGATTTGGTTTGAAAGCCTTAGCTCCTTTCATAAACAAAGAAAGGATCTTTACATTTTCATTAGCTCCAGAATGTTGTGAAACAGATGGATAATCTGCAATGCCTAAGCTTGTTGGATTGTCCGAAACCGCTTTCTTTACTTCTTCGACCCCCACTGTTTTAACATGAGTCCTATCAATAGGCATGTGCTGAAAAAAACTGAAAAGAGTTTGATTGCTACAGGAGGAGCGTTGATCAGGGACAAAGAGAATAATTTTGCCTTGGTAAGGTAGATTCAATTCCTTCCAATGCGTAATATTGCCTGAAAAGATCTTCTCTAATTGTTCTAGGCTTAAGGAATTTAGAGGATTCTGATTATTAACCATAACGGTTATGGCACTCTGGCCAATAACGATTTCATGGTCTGGAGCAGTCATATCAAAAGGAAATCTTTTCAATTCCTCAGCTAGAATTTTCCGACAGGAAATTAACAGTTCATCTTTTGCCGCTACCAAATGGACAAATCCATGAGTTGTCTTTTGAGTTAGAATATCAATAATGGCTTGCGTTTTATCTGGTAGGACAAAAGAAAGCTCAGTCGATTGAGGATTTTGTTCTCTCCAACCGATTTCCTTTCCCTTGAGGTCCTCATGTAAAAATCCCAAAACCAATGGCCGAACAAGACTCCGTGCTAAACAATCTGAGGTGGTGATACTAAAAAGAAGCTTTGGCTGCAAAGAAGAACTAAGGCCAGCTTTGTTCTTTACAGCAGAAGAGTTTTTGAAGAAAGAAAAAACTATCCCGGCAAGGATTACTCCCCCCAATGCCAATAAAATAAAGGGAAATGGCAAAAGCAATCTTTTTTTCTTTCTTGAATCCCATTCATCAAGAGGAATGAGTCGAGTGCCACAATCAGGACAAACAAATTCTTTATCTGATTCAATCTCAACGACTACATGTTGGTCAGCCTTGGAAGGGCAATTTCCAAAATTATCGCAAATCCCTTTTCTTGTCATCGAAATGAAAAAATAGGATCACAGGGAGATCACAGTTCTCCACGAACCTTTTTTATTGCCAGTTTTCCCCAATCGGCCAATTTTCTTGATTTTGGATCAGTTGGCTTTATCGTTCCTCTCAGACTGTTGACTTTTTTGACAATCTCAGATTCGACTTCCTTTCTTTTTGGCTCTAGCTTCAGCTCTGGACTTTTAAGCAATGCCTCAACCTTTTGCTCCAAAAGTATCCCTGCTTCTTCTCTGATATTGGAAAGGGTTTCAGAAAAATTCTCTCCTCCAAGATAGACAGGTTGATCAAACCCATATTCATCTTTTTGCATAAAGCCTAACTGCATCGCTCCAGTTTCAGTCTCAATTTTTTGAAGCATTTCTCTTTCAGTACCATCTTCCTCTTTTTCCTTCAGGACCATTCCTAAAAGAAGAAGGGGAGCTAACCTCTCTTCCAATTCTGTTCGAGTAGGAACAAAAAGTGAAGGAAGAGTTTGGCCATCCCCTTCAATATGCAACTCCATACGGGCTCTTTTCGAATCAGATCCATTAATTCTTTCTAAATATTTGGACTTCAAAAAAGACACATGCTGGACAATGCGCAGTGGGAAAAGGTTTGTAATGCTCACAAGGATGATTTCATTGAGCCGAGTATCGTTTTCAATAAACTCTTTGCTTGGATTGCGAATACATTCAAAAAAGACTTCCTTGAGAACTTTGATGTAATCTTCCATTTCTGGGGCTTTTGGAAGGATAACTGTAAAATTTGATACAGCTATTTGTGCTGTAGGATTAATGCCTGGTCCAACTCTTCTTTTCTCATCCGAATTAAAGAGAAGATAATTGCCTGCGGCCTTAACAACGTTGTCTAAGTACAGTCGAAGCGACTGCCTATCTGCATACCTCTCTTTTAATTTTTCTATAATACTCACTCCAATAAGCCGATCGCTTTCGGTGTGCACTAAATTGTTATGCGCAATCTTCGCATTTTCCATGCATTGTCTTTCTAGGGTATCGAGAAACACTGTCTTAGAAATCCTTTCATTTAGAGTCTTAAAATCGAGTTTTTCTCCAAGCATTTCAGCAATAGCCGTTCTGACTCTTTGTGTTTGGGTAGTTGCTTCTTTTTGATCTTTAATCAATCTTTTTGTAACATTTTTAACAAGCTCCGGGTCGTAAAAACGGATCACCTGTTTTCTTAAATCGATCATTGCCCCCTGATCAGAACAACGAACAGCTATTTGATCTTCAAATGCTTTAATGGAT
>JGI20133J14441_1003046_pt1 | contig 10745 bp, 9 predicted proteins | sample RS3BMetagenome_FD_14441 | JGI IMG/M metagenome (IMG submission 14441)
GCTGCTAGAAATGCTGGAGCTAGGATTGCACGCGGAAGATATGTGGCTTTTTTGGATGATGACGTCGTGCTGTGTGACGATTGGGCCTTAAATGTTCTCAAGTCGTTTTCCGAAATACCTGAATCGAGTGCACTAACGGGTTCGGCTGAGCCTCTTTGGGAAGACCTTCGGGATTCATGGTTACCTACGAGTTTGTATTGGGTTATTAGTTGTACAGGATATTTTGGAAACGTTATCAAAATAACGAAAAACCTTTGGGCTGCAAACATGGTTATTAANAAAGACGTCTTTTTCTTTGTAGGGGGTTTTGATGAGACNCTGGGGCCACACAAGGGGCGGGCCTATGGATATCATTCAATAGCAGAAGATCTCGAGTTCACTATTCGTTTGAATAAAAAAGGTTTTTTAGCCTACTTTGTCCCTTCTGTTAAATGTTATCACCACGTGCAACATGAACAGGTTACCCTCAGGTATATTTTTGAGAGAGCGTTCTGGATTGGGCGGGAAAGACGACTTCTTATCGAAAAGCAATATCTAACCAATGCAGAAGTGCCTGTACTGCGAATGCTGCTATTCGACTTTATATTTTCAAGGACTTCGTCGGCTACATTACCTATTTTTATAAAACAAAGATTGGCAATAATAATTTCTGTCTTTGGTGCGCTAATAGGTTTTTTGACTGGTTTATAGACATCATCGAAAATGTACATAGTACTCTGGACCACGAAAAATTGATTAGATAATTAAATAAAGAAATACGAAAATATTTCAATACCACAGAGATGAATTTCTGCATCAACAAGAAAATCCTCTCGAAGGCGAGTAGTTCAACGAGACTCATGTGCCTACGTAATGATCTCAATGTCCTATGTTGGTTTTCTCGAAGGCTTCCTACGCTGCAGATGTTATCCATCAACCATCAACAAGCGATAATGTGCATAGCACATTGCATCAACGTTTCATCGCACAGCAGCAATTTTATTGCCCTTCTTCAGGATGCCTGAGTGAATTAGCACTAAATTAAAGGCCGATTTGGCATAGTCTTGATGCATAAAAACAGACTTGTTCCGTGTGCTTACAAGGTTTGAGGACTTGGACGAGCACAAAACCCCCAAGTTCATAATTGCTCCAGCCCATATGACAACAGAAGGAGCCACTCAAGGTTGATCCGCCAGAAAGAGGCTTAAAGGTATCATTTCAACAATTGGTGATACGCTTTAGATTAGTATCGGTGTGGTCTCATAAGTTTGCAACGAGCTAGGGATTTATAGCGGCCTCTATGTGCTCCGGACACTCTTCGTTCAGCATTTCTAAATTGAAACTGACTCATTTAGCATTCGACTTAATCGTCAAGCGCCAGATATAAGACAAACCTGCTAAATTAAAAAAGCCAGCGGTGCGGCAAGTCCGTATGATTTCAAAGTTTGAAACAAGCACTTCGCTTACAGGATGAAGAATTCATGCGCCACAGAGTTGGGTACGTCTTCGGGACCCTACAGTTTGGATACTCCTGAGTTTGAAGAATGCCTCCTCTGCGGTCAAGTTAGCTGGGCAGTAAGTCGAACAAGCTGGAAATATGGATATGCAATTTCATTCGAACTTATACACAATTTCAGCAGATGGTGATAAACTTTGTTGGCAACAAGCTTTGTGGACCTGTGATTTTATGAGTAGGCTAACTGTCATCTCCCGAAGATATTTTCAGAGTCTTCTAACAGAGTCTGTGGATATATTGGCTGCATATACTTTAGTTTTCCACCTACATTTTAAGGGATAAAAAAAAAGTCCTCCTGATTGATAGGAAACCAGATCAGGTTCTATAATGCGTCGAGAACCCTATAATAAAATACCTGATGCTTCATCGACTAACCCGATATGTGCTTTAGAAAGAGAAGATCGGTAAAGGTTTTATTTCCTTCGCATAATCTGAGCAGTTTTGATACCTTTTCCTTGGCAATTACTTCACCCTTGAGGTTACACAACGTATAACCAAGACTCTCAAAGAATTCCAAGTATTCACTCGGACTGTACCCTGACTGTGCCATACCCCATGGCCAAAATTCCGAGAAAATTGCGCACTCCCGTTTCAGAGTATTCAAGCCTCCTTTAACAACTGCGAACTCACTCCCTTGAACGTCAATCTTGATGAGATACGGCTCGGCAAGTTTGTAGTCCCGGACGACCCGGTCGAGGGTTAAGACTCTGACCTTCGGGCCTTTTCGTAGGTTCCCATTTCTTAATATACTATTGTCATTGCCAAAGTCGGTGAACAGCGTGGCTTCTCCCTCGGCCTGACTTAGTGCGCATTCGAGCACGTAGCAATTGTTCATTCCACTTGAATTCACAACACCTCTCAATTTATTAGCACTCGGGGGAAAGGGCTCGATTGCAACGCACGTATCAAACAGTCGTGCTAACGGGATAAATGTATCGCCGTCAGCCGCTCCTATGTCAATATAGGATCTATAGTGTTTGCGACTCGCTTCACTTCGTATAGGCTGAAGTATTGTATTTTCTGTTTGTGTCATAGTTATTCTCGACTTCAGATGATTCAACATTCTGTTCAGTACGAATCCATATCCTTGCACGAGCATTGCTACCCGAACGGACTGAACCTTTGATTCTGACATGAATTGGCCTACAAGGACACAATTTAAGACATATATATGTGTATAGTGCAAGCACAGAAATGTACAAGTTGACTTCGGCAGTGCGTTCGGGAATTACCAATTCAGAACTCGTGGATTGCATGGGTCTTTGGAATTCGACTAGGCGCGAACAGTTCAATTGACGACCAACCAGATTTGGCGCCTCTGTAAGCTCGTAGTTTCTTAACCATCGCAATCCCTAAACCAGAAGGATTAGCTGGAACGAGAGAAGATTGTTCAAAATACCTACACTGAAATTAATTTGGGTACTGTTCTTAGCCTCCCAACCATATTGATGGTGCCTTGAAACCTCCGCCCATTGATGTTGTCATCTTGACCAAGAATAGCGAACAATATCTCTCAAAGTGCATAACTTCAATTCGGAGTAATGTCAATGTCTGCCACCTCATTGTGGTTGATGGAGGAAGTAGTGACAAGACACTCGACCTAGTTCGTAACGAAGAAAAGGCAATCATCATTGATGACTCGTCAGGAAACAGAGCAACGGCTCGGCAGAAGGGAATCCAGAAGGTCGATACGAGGTTCTTTGCCTTCGTTGATAGCGATGTAATCTTATGTAATCGATGGCACGAATACGCTTGGCGCCAAGTTGGACAAAAGACAGGAGCTGTCTGGGGTGTGGCGCTACCATTACGAACGGAAGAGCAAAAATATTACGGACAATTAGTCCGTCTGCGCGCTGCCTCTAATGTGGCTGAGTTGATTATGAAAACCGGTGGTTATCTCCTGCATGACACTCTCATACGATATGAGGCAGTGGAATCAATTCGAATCCCTTCGGCTCTTCATGTTCGAGAAGATTATTTCATTGGAATGTACATAACTAATCGCGGTTACGAGTGGATACGTTCATACGAACCTTATTGTTGGCATGACACACAAACTTCCGCACGCGACATCCCAAATGATATGATTTTATGGGGGCAGATTGATCGGTTAATGAATTGGACGACAACCGACCAAGTCTTTGGTCGCGTTGCGAGAAGTTTCGTGCTATCAATTCTCCTTCGTATAATGAGTGCAGGGTCCAAAGAACCCAATGGGATTCTACGCAATCAAATCTTGTTTGTAAAAGGATGGCTTTCTGTTAATCCGGCAAAAATTGGTCGTAAATCTATTGTCGTGTGAGAAGTCTAAAGATACCTTGTTATTGTTTACCAGCCGGAATCACATAATGAAGAGTGTTTGGCAAATTGGATTAAAAACAGAAGACTAAATAGGCCATGAGGCTGTGTCACAGCAGAAGGATTAGTTGTAGTTGAAAAAGGGCTCCTCTTCAGTTAATCGTGCTCATAGGATCGTATTTATCTCTGTTTCCACCCTTTCCCTCGACCATCAACGTCTCGGTGCGGTTGAAGGAGTTATCTATTCTTTGGCCCGCTACTTTACTAAACTAGGTCTGCCATGTTCGGTTCTAATGCCCAATTCGGCGAGTTCAATCCGGAGAAATGACGGTCTTGTCGGCCAAGCGAAGGCGATTTTCGAGAAAATTATCATCTCGAAGCGATTTGCTAGACAACTAAAGAAAACCGATCCAGTCGCAGTCATGATATGGGATGTTGTTCCGCTCGTTGTGCTATGGATTTGTGCTCCGGAACTTAGGTCTAAAGTGGTGTACACAGCGTCATCGTCAAGGTGGCCTGCAATGAGGGGCTGGGGTCATTTCGGTGAGGCGGTGTTGGATTTACTTTTTGTGACTCTCGCCAAGTTGGTGCTCCGCACTCTTAATTGTACAATCGTTCAGAGCCAGTCATATTACGAGAAATTCAATCAACACGTTCCCAAGGATAGACTGGTTCTTATCCCACCACCACTACTTTCTTTCCCACCGCCATCCTCGCTTCGCAAGCATCAAGAGGAAACGTCTGTAATTGATACTTTATTAGGGAGGCATATAGTACTCTTCGTCGGGCGAAAGATTCCTGAAAAGGGCATTGAAAACCTTATAATCGCATCAAGTATTTTGGCGAAGAGTGGTTTGGGACCGTTTAGTGTTCTACTTGTCGGTCCAGATGGAATGTGGGGCGATTCTGAAACTCTTTATGTTCACAAATTGAAATCGCTTTGCGAGAAGCTTGGGCTGACTAAAATCGTAGGTTTCGTTGGTACAGTCGACCGATCTTCATTAGCAACTTTTTATCAAGCGGCCGATGTTCTAGTCCTCCCTTCCCTGTCTGAAGCATTTGGTCACGTAGTTACCGAGGCGATGTCATTCGGCAAGCCCGTCATAGGAAGCGACGTAGGTGGGATTTCGCTACAGGTCTCAAACGGTGTAAATGGCTTCCTTGTTCCACCGGGTAATCCGCAAGAATTGGCCAATAGGTTAAAGCAACTCTTGAATGACGATTCTTTACGTGAAAGATTGGGTCATAATGCAAGAATTGCCGCTTCCAAGTACTCTATAGAAGCAACAGCCAGAAAATACCTCTCTTGCATCAAGAAAGCAACAAATAGAGATGCTCTGAAGTGGTAAACGAACCGCCTTATGTACACCACAGAGTTTGGAGTTCGCTTGTGTTGAGCAAACAAGCGCTAAGCGATCTTCTTCATGGTCAACTAACTTTGTCTCTGTTTCGCATAGTTGCCGCAGAGCAGAGTCTGTTGCTTCCCTTTGTCATGTTCGATCAATTAATTAACAATCTTGTCACCGAGCTTATCCGAAGAAAATTTCTTGAACAATTTGACGTACTCTTGGATTATCTCGGATTTGCTGATGAACAATTGACGATAAACCATTACTTCAAATATTCCGGTTTTTGCCCACAAACTGGCTGGACGGTTTTTGACATCGGTGCGAACGTTGGAGAGTACGCGATTCCGGCTGCTCGTATGATCCGCGAGGGAAAGGTCGTTGCTGTCGAGCCTGAGCCCAACAATTATAGTAAACTCTTGCAAAACATCAGAATTAATAACCTGACGAACATAATTTCTGTCAAAGTTGCCATAGGTGCCAAAGAGGGATGGCTTCCCATTAACCGATTGCCAGGTTTATGTCAAGAAACCCCAACCAAGATTGATACAAATAATGTGCGGGTTACGACAATCGACGCCTTGATATCCGAATTATGCATTCCGAATGTTGATATCATTAAAATCGACATCGAAGGGTGGGAATGGCTCGCATTGCAGGGGTGCGTCGATACTATCCGACGATTCCATCCGCGGTTGATAGTGGAGTGTCATAATGGCTGTCTGGCTGAGCAAGTCAGAGCGTTCTTGCTGCGGAACGGTTACGAGGTTTGGTTGTGGCCAGTTGACCACTATTTGTACAATTACGAAATTACCTGCTACGCATCAGGGAAGCAGACATTGCGTTAACCTCTTTGATATAGTAAGTTGGAAAGCAGAACAGGGATTCTAGAAAAATCGGGTGCCGCCATCCTCTTTATCGCTTCTGTTTATGTAGTATTTTCACACTTAGTACCCTACACTAAGGTCTCTGCTCCAATATTTTCGTGGTTGCCTGTAACCTACTGGTTGCTGGTTTCCATCGCTCTTATTCTCGCTGCACACCAAATTTGGAGCGAATACTCAGGAAGGGCGGGATATGTTATGATTATCTTGGTGGCCTATGCTCTGTTCTTCGTGCCTGAATTAATAGAGTCTGGGGTTAGAGTCAGAGATTCCTACTCCTTTCTTTATCTTGCTAACTATGTCATGAACCCATCTACATATAATAACCTAAATTACTCTCAGATAGGATACCTTCTCAACTGGCCTGGCTTCGCATGGTTTGCAGCTACGTTCTACGAAGTGACCGGAATGAGTTATCATACGGGCGCGAAGGCCTTGCTCATTGTCGGCCAAATATTGTTGTTAGTTATCTCTCTTGGTCTCGGTCACGCATTATTCAGGAGTAGAAAGGGAGCACTAACTACAGGCTTCATCGTCTTGAGTCTAGTGTGGGATGTTTGGGGTGCCATTGTCCCTGAATTACTTGGCGAAATCTTCCTCCTTACCTCAATAATCTTACTCATCCATTCTCTGGACAAAAAGACCTACATCCCATTTGCGTTAATTTTTGGGGCTTCCACTCTCTCTCATGGCCTTACAGCTGTTGATATCATAATAGTGACTGGATTGTTGGTCGTTGTTTCTCGCTTGAATCATGCCTTAAATTTTTCAACAACTGGCAAGCTAGCGTCCATATTTAAGACAAGAATGGGTTCCATGAAGCGAATCATCTCCGTTAACGGATACTTTCTATTTATTGCCATTTTGATTTTCGGCCTTTGGTTCGTTATTGCCCCTTCGGCCATAAACGAAGACAATCTAATCATGAGTCTGCGATTCATTTTCAGTGCGGGAGTTACGCCGTTGATTTACCAGCTTGGATATCTGACTCCGGCAAGATATGCATCGGTGGCTTCGGCTGCTGTGTACTTGGTGTTAGTTGGAGTGTGGTTTGGTTTGTCATTGTTAACATCCCTCAGGTTTGGTCGTACTGTAAATCTTATTCCAATACTCCTTCTCACTATGGTGAGCGGTATGACGTACCTATTCTTGCCTACCAGTCAAGACTTCTATGACAGATTCTTTCAATTTGGATTGCCGTTTCTCGCATGGTTCTTCGCGGCTTCTAGTATGGGTTATCGAAAGCAGACAAGATTGGTCCCAGTGGTCTTCGTTGTTTTACTCTTATCCACTAGTCTTATTGCGGGTTATTCACATGAAGCAACGCTGATTTATCCGCCAAGTGAGAATAGAGGTGATTACTATCTGCTGATTTACACCGTGCCCACTTCAGTAATAGCATACCTGACCGATGGGCCTACTGCTCAGGGGTTATCCGACCTGCCTCAGGTTCCGGTGATTTTCGAGCTAAATCAAATCAATCTGTCGTATCTAAATAGCAGTTTAAACCAAGCCCAAATAATCGTTGACTCGATTGTAGTGCAAAATGGAATGGACTATTTCTTTGGCTCAAACACGTACATTCAGAGGTACCTTCATAACTCATCCTTGAATCTGGTTTACCAATCCGGTCTATATAGCATTTACACCAAGGTTGCTCATGAGCGAATGCCAAGCCTTGGCAATTAATCTAAGGCTTCTTGTCGCAATGTCACCTAGGGTTGTATTTACATTGTTGTCACCGCTTTTCAACCGCATTGTCACCCTTTACCATGCGTGAAGGCTTGATTGACCTTTTCGTAAGGTGCTCAAAGCTCCTAAAGTCTCTCGCCTTAGAGGGCAATTCATCCTAAGCCACCCGCCTCATTGCTTTCTGTGGATGCTATGCTTCCTTTAGTCCAGATCAACGCATAAACGGGAAATCCGCTCATGGCACGCGTTCCCAATAAAGGACTCCTTGAAGAAGCTGTTAGTCTACTCCAGATAGATCAACTTCCAACTCGGTCCTTCAAGGATATGCTCCAAAAACTCAGCGCGAAACGTTTGAAACTAGCTACTTTAATTTTTGTATCGTGCCGGCCTTCCAATTTCGTCGCCTTAGTATTCAATTTTCTGGTGTCGCTTATCACCATGATAACAAACGTATTCCAGAATTCTGTCACAATGAGCAATTACTTCGCGTGTTCTGACAACTTCTCTGCATCTAACGCCAATATACACAAATTATCTCAACCTTGTCTTGAACTACTTCGGTTCGTAAAAAGCAACCTCCGACGGTGTAGGTCGCTGGGTCTGCATCATGATAGTGTCCTTGAACAATCCGTCACTAGGATCCGCATGAAGCACCTATGCCGCAGAACACATTCTTGCTTGTAAGGTGAAATTCATTGGAACGGGGGGAACTCGGCTCTTCTGGAGCGTTGGTCAGGAATGATATGCTAGGCAAATAACTAAGGCACGAGAACTGGAGAAGACACCTACGGGGAGCTGGGAATCGGGCAGCGATTCTTAACAACTGATTGAAGTTCGAAAAAATAGCGGCCGTGCGCGGGAGGATCAAGGGCAACGAGTGGATGATAGGTTTCAAGAATGTCCTGAGTTATTCAGGAATCTGAGCCACCCGTAGTACTATCAGCCGGTATTTCACGTGCTGGGGCCAGACCCAGGGTGGCTAAGACGCATTACCCTTCAAAGGTCATTCTATGGGACGACGAGGATGGCGGCCCAACTGTCGAGGGAGTTCCTCGTGCCAGTAAGAAGGTAGAGAATCAAGAAGTTCTTCCGCATGTTGGACTGGATTGAACCCCGCAAGGCTGAGAGCTGAATTGCTAGGTTGGCTATGAGGTTCGTCAGGGCGTTTAGGCCCTTTGAATTCCGGCAAACCGAGCTTACTCACCTCTGTTGAGATAACCGCAAGAGGTGATCCTACTTCAACGTCGTATATCTTTACGGGTAGTTAAGATATGCGTCCGAGAGGTCGACAGTCAAAGAAAACACGATTATTTTGGACAACGACACATTTGGCTCACATATAGATGCAGTGGTAGGGATGCTGATAACCACGTGCAAAAGACGGGGATGGCATATCTCCCAGACCTTAAAGCATTCAACGGTCGCCCTTGGCCTGAGGTTGGAATACATCCTACACCAGACTTTCAAACAGTACAACTCCGTCGAGTCGTTACAAAAGACCCTAAAGAGAGTACATCTGGTACACAGACCTACAGAACTCACAGTAGGCCAATATGGTGACCGAGCGAGAGCCCATTAATTAAGACCAGCGCAGGAGTCATTTGCCACTGGGACGCCTCATGAGAACCGAGTACCCTGATGACTGAAAGAGGGACAGAATTACCAGAGAGGCGAAGGTTAAGTTAACAGCGGAAACTATGAGACTTGCAGCCTTGAGACGCGTCTAAAGGGTGGGTCCATTACAAACGAATGACAACTAACTTGCGAAATATTTGGCGTTAGATTTATGTGCTTCATACGGTATATCGAAGACGACGCAAGTAGTGAGCTTCTAGATGGCGAAAGAAACTAATATGTTTCAAGACCAAAACATAGTCGCCAAAGCAAAAAGTATCTACAAGAAAAAGGGTCTTCTAGGAGTCATTGTCGCAACTTCTAGGCTGATTATTTTATACCTTAGTTCCCTCTTCTGGTACCCCTATATTCATTTGAGGGGAAATAAGTTCCAATTTCAGGGACGCCAATACGAGTATTTCTTCCATTTTTACAACCTAACCTGGAGGAACGAAAGAACAGTTGAGATTCCAATCGCGCGACAGATAGTAAAAGAGTGGAGGGGAAAGCAAATCTTGGAGGTAGGTAACGTCCTGTCACATTACATTTCGTTTGAACATGATATTGTAGACAAGTACGAAAGAGGAAAAGGTGTAATTAATCAAGACATAGTCGATTTTAGACCTAATCATAAATATGACTTGATTGTGAGTATATCAACATTAGAACATGTTGGTTGGGATGAGGTTCCAAGAGAAAATAGAAAAATCTTCAAAGCAATTCGAAATTTGCGAGAATCCCTTTCCAGTGGAGGAAAGATGTTCATCACACTTCCGCTAGGACAAAATAAAGAGCTGGACGATCTTCTTGAAAGAGGAGAACTAAGATTTCCTGAACAATACTATCTTGCAAAAGTAAGTAGAACCAATAAATGGCAACAAACAGATTGGGCTAGAGCCAAGGAATCGTCAGCCAAGTACCAAAATGGTGCGGTAGTAATTTGTGTCCTAGATAACAACTAGTCGGATGACCCAATTTCGCTACAAGGTATTTGTGAAATCGGAATCTAACTCTATCCAGCGTTAATTCGGTTTAAGGTTGGGTCTGATCCGAGAAATCTGGGCATGACTTCTGGACGTCTGTCATGGTTGCGGAAATACGTTGGCCTCCGACTCCCCGTTTAACCCTCTTTTTCATCTTTTTGTAGTCTTCCATTACACTGCTGCACCCGATGGTTGGGAAATCGGCATATGACATTTCTATATGCAAGTTGCCGAATCGGAGATGATTTAGTGTGAGATCAGCAACTGGAGATAAGTTACCGCTCGGTCTTGATTCTGTTCATCCATGTGAGCCGGATTTAAGCTTGACTCTTACACGCCGAGGCGAATTTATACCAATCATCCAGCTATGCGTGATCTCTTTCTGCTCCGATCCAGCACTGGCTTCTCCTTACGCATGAAGGTTATCGCTCTG
>JGI20133J14441_1003060_pt1 | contig 10710 bp, 11 predicted proteins | sample RS3BMetagenome_FD_14441 | JGI IMG/M metagenome (IMG submission 14441)
CCGAACGAACTTGCCACCATGTAGACCAGGAAGGAGATAATCAGAGGTGTGAGCAAAGCCAGAATCATTATCAGGAACTGCTCGAAAAGAGCCCGTGTTGCAGCCTGATGTCTTGCACTCATTCTTCAGACCCCTCCTTCGTGATTGTGATGCTCTTCCCCTGCACTTTGATCAGTACAGCGCTCCCCTGTTCAGCCCCGACCTCAAGGAATTCCTTCGTCAACGTCAGATAGAGTGTGCTTCCCATCCTTCTCACTTTACCGCGTCTGACTAAGTCTGTCATTATTTGTTGAGCTTGGGATGCTTTATAAGACAAAATCCTTTTAATTCTACCGTGCTTCTCCCCGACCAAGTCAGCGAGACGTTCTGTCGCTTCATTGCTCGCGTCATTCCTCAAACTAATAATAAACTATGCTCTTTAAGACATCAGAAAATCATTGGATCAGGCACCTGCTTGATCTATGGTTCAATAGATCTGGTTTTGAAGGGCTTCTATGCCAGCTGTTAGGTTACCGCCCGTCCCAAAACCCACCTTGACGAGCAGGTTCGTGACGCTCTGAAGTTGCATGTATTCGTAAGCTGCAGAAGCACCTACTATCACGAGCAAAAGTACCGGAGCAATGGTTGTAATGTTAAGGTATTTTGTTTCGCTCATCGTCATGCATATCCAACCCGTAATGTTTAAAGTATTACTTTGCTGATTCTCTTAACTGGGAAGGAGGCCGTCTCGAATTGAGAGATTTTCTCGACCAGCTACGGGTGGCGCTTGAACACAACCTCTATTACCTGGCGTTGATGGGTTGCCTTGTGATCCCTGATGTCTGTGGAGCGCTTTCTTCGGAGGATGGAGAAGCCAAACGTGAGAGATATGTTGATTGGTATAACAAATACATGTCCGAGATGTGTGGCTTCTTCGACGGACAAGACTGTTACTCGTTCAGATGTTCGATGCTACACCAAGGCAGCACCATGAACCCCAGGAGCAGCTATTCCAGAATACTCTTTTTGGAGCCAGGCGCAGACAGGAGAAACCTTATTCTTCATTGCAATGTGCTTAACGACGCATTGAACCTCGATGTCAAAATATTCTGCAACACTATGATCGAAGCTGCTGAGCGTTGGTTGGACGAAGTGAGCGGCACGGAACTCTTCAAGACTAACTTCAACAAATTCATCAGGAGATATCCTAATGGGTTTTCCCCCTACATCGTTGGAACGCCTGTAATCGGCTGAGAAGTTGATATGTTTGCCATCGCAAACTAGGAGGTCTTACGGGTACGATGGCGCCGAAATGTCAGTTGATGGCTTGATAGTTATTAGCTGGCAAACTTTCAAATAGCGCTTTTAACAACATCTTCTTTTATCCCACTTGGATCAAGACCTACTCTTTCTACTACAACTTCGTAAGGGAGCACTCAGAGTTGGGCTTCCCCCCAGCGCTCTACGACTCTCCCCTGAAAGACAGCTCCGAGGCAGAATGATTTATCTCGCTAGTTCAGGAGGCGATCCAATAGGCGCTATGTTGACACTATAGTCGCAGATACATTAGCATTAATGCTTGTCTCGAGGGACGTGTCCCACCACACAATGACCAAGGTGTAAACGCCTGCTTGACTTGCTTGCCACTGCAATGACGGGCTTTCAACCCCATATGCCAGTGAAAGTGGTGGGTACCTTGCAACGCCTTGATGATTAAGCCACCAGCCAGTCGTTTGGTTGAGAGACACGTAGCCCGCAAATAGTTCGACAGAACAATTGTATATTTGAGTGTGAGTAGAGATGAGAACGGTATCTCCTGGGTTCAGCAACGGCAGATATACCATGGCGCTCTTGGGGGTCGTAGCGTTGTCTATTCGAACTGACCCCGCAAAGAGGTATGAGTTCCTATCCTCTGATGCAACGATGCTAATTTTGATTTGACTTATCGTGAAGTTGCTCCCTGTCGCATGCAAACCGAATTCGGTATACGCATTAATAAGATTCGTCGGAACTATGAACCCATAATCCAGCCATCTGCCAGAGTTGTTCTTCGTAATCTGGGCGTAGTTGTACAACCATTGGTTGGTAGCGGGGTTGAAGAGGTTCAGGGTCAAGGACCCATAACCAGAGTCCAAGTACCTGAAATCGGCATAAACCAGCCTGTTATCAGTTTCTACGTAGAGCCTCGGTTTATTGTCGTTAGCAGTTACGTTTTGAGTCATCAAACCATCGACTAAGCTGGTGTTGGAAAGGTGGAACGCATAGGCCGGTAAACTGCTCTCTATTATAGGGTTCCTAATCGGTCCGACACCGAAGATCTGGGTAAGGCCATCGGCGAACAAAAGTGGGAATTCAGGAGATCCCAAGTAACGGGTGAAAGGAAGTGCTTGGAACAAACTTGATGTCCAGTCCTGAATTCTCACAAAGATATACTGAATCCCTTCGTTGCGCATGAAGTTCAACGCAGCACTGAGATTATCCAAATTATAGAGGGGAGCCGCATACGACGAATCAAGGTAGAACATCGAATCTGGAGATTGTAGCGAAAAACCCATGTAATATACCCGCGTCTCGAAGGTGGCAACCTTTTGGCCAGGTTCAACATGGCGGTCCAGCCAAAACCAACCAGATACGTCGCTACCATAAAGAAGAGGTAAGACGGTTGACGCATTCTCACCTGGATGAGTGAAGTACCGTAGATAGTTATTGGTTGCTTGCTCATTGAAAAACGGGATAAAAGTGTAGTTCTGTTGCCCCACTACGACGTATGATGGAAAGACTATCATAACGGCCAGAACAACTGGCAGTGCAATGTTTGCGAGTCTCCAGCCCCAGGTCCCAACAGACCGCAACGATTGTCGTATTGTTTCATGGGCTGAAGCAAGCATGCATCCGACTGCTATCGCAAAGTACGGTAACTCGAGCCAAAAGTACCGGACAAACGGCGCAAACAGCAAGAGAATTAGGGCTGACGGAAAGAGTACAAACGCGAGCAATGTCTTTTTTCTTCTGAGCGGCAGTATTGGTAATAGTAGCAGAGCAGGGAAGAGTAATGTGAAATTCAGGGGGTACAGGCTCGGGTAAGTTGGTAAACGAGTTAGAAACGCAGAGAGAGAAGGATTGTTCGGATCAACCAAACTGTACGCGACATACTTCCAGCTTTCTTCTGTAGTGGAAAACAGTGAAGCCGACAAGTTCAAGCTTGGAAATATGTTGCTTAGGAAGGGGTAGACGGGATTATGTAGAACAATCAGATTTTTGATGTATGGTGATGAGCCGAACAGAGCGAGCGAGGCCACAAAGAGGAGGAAGCCTTTGCCAGAAATCCCCTTTCTACGAACTTCAACTATCAAGGTCAGCAATAGCGGTACAGCAAAGTAGAGCGCTTGGTAGGAAGATAGGCATGCTGCGCCGAAAGAAACACCCAAACCCACGAAGTAACGCAACTTCGCCGGACTGTCTTTTGAAAGCCCAAGAATTAGGAATAAGAAGCTCAGTACTAAGAAGAAGGTTGTAGTTGTCTCTTCGGTAGCTTGGAACGCGTATGAAACATAAGAAGGGACAACCATCATGAGGAACGCGGCAATCGAGCCCGTTTTCTTTCCTCCCAGTTCACGTCCCGCTAAGTATGTGGTTAGAACCGACAGCAACCACATGGTCGGGGTTATTGCTTTAAGGAAAATGTCTTGCACCCCTCCAACGACGAGATAATAGTAAGTTCCAATGTACGAAAAGAGCAACGGATAATTCGCGCTACTTCCGAGGCCTACCCCTCCGCCATCAATAAGGGGCATGCCGTGGTTGTAGAACACTATCGCAGCAGCACTTGCATGATAGATAATCGAGTCCGTTTCCGCGATTGGAAAGAACAATGCATCATAGTATATGAACAACGATACGACTCCTATCGCAGCGAAGAGCACGCGCTCATAGACCTTACTCAAAGAGAGGATCGGATTCCATACAGAATAGATTTCTTTGACCCAGACGCGCAAACCTCCTTTTGACCTAAACATCCGAAGTGCTACACAAACCAAGATCACTGCAATAATTAGGGTCTCGACTGACCAAAGGTATAGAGCATGCACATCCGATAGTACGGTAACGATGAGACCAATGCTTGCGAATCCGAAGCCTAGAGAAGAAACCTTTGACAATAATGTGCCGTTTGATGTAGACTCGTTGGACGGAATAATTGTCGTTTCTATGAGCGTACCAACAAAGATGAGCTGCACAGTTGCGATTAGGGCCTGCGGTAAGCCGAACAGATTGAGGGGAGTATAGGTAATCGAAAAACCATTCAACACCTGGCGGAGTGCTATTACATACTGCCAATTCTCAGTCAGGGCGTAACTGAGAGTGAATACAACGACAACCAGAATTGTAATGTAGAATGCAAGGCCTTGACTGCTAACGAAGTAAACGCTCTCTGAAGACTCTGCTGTCGTATCTTTTTTAGTTTCGCGCTCCATATTTGGCAACGAATCTATCACTTTAGGTTTCCCGCAGCAACTCTAACTTATTGGTCGATGCCAAGTCCACTTTACATTTGCTATATAATTGAAAGCAAAAGTGAAGATTATTGCAAATATCTCGCTTGCTAAATAGTATATCCCAAAGATCTCCGTGAAGAGTACGAGCAAGCTTTCGTTGATGGCCAAGCCCACCAAACTGATAAGATTGTATCTCAAAAACCTAGTATGCCACCTATGGCTCTTTCTGGTCTTCTGGAAAGTCCATCTGTCATTGAGAATGAATGCCCAGATGATACTCGCTTCGATTCCTATCGCCGCTGAAAGCACGTAATAATAGCCGGCAAGCGATGTAAGCGCATCTGTTACAGCGATGATTATCGCTGCACCGCTTGCCCCTACGCCCACGAACTTTACAATTTCAGATTTCTTGTATGACCACCATGTCCTTAATATCGCACCTAGCTCGCTTGCTATTACCCTCGGCATCTTTCTGAAGCTGTATACATTGCTCTCTCCTCCTTCGCGACTCCGGTAAGATACAGGAACTTCGCTAAAAGTATAACCTAACATTGCTGCCCTAGCCGTGAATTCCAACCAGAAATTGTATTTAGAATACCTTACTTTTGCGGCTACAGATTTTGCCACGTGCACTTTCATAATCCTAAAGGCACTCGTCACATCGTTGCATGGAGGGTCGAAGAGCAGCCGCTCCAACAGCCTCAATCCAGAGGAGAGCACAACCCTGTAGAGAGGCTCCGACCTGTTCCTCCTTTGAGCCATCACAATATCAGGCTCCCCCTTCTTCATTGCATCCCAAAGTCGAAAGAAGTCTTCTGGATAATACTGACCGTCGGAATCAACAAACACAACATAATCAAATCTATCTTCATCTATGGCATTCAAAGCATCTCTGACTGCCGTTGGATATCCCTTCCTTTGGGGGCTCGTGTGGACTTTAACCCAGGGATATTTGGCCGCCAAAGAATTCAACACTTCTTTCGTGTTGTCCTTGCTACCGTCTTCGAAAATTAAAATAGATGAATTTGGAAGGTACCTCATCACTTTCTCATTTATCTCTTCAACCGTCTTCGCTATGGTCTCGCCTTCGTTGTAGACAGGCATAACAATGGCCAGCCTTTCCGTTGCCTGGTTTTCAAGCAAGTCTCTCCATCAGCCTTTTTTCGTCAACGAATCCCTTTCTGGGATGTGTAGTGGAGTACCACTTTATAGTCCGTTCCAGTCCTTCTTTTAAGGACACCTTAGGTGTCCAGCCTAATCTTTCTCTTGCTCTGGTTATGTCCAGAGCCCTACTGACCACACCAGTAGGCTTGGTTGTGTCGTATTGAATTCTTGGGTAATAGCCAACCAATTCAAAAATCATGTTAGCTACTTCTTTAAGCTTAAACCTCCTTCCCGTCCCTAGGTTTATCGGTGTTCCATCATCTATCTTCTCAGCAGCTAGAATGCACCCATCGACTATGTCACTTACGTAAGTGAAGTCTCTTGATTGTTCCCCGTTTCCCCAAATTACAAACGGATTCATTCGTTCATGAGCTTTATGAATAAGTGCAATGATAGCGTGAGTCTCATTTTCCCTTTCACCGTATGCTGTTACGAATCTGAGACTACATCCCTTGATACCATACTGCTTTATGAATGCGTTCAACTGAACTTCTCCCATGAGCTTGGCCCAACCGTACTCGAGGTCTGCACTAAGGGGTTTGTCCAAGATTGAGACGTCGCTGTCTTCCTCTTTTAACAAGTAATCAGAATTATAATCCTTCTGCAGTCGAGGGGGGTATACACACGCTGAGCTTGCAAACACTACTCGTTCCACTCCTGCACGATATGAAGCTTCAAAGACATGGTGATCGATGGATAAGTTTGAGCATACGTCCGCTGGATGAGTGTCGATGTACCCTCTCCCTCCGTGAGTCGCAGCAAGGTGGAATACTATCTCGTTATCCCTGAAGATACTTACGACCTGGTCAAGTGACGTATACTCCAGATCAAGGTAGATGAACTTGGCTCGTGGGCTGTTGTGCAAATTTTCTAGTTTTCCGCTGCTCAAATTGTCAACAACAGTAACGTCTGCACCCAGTAAGTGTAATTTGTCCACCAAATGACTGCCTATGAAGCTTGCACCACCAGTAACAACGACTCTCCTACCTCTCCAATCCATATTAGATCACCGTGAAGCTTTTCTTCTACGCTGTACCAAAAGTACGCCGACCGCTACCACTATGACAATAACTACTAAGATAGAAATTAACAGAAACCAGGGAAACGGTGTTGGCAGTGCAGTAGCGGTGATGGCAAAGACTGAAAGTCCAGGAGATTGCGCATGGATGTAAACGAATTGAGAATTTGAGCCTACAACCTTGCTAGCGAGTACACTCCACGACCCCTGAGAATAACGCTGGACTACTATTGTGTTGGGGTTTACCTTTGCACTCGAAATAGAGTTCTGGGGTATCTTAAAGTCGATGGTTGCAGATATAGTGCTATTGTCGACGCTTTCTGGGAGAATGATTTGGATAATCAATAAGGGAATACCGGTAGCCGTAGGAATCTCGGGCGGAAAGCCTGATAGCTGGAATATTTGTATTCTAAGGCTACTGAATGGAACGGACGTATTAAATGCTATCTCAGTAACCAACGATTGACTGTCCGTCTCAGTAACGTTGAATACGAATTGCGTAGTTGGCTTGCCAGAATAGGTAATTGTCGTGGTGTGGACTATGATGTCAGCGGGGGGGGGAGTTGGATATACCTGAGCCTGAGCATAAACACCAGGGATAGCCAAAAAACCAATAATCAATATCGTCATGGTGAGTGTTCTAGTGTTTTGACTCATCACGTCACTACACAAGTTCTCTTAGGTTTAAGAAGGTTATGGTTTACGACTCGGCGCTGTCAAGTTAAGGGATTTGAGCAGGACGTCTAACCAATCTTTCTCGACCGGATAGGAGGGGGCGTTGCCCCTCATCGTCTCATGAGCTATCCCAAGTTCATGAAGCGAGAGAGGACGTCCCTGTGGGTCATGGCCTACNGGGTCTATGTCTATTACTCAGCACTGAGTTTGAGGAAGGCGTCAAGGATTCTTGAGCCNNTCCAGAANAGGAGCTATGAAGCGATACGCCAGTGGGTCCACAGGTTCTCCTTTCTGGCGAGCAGGTTCCGAGTGAGGAGGGACTCCGTGCATTCCATCCTTATAGATGAGACCATGATACGCATTAGAGGGAAGGAGGCATGGGTCTGGGTCGCCTTCGACCCCCTTAACAGGCAGTTCCTTGGCTTCAGGATCTGCTATCAGAGGAACATCTTGGATGCCTACTACTTCATCCGGCACCTCCGCTCCAGGTATGGCAGGAAGCCAATCTGGACGGACGAAGGGACTTGGTACCCCGAGGCATGCAGGTGGCTTGGAATGGAGCACCACGTCTACCTCATCGGATGGAAGAACTTCATGGAGAGGCTGAACGAGACCTTCAAGGACAGGGTCGAGTGTTTCGATGATTACTTCCCCTGCTGGAAGGAGGAATGCAATAGAAGGCACGTCTTCCTCTGGATCAAGATGTTCTACTTCTACTACAACTTCGTAAGGGAGCACTCAGAGCTGGGCTTCCCTCCAGCGCTCTACGACTCTCCCCTGAAAGACAGGTCCGAGGCCGACCGCTTTATCTCGCTGGTCCAGGAGGCGATCCAATAGGCGCTGACTTGACAGCGCCATATGGGGTGATTTTTACAGAATATGGATTCATAGTAACATTTCTCAGCGTGCTAATTTGCTATATTTCGGCAGTGAGAAGATTTCCTAGGTTGAGAGTCTGGTTACCATATATAACTATTATATTCTCATATGAAGCACTAGGAAGCGTTTATCGTGCTGCAGAATCAAACAGGGGCGTTTCCCAGGTGTTTAGACTGGATCACGCAATATGGGGTTTTAACCTGACCGGGGCCTTGCAGTCTACATTATTATCCAATTCATTTTCGGATTTCATGATATGGGTTTATGCAATTCACCTGCCGTTGGTTGTGTTTTCAGTGGTGTTTCCTTGGTATGTGAGTAAATTGGCCTATTTTGAGTATCTGTATTTACTCGTCTTAGTTGTACTTCTAGCGCTGTTTACTTTTTTAGTTATGCCTTCTGCGCCTCCTTGGTACAGCGGACAAGCTGTAAATCTGCTCGCCTCCACAAGTAAATCTGGATATCTTTACCATTCATTGAGCTCGATTGTAGAATCGGATCCACTTGCGGTCTTTCCGAACCTTCATGCTGGATTGGTTATACTCTTCATATGAGGGTTGTGGTCAGCAAGGAGGCTTTATGGTGTACCCGTTATCCCTATAGCAGGGCTTGTGCTCCTATCAACATTATACCTCGGACAGCACTTCATGATCGACCTGATGGCCGGTGGAATCTATTCGCTAGCCGGAATCGCATTTTCCCAAAAATCAGCTCCCTAAGTAGTCAGAAAGTAAGAATTAANCGCTTTAAGNTCATCTAAATCTGATATAAAATCATCTTACGTAGTAGTCCTTTACTCTTATAGTATCTTCTGGATGAGGTGATGATGCTTCATCTATGAGCGTGTTTCTCAAGGCGACGATGCTGTGCACGGTTCCAGGTTCTATGGTTTGTCTCTGGCCTACTTCAAGCTGAATTGGTGGCATATCCTGATATTCAACTCTGACTTTGCCCTTAACAACGTAAAGTGTTTCCATCTTCCGTTCATGATAATGCATACTTGTTCTATAACCTTCCTTAATGTACAGTTTCTTCTGAAGATAACTGTTGGTCAAAGCGACTACAAGTTCATAACCCCAAGGCTTATCCGTCCTGTTCTGATAGATGTTTCTTGTCTCTTCTAAGTCCTTCATGCTATCAAGTGATTTCCAAATAACGTCAGGGTCAGTTTCGACATAAACCCCTAGCTTCCCAGCCTTTGCAAGTTTAGGAAATACGTCATTTTCAATATTACTCGGCGGTTGGACATCGCCGCTAAGCTCCAGAAGTTCCTTTGCATCCCTCACGTGGTATACACCTCCATTTATGTAGTAAGGGAGAACGGGCTTTTCTCTGAAGCTTATAATCGAAGTACCGCTTATCTCCATGGTTCCGTAAGGACTTCTCATTTGAACACCAAGTATAGTGACCGGATGACTTCCATTTGCAAACATTGAAGCGAGGTCAACGTCAGTAATGATATCTCCATTCATGATGGCCAGCGGTCCTGTAAGTTCAAGCTCAATTATTGCCTTTCTTATTGCTCCCCAAGTTCCGACAGGTCTTTCCTCCTGCAAGTGTGTTATCTCTAGCCCCTTCCAGCTACTCCCATACCTTTCCTTCACAAGCTCATGAAGATGACCCGTTAAGAGGACAACACGCTTCACGCCGGCGAATCTAAGATCGTTAAGTTGTTTGTCCATTACACAATATCCACTCTTTATTTCTATCAAGGGCTTTGGAGTGGTGTCGGTTATCGGTTTGAGTCTCTTTCCGTATCCACCTGCAAGTATTATACCAGTAAGTGGGCTCAACGTGCTGCACGGAATAGTTTAATTATATAAACCTAGTCGTATGTGAGACGGAAGAAGAATAATACTCAAGCAGACTATAGTATGCGCATGTACACAGCACTAGATGTGCATAAGGTCTACTCTCAGATTGCCGTAGATGATTGAAGTAGCATTCTCGGTCGTAAAGAGGGTGGTCGGAGAATACGTTGTGGCAAAGTTCGTCAACATGGTAAAGGAGATGATGATAAAGGTATCAATCTACGACGGATTCATCAAGGCTATGGTGTAGGACCTAAAGGATGCCCAGCCACGACCATGCTGGCCATGGATTCATGCAACATAGTAGTGATAAATGCTCTATTGCATGACTCTGCGCTCAAGCATGGAGAGAGCTGGGGCATCGTCTGATTCCTACGCCATCGCTGTTATGAACGTGTTGTAGATTGATGTCTTCATCGCCATCTCCTTTGCCATGTTGACGAACTTCCTTGAAATTGAAATCATTGTTTGTTTTAATTCTACCCACCCTGTTACCCCCTCAACCCTAACGGGTTCACTGTAAGTTTTAACTCTACCGTGTTTCCCGTCAACTCGATGGGATGCTGATAATCAGACCTTGCTTTCGCGAGTTTTAACTCTACCCTGTTTCCCATCGACCGAGTCCGCGAGGCGTTCTGTCGCTTCATTACTCGCATCATCCATCAGTATAATGGACTATACTTTTTAAGAC
>JGI20133J14441_1003062_pt1 | contig 10708 bp, 10 predicted proteins | sample RS3BMetagenome_FD_14441 | JGI IMG/M metagenome (IMG submission 14441)
CCCTTCCGACGAGAGCTTCGTTGTAGCTGTGCCAGTCCCTATGGTCAAGCATGGGGTCGTAAGATATACGCATGGTATAAGCACACTTGAGTCAAAATCAATGGACTATAAGCTCAGATCGTGCAACACAACAATAGGAAAAAAAGTTAAAAACTTGAAGCTCTCAGAGCGATAACCTTCATGCGTAAGGAGAAGCCAGTGCTGGATCGGAGCAGAAAGAGATCACGCATAGCTAGATAACTGGTATACCCTCCGACCTGAAGAGGTGATGAAATAAGAGTTATATGTAGCTCACATAGATAATGGTGTAATAGCTAGTTTATTCAACAACATATAAAACTGACAGCCTATTCTGCAGATTAAACTTTGCATGACGTATTCAGCTCCCTGAGCTTTCCTGTCAGGAACCTGCTTGACGAATCCGGTCTTAAATCCCCTACTCCACCTCAGGAAAAGGCCATTCCTGCAATAAAGAGTGGGAAGAATCTACTTCTTGTCAGTCCTACAGGCTCGGGAAAGACAGAAGCGGCGATGATACCTATTCTTGATTCCATGATAAGGGAAGATATGTTAAAGATTGCAGGTGTGAAGGCAATATATGTAACTCCGCTGAGAGCTCTGAACAGGGACCTGCTGAGCAGGCTTGAGACCTGGTGCAAAAAGTTGGACATAAAGATATCAGTGAGGCACGGCGATACAACGATACAGGAAAGGAGGGTTCAATCCCTTTCACCTCCAGACATAATAATAACAACCCCAGAAACGCTTCAGGTCCTTCTTGTATCAAGGAGGATGAGGGAGTATTTCTCTACTGTAAAATGGGTTATAGTAGATGAAATACACGAGCTGGCTTCTGACAAGAGGGGTAGTCAACTTGCTGTCTGCCTTGAAAGGCTGAGCAGGCTGACTGAAAAGGACTTCCAAAGAATAGGCCTTTCGGCGACTGTCGGTGATCCAGAAATAATAGCAAAGTTTCTTTCTGGAAACAGAAGAGATTGCGAAGTTATAGAGATCAAGCTTCAAAAGCCATTCGAATTTGAAGTAAAATATCCTGTTGCAGGAGAAGAAGATTTAACCGAATCATCAAGATTGCAGACGTTTCCGGAAGTGGTGGCGAGGCTCAGACTTATTCATTCAATGCTCAGAGAGGGAGCGACTATAATCTTCACAAACACGAGGTCTGAGGCTGAAATACTTTCAAGCAGGTTGAGGGTGTGGGACCAGAAATTGAAGCTAGGAGTTCATCATGGCAGCCTCTCCAGGGGAGCAAGGAACAAGGCCGAATCAAGTCTGAAATTTGGAGAACTCCAGGCTATAGTCTCTACAAGCAGCCTTGAAATGGGAATAGATATAGGCAGGGTTAACCTGATAATTCAATACGGTTCTCCAAGACAAGTTACAAGGCTTGTTCAGAGGGCAGGAAGAAGTGGTCATACACTCGAAAAGACAAGCAGATGCCTTATAATAACCCAAGATTCTGATGATGCTCTTGAAGCTGGAGTCATCTCAAAATTCGCCCTTGAAGAAAAGATAGAAAGGGTCGAGCCGTTCGAAAAACCGTATGACGTTCTTATTCAGCAGGTTGCAGGGATGCTTATCGAGAGGAGAAGCTGGAAGGTTGAAGATATGCTTGAAATTCTGAAATCCTCATACCCTTTCAGAGACCTAACACTTCTCCAGCTTCAACAGTGCCTTGAATTTATGCAATCGATGAGGCCAAGGCTGGCAACTTTTAACCAGGGGATAATATCAAGACCGTACGATGCATCAGCTCTCTTCAACTACTATTTTTCAAACCTGTCTATGATCCCTGAGACAAAACAGTACCCTGTAGTCCTTTCTGGAGGTGAAGTGGTGGGGATGCTGGATGAAGAATTTGTTGCTAAGGAAGGCGAGATAGGGAAGAAGTTCATACTTGGAGGTTCGGCATGGAAGATAGAGCAGGTGTATGAAGGAAAGGTATATGTGAGAAGCGAGGAGGACCCCACTGGAGCTGTTCCGAGCTGGGTGGGCGAAGAGATACCTGTTCCGTATGAAGTGGCTGCAGAGGTCGGAAGGCTCAGAAGGATTGCTTGTAAAAACATTTCAGACAGAAGCAGTTTGGAAAATATAGCGTTACAGTACAATATGGATAGAGTTTCATTCATGCACGCATTGAAAGAAGTCTCCGAACAGTTAGATTCTGGACTTGAGATACCTGACGATACAAAGGTCACAGTAGAGTCGTGGGGAAGCATGGTTATAATACATACCCACTGGGGTCTCAGGATAAACAGAACCCTTTCAAGGATACTTGCAAAGCTCTTATCTCAGGAAAGGAGGGTTACATCAGGTGAAGATGCATACAGAGTTGTCATTGAAGGAAGAGGAATAAATAGTGCGGAAATTGCTGAATTGCTTACCAAGCTCCCCTTGATGGATATTGAATCTATACTCAGGTCAGCGTGCGAAGACTCTGGCTTCTTCAGGGTCAGGTTCATGCATGTTGCAAAGAAGATGGGTATTATAGAGAAAGATGCTGACCTTACTAGCTCTCTGCTGCAGAAGGTGATGTCTCTTTACAAGGATGGTGTGCCGTTTGAAGAAGCTTGGAGGACCTTTAAGCATACTGACGTGGATATAAGGGGCCTTTCTTTCTGTCTGTCACTTATATCAAAGGGACTTGTAAAGATAATAGACATAGGTAAACTTGAGACTCCTTCTCCTCTTGCTTCTATAGCACTGGAAGAGATGAGCAGAAAGGGAGAGGTTATGGACCCTTCAAGGTTAAAGAGACTGGCTCTTGAAGGGGCCAAGGTAAGAGCATATGGTACACCCTTTCTTGCTGTCTGCACAGACTGCTGGAAGTATGTTGAAAACGTCTACCTTAGTGAAATTGAAGAACTCAAATGTCCCGAATGTGGCTCGAGAAAGGTTGCAAGCGTACAGGAGGAAGAGGAGGTTGTTGAATCGATTTCAAGGAGAATGCAGGCAGGCGAAAAGCCTGCTGAAGGGACAAGAAGGACATACGAGAAGATAAGAAGAAGCGCTTTGCTTAACGATAAATACGGTGTCAATTCTGTTATAGCTCAATTCTTCAGAATACAGCTGAAGGATATTGAGGAGATCCTTTCAAAGCACCTTGTAGCTGACGACACCTTCTATCAGGCTCTTCTCGACGCAGAAAGACGGGAAAATATCAGGAGGTTCATATCATAAGATTTTGACATACCTTCAAAATTCATCCGGGATTTTTTGTCAGAATTGAAGTTAATAACTCGTTCATGTCTATTTCAACCTTGCTTCTCCATCCCGTCTTCAAATAACCCGAATCCTCTTCTATATAACCCAGCCTGACAAGCTTTGATACTATCTGCTCAGCCCTCCATGCAGGCAGCTTCTCCTTTAAAATTTCAAGAATGGTATCTTTTGATTCAGAACCTCCTTTCGTGTAAATTGTTGCTAGCGCTATTGCAAGGCTTGCAGCTTCTTCCATCCTTAACCAGCCTCCCACATCCCTATCAAGCACTGGATATTTTGACACAAGAACGAACCTAGCTTTATCAAGCTGCTCCTCATCCTCATCTGGCACAACTCTCAGCATAAGACCCAGCTCGTCAGCCTTGGCTTCTATCAATGGTATCAATCTCTGGTAGTTCCTTCCTAAAATTCTTTTCAATTCCCAACCTCTGCAACCTGGCTGGCTATGCCTTTGCATAAGAAGGTAGACCAGTGCTTTTCTTGCCTTCTCCTTCAGCTCTTCTGATTCTGCATCTTGGCTCATATTGCTATCGCCACAGAACTGTCGGGAGTACCATCTCCTTGCGTAAGTATATACTTTGATATTGAGGGGTCAAATCTTACCGTTACTTCACCACTTGCACATAGAATTGATATTATGTAAGCCAATCTCAACCTCTCCTTTCCTTCCCTTTGTGAAAGGTATTCTTCATATAGTATATTTGACGTTGATAGCTTAGCACGAAGGTCAAGCCTGACATCGTTCAACTCTCTTTCTATGTCATCAAGCTGAAGATTTAACTCCTCCAGCTTTTCATTTGTAATATCTGGAATCGGCCCGAGCTTTCCCGTTTTTCCCCATCCTAATAACGATATCCAGTAATCTGCAGCCATCTTTAGCCTTGGAGTTGAGAGATGCATTACCGCTGTAGGAAGATGCTGACTCCTGTAAAGGCAAGCAGCAAGAGGTTGAAGGTCAAGACGGTACAACCTCTCTTTAAGCATTTCCTGGCTTACCCCGAGGGACCTGAGCCTGTCAGTAAGCCATTTGTCCTGCATGTACACTATCTTGCTTACAGAATTTATTGCCTTAGCATCCTTGACCAGTTCATCTCCGTTCAGCTTATCATAATCCTCCTTTAGCTCAGAAAGTATTGAAATTACATCTACAGCGAAGGGGTCAGCTCCAGTCTTCTTCACCTGATCAGGTAGGACTTCTATTCTCTCCCTCAATTCTTCTTTTCTACTTCGCTGCAACCTTCTCCACCTGCCTTGCCCTGCTTGACGAGGCGACCTTGTGAACCATTATGTAATTGGCATTCGGGTCGTAAACGTCAGGCTCTATAGGTGTTATGACGAGGTATTGTGTTGACGCATCCTTCCTGAACATTTCGTATATTGTCTTCATGAATAACTGTCTGTTAATCCTATCCATATGTACATCAAATTCGTCGACTGCCCTGAAGGGAGAGACGACTTTGCCCTGCAGAGCTAGAAGAAAAGCTGCTACTGCTGTGCTTCTCTCACCTCCACTCTGAGTAAATTCATCAAGGGGTACAAGTTGGTCTCCACGGAAAGAGACAAGAAGGACCAACCCAGCATTTACAGGTTCTTCTACGTTTATGATAGCTACTCTGCCGTTAGCTCCAATTGTAGAGAGCACCTCCCCATACTTCTTAGATAGCTCCGCTATCAGGCCCTGTATTTCCCTCTTCCAGACAGAAAAACGATCCTGAACTTCTTTAAGGGTCTCATGCTTGTTCCTATCAAGTTCACCGATCCTCTCTGATAGCTGAGTTATCTTTGACTTGAATTCATTATACATCTGCTCAGCATCAGCAGCCACATCACCAAATTCCTTTATCTGAATTTCAGCAACTTTAATTTCAGCCTGTATATCGTTGATACTTCTTATCGATTCAGGTCTTCTCCCCAATGAATCTGCTTCTTTAGTCAATATCTCAATTTCTGATTTGGTCTCTTCTCTCTGCTTCATCAGCTGTTTCTCTTCCTTCTGCAGTTCATTCAACCTGAAATTCAGTACAGCCAGCCTCTCTCTGTTACTTGCAATCTCTTCGACTGCATTGTTCAAAAAGTTCAAAGTGTTTGCAACATCAATATCTGCCCTATTCAGGTATTCCTCATTCAGCAATTCATCTTCAAATAGACTTCTTATCACTTCTTCAATACCCTTTTGTCTCGCCACCTTTATTATGTCGTTTTCAACTGCAGATTTCTGTCTCATCCTTTCTGACGATGTGTAGTCAACCAGTGCCTTCTCATATTTAATTCTCGCATCAGAAAGCCTTCCATTCTGCTCCTTTATTCTGCTCTGCATCTGCTCCAATTCATTATGCAGTCTTTCGAGTCTTTCCTGAATAGCATGTAATGAGCTTTCAGCCTTTGTAACCTTGGCCCATACTTCCTCAACCTTCAGACTAGCTATCTTTCTTTTTAGCTCCTGAAGCTTTACAAACTTCTCGTATTGCTCTTTCCATCTTTCAAGGGCTACAGTTACGCTCTGAAGCTCCTTCTCCTTCTCCTCCCTTTCGCTCTTTATCTTTTCAAGCCTCTCCTTTGCTTCTAGAAGGCTTTTTCTGTATGCAGAGAGGCCTACAGCGTCTTCAACCATGCTTAGTTTCTCTTGGGGAGTTACTACACTAAATGCATCTCCTAGTCCCTGATGCATTATAACAAGCATATTATCGGGGTTGAGACCAAGCTTGGAAAGAGTCTGGGTCACTTCTATTTTACTCGCTTCTTTGAAATCTATTTCAAACCAGTATGTACCATCTTTCCTTATGTACCTGGATAAATGAATAAGGTCTGACTATAAGGCAATGGCCTCTTACCGTTTTTCTGGGAGTTGTTAAGCAAGAGTGTTACTCTAGCTATATCCTTCCCCCTTTTAACCAGGTCACTCAACCTTCTTGACCTTTCCGTATAGGCCTGGCCCAATGCGACAGATATTCCAAGAAGTATGCTTGATTTTCCTGCTCCGTTCGGACCTAGCACAACGTTTAGGCCGTTCTTCAAAGGTATCCTGCCATAGTCGTAGCTCATGAAGTTTTCTAGTATCACTTCTCTTATGAACGGTTCAGAGGGAGGCATCCTTTTTGCGGCAAAACTGCTCTTATTTAATTCTACGGATTATTTTTCAGACTTTCCATAAAGGCCCTGAGGTCTGAAATGCTTGGGCTTCCTCTAGTCTGGAGCTGTGTAGCCTTAAATGCACCTGCAGCATTAGCTCTCTCCAAGGATTCCGCTTCAGAATACCCTTCAACCATGGAAGAAGCAAAGCAGCCTATGAAAGCATCACCACATCCAACAGTATTTACAACCTTCCTTCCCAATCTGGTGAGGTCAATGCCTTCAGCACGAAGCATACCATTATTATCCAAAAGTATGGCACCTCTTTCTCCTAGGGTAGCTATCAGCTTCACCTTCTGAGAATGCTCTGAAAGCATTCTATATGCTTCTTCAGGCTTATCCTTGTATGTCAGGCTCTTCAACTCCTGCTCGTTCAATACAAGATAGTCAACAAATAGAAGAAGTCTTATCACATCCTGCTCATGACCCAATGCTCTGACGCCAGGAGCCCAGATCACCGTTTTCGTTTTAGATATTTCCCTGAAGAGAGATTCGGTGTATTCTAAAGGTGGGTCCATTGCAACAATTATTTTAGCTTTTTTCAATATCTCGACTACTCTTCTTCTTTTTATAAAGTCTGGATTAAGGTAGGCATTCGCTCCGAAATGAGTGTATATCTGGTTTTTACCTTTTGGGTCTATAAGAATGTAGGCTTGTCCCGATTCAACTCCCTCAAGAAATACCAATCCTGAAGTATCAACTCCCTCCATCTCGAATATCTCTTTCTGTCTCTTTCCGATTTCATCCTTACCAACCGCACCTAAAATACCAGCCCTCCCCTTGCCCAGCAATCTTGACGATGCAACAGCAACGTTTGCGGCCTTGCCTCCTGGCACTCTGGTCAGTCTGTTTACAGGTATCTCAACTCCTGCGGGGTTAAGAGTATCGACAAACAGGTTGATGTCCCAGTTGACAGCTCCTGTCGAAATAACCTCTACTGCCATGATTTTTCTCCTTATTCAGACTACTTTAAAGATATTGTTAGAGGGAACGGTTAAATCTCAATTACTATAACCAGCTGACTAGATTTAGCATAATGGTTTATCAAAACCCAACAGGAAGACTCATTCCATTTATTGNTTGGATGGTAGCGAGCCTAAAATAAATTCAGATGCAAATATTTTTGCTGACAAACATAGATCTATTCCTGAACCTATGGACNATAGGTTACCTATGAGTAGGCTTCTAACACTGCATAGAGAAATGACTGATGCCAGAGCTGCAAAGCATGTGTCTTGCTCAAAGGGACCCATTAAGGCTCCGGGGGGCAAATATACTACATAAAACCTTCAGAAAGCATGTGCATTCAAGCGCTGGAGGATGAAGCAGGAAGCTCAATACCTATCTTCTGCAAGAACTTCACACATCCCCTTCGTATGAGACCAGAGTTTCTTTATACTTCCTTCCATGAAAGACAGTGCCTGGCTCCAGAATTCTTGCCTTTCTCTTTTCAAGTATTTTGCTTAGCGCTGAATTAATCTCCTCTACATCTTTCAGGAAGAGCATTTCAAGCGGAAAGTCAACCCCCACAGGTCTATATGGTATTTCGTGCCTTGTACTCTTGGCGGGAAATAGCTCTTTCAATTTGGCAGAGTTAATTATCTCTTCCTTTTTTGGAGTTCTCGGATAAAAGATGCATTCAAACGAATCCAACAGCTTATCAACAGCATCATCAGGCAGAAGATATACAGCTAAATGCCTGCTGTATACTTCATCATCAAACCTCTTCACAATCTTCTTTGGATATTCTTTGCCTCCATCGATTAATGAGACAAACGCATCTTTTCTTGAGACTAGTGCAGCTTGAATGCTTCCTTCATCAACCTTTTGCAAAGCTAGCCTTGGATCAGAGAAACTCTTCATTCCTAACAGGGAGGCAATGTCTTCACAAATCTTTGGGCCAGCATTAAAAGCCCTTATCCATCTGCCTACTTTAATTCTATCATCATAGTAGTTAACATAGCAGACTATGCATGACTTTGCATCTAACCTTTTCAGTGAATGATATCTATGCATACCATCGAGAATTGTCTTTGAGGATAAGTCCACTATGATAGGGTCTCTCTGCATTCTTTCTTTACTAATTCTCTCTGAAAGTTGTTTGACCTCAGCTTCTATCACATCTTCGTGAGGGAGAAGGCTGTTCAGATCAGAAGCAGCAAGGTGTAGGTTAAAACCCTCTGATTCAAAGGTTGTAAAGGGCTTCAACTTGAGGGGGCCGCACCCTTTACTTCAACCTGAGCTGTCTCTTTTTGACCCTCCTTCGTCTCTTCTTCCTGTAGCTTGAAGTATCTTGTTATGTAACCTGCAACTTCGTTTCGGAGGGATTTGGACCTGAATATTGCCAGTTCAGTCAGAACTTTCTTGTTTGCTTCATAATCAGAAGAAAATTTTCCAGGAAATTGGTTGATCAGCTCAGTTGCAAGCCTCCTTATTCTGTTCATTTCAGAATTCTCGCCTCAGCTTCCTCATTTATATATTTAAAACTGTTATTGATGGATTCGTAGCTTCAATCCAATATAATTCCTAAAGTTTCTTTCTATCGCTTTTTCCATATCTTCAGCATCGAGCTTCTTATGTATTGAAAGCGAAAAAATAACACTTGCGACAAACCTGGGGTCAGTCTCCATCTCTTCAAAGCAGGCTGAATATCTTACTGGTGCGTCTGATTCGGTCATCAAATTTTGTAAGGGGCATTTTGCTATCAGCTTCTGAAGCTTCTTGGAATAAACGCTCGCCGGTCCGAACCCTATAAGATAGCCTCTGTCACAGGCCTTTGCCAGCTCGGCGTCGTTGCCTGAGAACCAGTGTAGCATCACACCATTGAGTTGATAACTTCCAAGGGTCTCTATCACTTTCTCAGTCTTTCCTCTTGAATGAACGTTAACGGGCTTCTTCAATCTTTCAGCTATCTCCAGCTGCAGTTCAAAATTCCTATTCACTGTGTCATTTCTCTCATCAAGTCCAATTTCACCGATACCGTCTATAATATCTGCTTTAGATTGTATTGTTTGAATCGTCTGTTCAATATCGCTCTGGTCAGAGTTGGGATGAAGACCCACAAATGAATAGACATTTTTTCCTATTTTCTTCTTTAATTCAATAACTTCATCTGCATCTTTTGAAGATGTTGAATTGATGACGAGGTATAGTTCTCCTTTTTTTACATCTCTTTCTGCGTCTAATACATAGTTTTCAAGCGGGAGGCGGGAGAGGAAACAAGGTCCCCGCACTCCCAAACCGAACCACAGGAGGTTGGTCTAAATGCTGGANGANGAATGGNATATAACGGACGGGGAAACGACATACATTGAGCACAACAGCCCATACGGTGCAGCATCACATACACAGCAGGACATCAGCAGCATCCTCAAACGACCGGTATCCAAAAAAACGACGAACTGGGCCAATGCAGTGACGCGTGATTCGAGCACAGAGGCACTGCAGCTNCAGGTAAAGCAGGTTGTAGAAAAACTTGGTCTGCAAAGGAAAGCTGTGNTGATCGAGCAGGAAGCAACCAAACTCAGAGCATCTGGAATGAAGGTGCAGGATGCTGTCTACGCTGCAACGGCGCAAGTCCTGCAGGAATCCGGGTGGAATATCAGACGGATCGCGCAGACGCTGGGAGAGATGAACAGGAAGCTCCTGAGGGTGAAAGACCTGGTCGTTACCATCATCCCGGACAACAATCATGCATCAAATTGTTGGCGGACTCACAATCATGCGTCAAATTGTTGGCGCGCCAACAATCATGCAGTATCGGTATTGATAAATGGCGAACAAAGAGAGGCCAAGCTCTTCACTTACAACGGCAAGCTCAAGCTCCGCGTCAAACTCTACGAGACTGACAACGGCAAGGTGCTTGAAGTGAAGGGGGCGAAGCTGGCTGCCGTGCCCACCCAGGAAAAGTGGGTAAGCCCTGATGAACGGCGAAGGCTGGAAGTCCTTGACGAACACAGAGGCATCCTGACTACAGATGAGTCGTTCGAGCTGTTCAGGCTCATGAAGCAAGCGGGGTTCGTTCGCAAAGCGGGCGTCAGGACAGAGCCCTCAGCCAGGCTCAGTGTGGTATGGTACACCTGCTCCATCGACAAGCTTCCCCTGACAAAGCTAATTATGCAGGAGGCAGGGATTTTGCAAAAAATTCAACTGCTTTATGCAAAAAAACTAAAGGAAAAGCTGGATGCATCAGGCTTCAACAAGAGGCTTGAGAAAGTGAAAGATGGCGAATCATACACAAAGACACCCAGGCTCCTTGCGGAGGAAGCGCTGCTGGAAGCAGATGCAGAGGTGTGGAAAATTCTGCCATGGCACACCAGATGCTGCGTCAGGCGTTTGG
>JGI20133J14441_1003064_pt1 | contig 10705 bp, 12 predicted proteins | sample RS3BMetagenome_FD_14441 | JGI IMG/M metagenome (IMG submission 14441)
TATCGTTTCATATTCCTCCGTTCCTTGTAAACAAAAAAAGACCGTTGCTTAGGTCCATTTTGGTCACACTGTTACTTTATGAGCCAAAAGCGCTGCCTTGAAAATTGCATCCTCGGCCGTTTTACCATCCTTTCGATACCATATTCCTTTGTAAAATACAGAAGCAATAGTAAATGTACCAGGTGGATACTTAAGTACCTCATAGTACTCAAATCTTTCAAGCACTTCGTTACAAGACAATCCTTCCGGGAATCCCCCGAGTATCGACATCACCAAGTACTTTCGTTCATGCGCAGTCATACGCCCCCAAATTTCTTGCACGAGTATCACTCCTCATGAACTGTAAGGTGGACCCCTTTGTCAAGACACGGTTTTTGACTTCATCGTTAACCTAGCCATCTTTCAGTCAAGGAACCGTGGAATACCGCAGCGAAGCGAGGATATGCCGCGAAAGTCCTTGACAGTTCGACTGCCCTTCCATCCTTGTGGTCCAGGAGGAAGACGACTGTAGGGAGTCTTACTCCTTGGCAACCGGTACTGGAGGGGACGGCCGTCACACGGCGTCCATCAGAGACGCGGTCGCCTCGGCAGCACGGTACACGGTCTCTGGGTACTGATAGCCAAGAGACTGATGGGGACGCGTTTGGTTGTAGTGCCGTATAAACTGCGCGATCTGTGCCCGCGCGTGCCTCGGAGACTCGTACTCATGCAGGTACACCTCCTCGTACTTGAGGGTTCTCCAGAATCGCTCTGTGATGATGTTGTCCAGCGCGCGTCCCTTTCCATCCATGCTGATTTGGACGTGGGACTTCTCGAGCAGCTCCGTATACTGAGGACTTGTGAAATGACTGCCTTGGTCACTGTTGAGGATAGACGGAGTGCCCTTGGACAGGGCCTCTTTGACCGCCTCCAGCACGAACGGCATCTCCAGCGTCTGATCGAGTCGCCAGCTCACCACATAGCGCGAGTACCAGTCGATGATCGCCACAAGGTACATCCATCCCCTTTTAAGGCGAATATACGTGATATCAATACCCCACACGTGGTTCGGCCGATCGGGCGTCACATGGCGGAGCAAGTAGGGATAGACGCGATGCTCCATGTTCCGTTTNCTCAAGTTCGGGCCCGGACAGATTCCTTCGATCCCCATCTCTCGCATGCACCGTTGCACCCGCTTGCGGTTGATGCACAAGCCCTGNCGGCGTAGCTCCACCGTGATGCGCCGCGANCCATACACTGGGTGACGGGTATAGATCTCGTCAATCGCGTGACGCAAGTTCACCTCCTCGGCGGCGGGCTCGACGGGCTTGTAGTACAGCGAGCTTCGGTTGAGGCTNAAGATGTCGGCTTGTGCCTTGACTGAGACCTTCTCGTTGCCCCAATCGAGCATCGCGCGCCGTTCATGCTCACTCCGGCTCAATTCCAGATTTTTTTTTGATCCACTCGAGTTGAGTGGATAGCTTACCGACCCGTGCGTACAACCGATCCATTTCCTGCTCCTGCAGGCGCCGTTGCTTGGTTACCTTACGCTCGTCTACGAAAACGGCGGCCAGGTTGTCTAGGGCGGCCTTCTTCCACTGGCTGAGTTGTACAGGATGGATCCCGTACTCTGAGGCGATCTCCGACATGGTTTTCTGCTCACGGAGGATCTCTCTGACGACCTGCGCTTTGAACTCGGGTGTGTAGGTTTTTTTCATACTCTTAGTCTTACATCGCCTTTCACCTCGTGTCTAGTTTCTTGGGTCCACTATACTGCTCCCCCAATTCTATGAGCTTTATCTTGTTTTGATGAATAATGTTGCCGCTTACGTTACATGGCGGCCCGAATCTCACCGACAATGTCGTGAGAATGCTCCTGTTGCCGCCCACTTTATTAGGCGATGCTTTTCTCGAATTTGCTGTCATCTGCCGACGGTGAGAGCCAGCACTGATTGGCACACGATGAGGACTAACGGAGCGTCACCCAGGGTGAGCCTGTAAAGGGACGCTGTTATGCCTTGACAGGCGGAATATGGCACCCACACTGGACTTGGTGGCTGAAACCACATACCTGTGGATTCAGCCTAGTCCACGATAAGTGTCGTGCCTCGACTAACTTGGTGGCAAGTTGTCGGTACAGTGATTCCGCCAATGACGGTGGGAGCATCACCGCCAAAAATCGTGAGTGTCAACACAAGACAGACCCATCCTTTAACATGTAGTCTCCTCCTCAAATAACTTGGCCGTTATAAGAGAAGGGATTCGACGAGGGTGGGTCATTTTCATTCCGGCCCTAGTGGGTCAATTGTAGTCCGGCCGCTACAGCGGCGGCCGTGGACACGTAAAATGGGACCATCGATAGCTAGCGTGATCGCGCTGTGGGGTGTACTGACCATTCTCTTGCCCGTGATACATCGCTATGATTGGGTGCTTGTGATTATGGCGATCTGCGGATTGGTCTATACTCCGTACGAGCCGCTGTACAAAACGATGATTCAGCAGATTGTGCCACAAAAGATGCAGGCCAAGGTATCGAGTTCGATTTCGCCGCTTACGGGACTTGGGTCTCCTGTGGGCAGTGGCCTCAGCGGATGGGCATTCGTGCCGCTGGGGCTTTCTGGACTGTGGTTTGTTTCGGGCGCTGCGACCGTGATCGTCGGACTGGCGGCCTTCGTCACACCCGCTCTTCGCCGCTACGATGGGCAAAGTGTATCTCAGGTGCAATGAAGATGCGTTCGAGCCGGATTCCCCGTCGGCTTCTTTGAAACACTGACAGGTCGCCATTTGGTGAACTGGGATCAGCTCTTACATTTCATTGGTTGGGGGTCCAGCGACATCCCGGCACTGGGGGATACGACTGCACTCGATGACAAGGCGCGCGCACGCTACACACACGATTCTGTTGCACAAGGTGCGTTGCAGTGGATCAAAGATGCCTTTAAAGGCACGGTATTGCCGCGCGTGTGGGCCAGCGTCGTGAATCAGCGGATTGCGAAATGCATACCAGGCCACCTTGTCGGCGGACCGTTTTGGGGTCCAAATTCTCACGATCAGTTGACCAAACCTTCGTCGTCACCAAGGGAGGATTGGAAGGACAGGCGATTGGTAGAAGCCTATTGTCAGCAGTGGCAGCGCAAGTCGATGAAATCGATCTACCAAATTGGCGGCAATGGCAGCGTAGGACTGCAAGCTCTTTTCGGTATCAGCTATCTGCACCAGCTTCTTTTGTATTGCCAGCGCGAAGAGGTTCCCATTTTTCGCTGGCCATTTGACGGGTGGGCTCCCGATAGCGAGTCGCACGTCTTGGTCGAGGTCTATCCGACTTTGTATAACAATGGACTGCGATCAGACGAAGAAGATGCAAAAGCTTGCGTCACTTGGATAAGGGAGCACGACGAGCAAGGCGGTCTATGGGGACAGCCACCTATGCTCCGTGACGAGGAGATGCGCATCGCGCAACTGGAGGGTTGGGTGCCTGGGGTGAGGTGAGGGAAATATTACAGTAGGCCCGCTGGTTGGTGGTTGAGGCAGGAAGTGTCGTCGGGGCCACCTTGTCGGGCCACATCGATGCGCCCCGATTCAGGCGCATCGATCTCAGCAAAAAATCGGTGCACAGAGATTTCTTAGTATCGTTACGCGCCGACGTTGAGGTTCGAGAAAAACCCTCTCTTTACAGCCCAGGTTTCGGGGTCAATAACGGATAGATCGGGCAACCGGATTGACTGCCATTCCTTCAAGGTCATGCGCCTCTTCAACAAGTAACTGAAAAGCACAGTCAAGATTCGCCCATGTGAAACCATCGCAACAGAGCATCCATTGGCTTCATGGGTGATTCTACGAACGCAGCTAACAATGCGATCTGTCGCCTGTGCCCACTCTTCAAACTCGGGGTCGGGGAAGCCTTCCAGATATGCACCGACTCTAAGAAGAAACGCCTCAGTAGGCTGTATAGTCGGGATCCGCAGTTCGTGAAGCTCATCCATGACACTGGTTGGGATACCTGTCATTTCACTGATGATGTCAGCGGTTGCAACCGCCTTTGGTTCTGGACTGTGGTATATGCGATGAACCCCGCTCCAATTCTCACTAAGTACCAATTCCCTGGTCTCCCTCATGCCACCTTCTGAAATATGCCATTGAGTGGACGGAATCCCGAAGTCTATAGTCGTTTGAGCATGCCGAACGATATACAATTCTGGCACACCATCACCCCTGACCAATTTTTGATCCACTCACCTCGTGTCCACTTTCTTGGGTCCACTATAGACGCTTACATTTATACACAAGCGGGTCGTCAAACGGCGGTCTGCTGAGCAAACACAAGAGAGCCAGTGCCACAGCCTGTCGAAACCGGCACCATTTTATCGAGACGAGTCGAAGGCAAGCGGACGACAAGGGAGCGGTGACGGCAGGGGCCGATAGAGCGGTCTATATCTGGACCTGCGCTAAACCTGAGTGCGAAATGTGGGTAGCACCATAATCACCGCCGTCTTATCTGTCGAAATAAGTCCCCCTCCCGATTCATAAAGAATGCTTCTCTAGAACCAGCCACTGCTATTATCGAGTTGTTTATTTTAACGGATTCTATTTGTATTGGCGAGGACGTGAAAATCCTTTTGCTATACCCGCTAGCATCAACTAAGACTATTGCAAATTCTGCACCTTCCTGCGTAAACAACATTAAATATCTTGAGTGGCCTTCACTCACATATCCTATACAATGCGGATTTTCACCAAGAGGTTCTCTGTAAATATTTACATTTTTTTCATATAAATTAACCCCATTATGCAGATATACATCGTGCAACTCAGGTTCCATGATTGAAAGAGAATTTGGATTTGTTGAACTGATGAACCCGCTGTAAAATTCGAATCGAGTTCTTGTTGCCGCTAGTATCCACAAGTCCGACAGATCCTGTTGGGACACCTTTATGGTTGAAAATGTTTTTTTATGCATAACAACCACAAATGTTCCTTTTGAGGATAAGTAGGGTATATACCATTTACCACCTGCATATAATCCGTGTTCGACAACAATACCTTGTGCATCTGGATATAGTTGACGAAATCCTGTATCTATAATTGCTCCGTTTTTTTTCTCATATAAAACCAAACCAAGTTGATCGTTATGATAATTCGCCAATAAGATCGCATCTTGATTTTCGGCAACTACGGAGTGCCCCCGCGAACCGAGATTCGTTAGAGCACCGCTCTCCAAATTTATAATTCTATCATTAATGTCTTGATTTGTACTCTGAATGAGAAAGAAAGTTCCGCCATTTAGTATTGGTGTGATCAAGTCACTATGATTTGAGTATGCATAAGACACGCTTTTCTGATGAACAATTTTTTGATTAACATCAAACATGTCAAGAGTAACACCCGCATTTGATACCTTATACCCAAAAATTGTTTTCGAGTAATCAATACGTCCTTGATAGTTGGCGTTGTCGTTACTAATTAAAGATCCAATTTGCTTGGACGCAAGAGAGTATCCAGCAAACAAAACGATTAACACCGCCGAAACAACGAGCCAATTCTTTGTATTCATCGTATAATCTCCTTATAAAACTGCGTATTAATTAATTTCCGTTCGATTCTTTTTATTTCAATATACGCCGTTATAACAATCATTACAATTGCCAACAATATATCGATTGTAATATATTGAACGACGTAAGGAGAAATTAGATCGATGGCAAATGAAACTCTTATCAACTCAAGAACTACAAAGGTAACGAACAATGCAGATAGAAGCGAAATAACTGCGCTAAATACAAATTCAGTCAAGAAAACAGAAGTAATACTACGTATCTCGACACCAAGAATATCGAATAACGCGATATCCCGAAGTCGCATTGTTAGTAGCTGCTTAATACTGGATCTAATGTTGAATAGGCTTATAGCAAAGAGTATAGCAAAGAGTGTTACACTAACAGTCACAACCAACACAGCAAACTGGGGCAATTGATGAGTTGACTTCAAATCGTATCGTGTCTCAAGATATGAATTCAATAGTTGTATTTTCCCTGAAACAAAATTCATTTTGGATACATTAGGTACTATTACGACAAAGTCCATGACGCTAGGCTCCTTACCTGGAGGAGTTGATGATAATGCCAATTGATTCGCGGTTCTCTGGTCAATTAAAGAAATATTTGGGGGAAGAATTTGAATACTGGATATGTTGGATAGGTCGGTGACTCTCATATTAACTGTATACGGTTCCGTATTGATAACTCCACCTTTCGTAATATAACGGATGGCATCAATATGTACCATGTTTAGCCTTTTGAAATTTATTGAATTAGGAACAGATTGATTTAGATATAAAAACTCTTTAGAGGTACTAGGCTGATTTTTCACACCAAAGTACATTAACGTTTTATAGGGAACTCCCAGGAAAGTTGTAAACGTCCCAAGCGCTTTAGACTTACCATACAAAGTATATACGTTGGGGTACTCAGGGATTACAGCGGCTACGCCCGGTATCCTTTGTATCTTCTCGCTAAGGGCTTTAGTCAGAACTGCTCCGTTATTTAAGGTGCTTACCTGCATAAAGTATAGACTGCTATTCCCGACTACGTTTGATTGAAAACTACCAACAACCGATGAAATAAACCCAAACATGATATTGATTAAAAGCAAAAACGTGATGAGCCCAAATACCACACTTTTATATTTCGCGTAATTTCTCTTAAAGAAAAGAATCGATGTCTCCATTCTTCAACACTCCATAGCATAATAGATTTTCCCCGCCTAGTTACTTATCGCACGTAAGCACTCCATCATCTAGTCTATAGACTTTGTCCACAAAATCTATATACGATCGATCATGAGACACAATTATAACTGCACTACCTTTCTGCTTGAGTAAGTCAAATGATTCAAGTATTAGCCGTTTATTACTATCGTCTACATTGGCAGTTGGTTCGTCAGCAAAGACCACTTCAGTGTCCTTTAGAAAGCTCCTTAAGATTGCAAGTCTTTGACGTTCACCACCCGATAGTAATTTAGCCCGTGTGTTTATCCTGTCTCGAATTTTAAATCTGTCAACTCCTTCAGAGATCAGTTTTACCCATCTAACTTTATCAATAGTTGTGGCATATTTCAGAAACAACTCTAAATTTTCCCTTACCGTTAACTCTTCAAACACATTGAACTCTTGAAATATGAAACTCATGTTCTCCCTCCTTAGGCGCCTCCGCTCTTTTGGTGGGACATTATTCTTATTTAATCCTTTCCACATATACACCCCTTCATCTGCCACCTCTATTGATGCCAGTATGTTAAGCAAAGTCGTCTTACCAGCACCTGATGGCCCTACAATTAAACATATTTCACTACTTTCAATACCGATACTAATACTCTTCAAAACTTCCTTACCTCCATATGCTTTCCGCACATTTTGGACTTCGATCAGATACATACAGCACCTCAATTCACTCGTTTTATACATCTATTTACGTTATTTATTTATTGAACCTTTTAATGTTAATCATCAATTCCCCGCTCCCAAAGTAGCGATTATTGACAGCCCGTAATAAGTTGCTGACAACGATGTGGAACCGGATTTTGCTTCAGCACTAAACCCAGTGTTAGTACGATAGTTATTCAGCTTTCTTTTAACTATAATCTTATAATAATTAGACATAAATAACTTTTTTCGGTACATTATATTAAGATATTTATTTATGGTATCAAGATAAAAATAATTATTCTTTAAGTTCAACATTTCATTTTGCAATGTATCTTGACTTATATGATAATCAGGATAATACGAGAGAACATCTTGGTCAAGTGCTACAACATAATTTATATCGGGATTATCTTTATACTTTGCTTCTACAATAGTAATGAAAGGGTCTAAAAGATTAACATATTTTCTGGCAAATTGAAGATCCCCAGAATCCAGAATAAGTTTTATGGCATAATAATATTGGACAAAATTATTTTCGTTGGGATCATTACTACTTACGAACTCGCGTGCCTTACTCACAAATTCCGGTTCTAAGGCCACAATAGACGGATTATCTTGTTGTTCATATTGATTCAGAAAATAACAATAATACATTTCTTCGAAGGATGATGTCAATAAGTATTGTGTCCCCAATAACTTCTCATCTAAGTTTACATATGGCCGAATAAAATTATATTTTAATCCTAGAATTTGGCTTATTCTTACGGAAAAAAACAGCTCTCTGTATGTTGGTATCAGCAGTCGAGACTGATAAAATCCATAGTTTTCGTTATGATCTAGGTCCAGCAAATACGACTTCGTATCACTGTATCCAATTCTAGTGTTATAAAAGAGATTTAAGCATTCATATTTTAGTGAGTTTGCATACGTTGTATTGTCTTGAAAAAAACTTTGCATAATATAGTTACTCCTCTGTAATATTTCGTGGTGAAGTATGGCTGCAGGATAATCGTAAATAAACTTATCGATAAAGATGGCCTGATCGTAATAATCATAGGAACCGAACTGCTTTGAATTTATTAATTTGTATATTCCATTAATTTTTTTCCTGCCGTATATTTGTTTGTTGTTCCCACTTGCCTCGAGTCCAGAAATAGCATATAACAAATTCATGTAGCCTTCTATTGAAGATGAATGAAGACTAAGAAGACTAAATTTTTTGTAGTTACTAATAAGCTCTTTTTTCAAATAATAATCGGAAGAATCAACGTTTCGTGTATCCATGCCATGAAAATAGATATAGTTACCCAGATATGAAAGTCTATCTTCTATTAACATTTTTTCGTTTTCGTTGATATATTTGTATTTATTCAAATTTTTTATGAATTTTAAATAAAAAGAATATACTTGATATTTTTCGTAATCTGGTATGATTTGATTTAATTTTTGCATTACTCGAACATACTCATAGGCTATATCGATTTGCTGGGTTTTGATTTCGCTGTTTGGCTTATCTTTTTTTAATTCTCTCCACTCATTATTAAATAATGTACTCATAGTACTTACCGCGATATTTACATTAAATCGTATATTATATTCCCTGTAAAGTAATAGACTATTAGCAGTATCAAAAAACGAAACATGATTTGTAGAGTCCGAAAACTGAGGAAGATTAGCATATAATATTTTACCGTAGTATGTCTTTAGAACAGCATCCTCTACTTTTTCGTTTTTTAATTTAATTATTACCTCTTTTGTGTTATTATTATTAAATAAATAAGCAAAAACAACGACAGCAGCAGCTATCGATATTATACTTAGAGTTACTTTTGGTTTCATGTTCTACCCCCGTAAATTGTTAGGAGTGCGCCAAAAACGCACTCCTATGTTATTTAGGCAGGATTAAACCCCGGCTGTAACGGATGCGGGCACACCCAACGCAAACATTGAAGCTGTGTTGTCCCCACCGACATAAAAGGTGAGGCCATGTGCGATGACGTTACCAGGATACCAAGCGCTTGTTGCTCCGTTATTGTTCTCCCAGTAACCAGAGCTTGTGCCAGAATAGCCGGATCCTCCCGCAGACCCACCGAAGCCCATGAAAGTTACAGAAACGTCAATTCCCTCAGCATAAAACGACCAAGAAGTCTCGATGTAGTTAGGAGAAGACAAGTTCGCAGAACCATTATATACAGCTGAGACTAGGAAATTACCTGAATCGCCTGAAGCGATACTTTGAATCCAGAAATTAGATGTTAGTTTCCCCCCCGGTGCCGTTGTAGACTGTGTAGCGCTTGTTGCAAAAGCAGCAGTTGGTGCCACCAGAGACGCACCAACAAGAAGTACAGAAGCAGTACTTATAAGGCTCTTCTTTAAGATGTTCACTTTCAATCCTCCTATTCACATAGTTTGATAACTACGTAATTCTCATTTTTATATTACAACCAATCGCACCCCAAAACGTTAACCCTTATATGGGTTAACTATACTTTTACTAATTATTGTATATCCGCGCCCTCGAACAGATAATATAATGTCGGGGTTTTTTGGTTCTACCTCTATTCGATTGCGAAGCTTTTTGATCTGCACCTTCACACCTTCACTATTTCCGTTAAATTCGTTGCCCCAAAGGCACCTTATAATATTTTTCACAGAAACCGGCTCATTAATGTTATTCATCAACAAGACCAGTAATCTGAATTCCATATCACTCAGCCTTATTGTCTTTCCACTTCGGTAAATAGTCTGATTCATTGTGTCTACTACACAATTTCCAGAAAAAAATATTTTCTCCCCCATGTGGAAACACTCCTTGTAAGTGATTGCAGACCGAAAAGAGTATGTTTTTAACTTTGTCTGGTTGTATATTATAGATAAATTTATCATGAACCTTTATTCTGTACATAACACTAGGAGATTAAGTCCAAGGAACTCTTTTACGTCCCCACCTTCGATGGAGTTTCCCTTTTTGTGTTTAACATACCCTATAGTAAAATTATACTAGAATCGAGCGTGTGTCAATAGAATCCTTTAATGTAATCTCCAAACTCTCCACAGCGTGCCTAGCCAAGCTAGGCACAAATTGCCGGTGCAAGTCCTGTTACGGACGCAACATAATGAATAGAGAATTATCTGAAATCGATCACAAAGAAATTAAAGTGTCCCCTTTTGTCAAGACACGGTTTTTGACTTCATCGTTAACCTAGCCATCTTTCAATCAAGGAACCGTGGAATACCGCAGCGAAGCGAGGATATGCCGCGAAAGTCCTTGACAGTTCGACTGCCCTTCCATCCTTGTGCTCCAGG
>JGI20133J14441_1003065_pt1 | contig 10705 bp, 8 predicted proteins | sample RS3BMetagenome_FD_14441 | JGI IMG/M metagenome (IMG submission 14441)
GGCCTTCCCCAACCTCTCACCACCTAGGGACAAAGCCGTGGGATCCCATGACCCCCTCCTCCCTTTAAGGGGTAACGGAGGGACTAACTGTGATAGTCACAACAGTTGTCATATACATAATCCACCCCTCTCTCCCCCCTTCCGCTAAAATGGAAAACTATATTATGGGGGGTCAGTGCTTATGAGAGGTTCTTAAGCTTTACTATAATAGCTAGACCATGACTGGAAAGGGGTGGAAGAGCGAATATCAGAGCCCTTTTCGACAAAGTGTCTAAACAATATGGGAGTAGTTTCACGGCATTGTATAATACTGTCCGCATATTGGAAAAAGAGGGATACATTAAGGTAAATGACGTGGGCAGGGAAAAATAATAGAATGGACGGAAAAGGAAAGGAGGGCTCTTCGCTAATTTTATCTTAAATATAGAGGTTCAACAATGAGATCCCTCTTCTTTTTCGTTTTCATCATAGTTCTTATCCATTTCATCTTGCTTTAACTCGAATTTCCGTATGAAGGGAGTGGTAAACCGGGGGGTTAACGATGGTTAAGGCCAAGTCTCCCCGTGTGCTCAACGCAATGGCCTTCCTGCTTGACGGTAACGCCATGGCCTCGCAACTGAGCCAAATTATGAATACTGGCTCTAGGGAAGTGTTCCTTGTCCTTAAAACTTGGATCGTAAAGGGAGTAATTTCAGTCACTAAGGCCAGAAGGAGAAACGTACACATGATTTCCCACAAAGTCAGGGCCATCGTAAGCAACGTCACGGAGAGGTACGCATAATAAGGGGAAGGACTTCATCGTGGCTAAGGCCGAGGCCAGACACAAACGCTTCATAGGGAGGGATCCAGACCCAGAGACCGCTGCCGTAATCGAGTACTTCGTGGACAAGACCCTCTCGGGCAATCCCTACCTCCAGCCACCGAAAGCGAAAGCATAGCTGAAACACTTGCTAGGGCATTGAGGATCTCGCCCTACGACGTTAACGATATACGGAAGGAGCTGGTTCAGGCTAACGTGCTTTACGTCTTTTCCGACAAGAGGGCAAGAATCACTATGGCCGGGCTCGACCCGTACCTCACAGCCTAAGCATTAATCTAATTCTATGAATAATTTTTCTCATTACAGTAATAAAAGTTCAAAGTACGTCCTGAAACTCCCCAGTTTCCGAAATGTATCGTTAAAGACGAATAGAAAACCATCGAATAACGCTCCAGTTTACTGAGAAAAGTTCTAACTTCCCTAAAAGGTGTATTGTATTTACAACTACTACTCGACTTTCATAAATCTTTACACTCAACTTACATACTTTCGCACTGCTTTCAATTCTACGGGTCTTTACTTGGGCTATTTTTATGCTAAATTGTAACTAAATGGATTTTTACTCTTACATTTAGAGAAATTATTTAGGTGGATGAGGAGGCCTTATACAGTTCTTTTTACCCTAGGCTCAAAGCTCTTTGCCCTGTTCTTTCATTCTCAAGCCCTTCAGTAGTAGTTATACTAGGTGGAGGACTTCTCGATAACTGGGGAGTTTATTATCTCCTAAGTTGAGTTGAGGCCTATCCCTAATTTGTCCGCGAGTAGTTTACGGTTTTTAACAACGGCTTTACCTAAATCGTCGTTCTTTCCGAGGAAGGGGTTTACTCTGGGAATGACCCAAAGACCCTCTAGTTCGTAACTATTGTCATTCCCTAGCCTAATAACCCTGTGGAGGAGAAGCTTTTCAGAATTAAACGCATAGACACGGTACCCTAATGGAAGCCCTAGGGTTCTTATTAACTCTGACAAGAGCTTAGCGTAGCCCAAGTATACCTTCGATAATACCTTTTCGTCTACTACATGTATGAGTAACACATGATCGAAGCCTAGTAAGAGGAGTGCTACAGCCTCATCTAATCCAGAATAATAACTGGGGTTCACGCGGCCACCCCTAGCGGTACGTATGTATTTCACTTCGGCAGCGGTAATGGGTGGAACCCTATTACCGTTATTTACACGGCATAACAAGATGTCTATATCTGGCTGCCTCGGAAAAAACTTAAATGACTTCAAAACGAAATTCGTACGGTACCATATCTCGTAACCGAGCATCTGTTTTAGGTGCTGTGCTAGTTTTTCCGTAACTTCCTTTTCCTTGACGTCAGGCCTACCGGTCTCAGACAACTTTTTGCCACCGTTTATATGATCGTGCCCGGATAAGACTTAAACGTGGTGAGCGCCACGCAATTGAGTTTTGCGACCAACCGTGGAGACCGCCACCCACGGTTATCTTTAGATTCTTTAGGAATTTAAACGTTTTTTGTAAGAAACAATAAGAGGTTTGAACTCTTTGAACTCAAGGTGATGGCTGCTCTACTCAACGCCTTTGGTCTAAGCCTTTCAAGCGGAGGGAAGACCTCAAGCTTCTTTGGTCTACCCTCAGAACCCGTCTCAAAGTCGAGCATTGAAGAGTGGGCGAGGAGGGTTGAGGTGAAGCTGAGCTTTGACCCAAAGCCACACGAATATCCAGTCATCGCAGTGGACTCGTGGTTGAGTGTGGTGAAGCGCGGTGCGTGGGTCAGCCACTCTACGTGTGGGTTGGGGTTGACGCGGAGACGAGGCGGCCCATCTGGTTCGGCGCCTCGCTCACAAGAACTACGCAGAACGCGCTCAGGTTCCCACGCAGACTGAGGAGGAGGCGCCTGTGTGGGTCGCCCTGTGATCCTCACGGATAGGGGATCCTGGTACCGCGAGGCTGTCAGGAGGGCTGGCTTCCAAAACCACGCTCGCCACAGCTTCGGGCTGCGTTGCTCCGTGGAGCGCTTCTTTAGGTACCTCAAGGATAGGACAAGGGCTTTCTACAACAATCCCAAGAGAACACCCTCCACACCGCTTGTAGACTTCCTAGAACTATTCGTGCACTGGTACACCACTTGGAGGTAACACGGATGAAGCCTTATCCGGACAGGAGTTTGACACCCCTGTTCACCTGGCCTATTAGGTCGTCTAGGCTGAGGCCACGGAGACCCGCTGCCGCGTTCGCCCGATTGAGCTCTATCTGGGAGAGCTTCGCTACACCCCTTATCCGGACAGACGCGAACGCGAGCCTCGGCCTCACGAACGCACCTTATCCGGACACCATCGTTTATATACCATAAAGTTCTACGCGTCCTTTTTTAAACCCATAAAACTGCCCTGTTTCTTCGACATATCGTGTGATGTGTTGTTCTAGCTCACTAACACCTATTCTTTCTTTAGTTAAGGGGTTCACGAACCATTTGTCTTCTCTTTCTAAGAAGACCAACGAACCTATACGGTGGTCTACTTTATATACCGCGAATGGGACGTCCACTAGGCCCTTTATGACACCGTTATTGATATCCTGTATGGCCGATCCCGAGACCCTTAACAGTTCTAAGACGTTTACGTCGATACCCCTGTTTACGCCCAAATACTCACTCACATATCTCCTCAGTGCCCCTAACCCCTCTTGAAGAGGCCCTTTGTCGTAACCGGGGTCGTGCGTCTCTCTCTTCAAAGCACTGAAAGCCTCTATAATAGACCTCTCGGTTATGGTGTCTCGCCCCTCTAGGAGTATCTTGCGCAATTCCTCCGGCTTAATAGCGGTTCCAATGTAATCGAATACCCAGTCGCCGAGCAGTTTGACGGCGATATCAAGTTTTCTCATTACAACCTCCAATATCCGGTCGTCTAAGGTACCTTTGACGGCCATGTTGTACACTTGTGTAGTATGCTCCTGACCGTACCTGTGTATCCTGCCGAAACGTTGTTCTAACTTAAGGGGTGACCAAGGAATGTCGTAATTGACTTGATATGCAGCCACTTGCAGGTTTATCCCCTCACCGGCCGCGTCAGTCGCTAAGAAGACCCTGACTCTCTCATCGGTCCAGAAAGTCGTCACAGCACGCCTCCTCTCCTCTATGTCCATGCCCCCATGCACGTATCTGAAAACTATACCGGTTCTGGAGAGTACCCCCATCAACCTATCTAGGGTAGCCTTATACTCTGTGAACACGACTACCTTTGCGTCTTTGATTAATGGTCTTAACAGCTTGATCAGCTCCTGTTCCTTTAACGTGATTTCTTCGCTGCCTAGGTTCGCTTTCAGGACGTCTAGGGCGGCCTCCAACTTACCTGTGGGACTTCTCACATCCCCACGTTTTCCCCTCATGTCAGGTTCTACACCGCTTACGTCGTCCGTCTCCTCCAAGAAAGGGTCTTCAGGCTCAAAGGAATGGAGTCTACTTAAGGTCATATAAAGTGCGTAAAGGCTAGACGACAATCTCTTCAGGAGCACTAGCTTAGTTAACTGGGACAATGGGGAGGACTCAATGAACCCCTTAAGCTTTGAATATAATTGGTATGAACGCGGATCCAGTCCTATCTCCACAGTATAGCTAACACGTTTAGGGAATATGGGTTTCCCGTCCGCCCTTACGGCATTGTCTTTAAACCTCCTTATGTACAAGAAGTTATTGCCCAACAACGCACTAACACGTTTGTATTCAGCTTCATAATACCCCCTAAACGGCGTCGCCGACATAAGCATTAGGGATTTGGACTTTTCCGCTAGCTCGGTAGCTACCTCGGATCTGAGAGTGTCGTCCCGTGTAATCACGTGGTGTGCCTCATCGATGACCGCTAGGTCTAGGCGTTTCCCGGGGAGCGAGGCCACAAAGTCTCGCCCCCGCCCCCCCTTAATTAGGTCTACCGACGCTATAAACCTCAACCCCGTGTCATGCTTTAAGTCTTCCATGAGGTCTAAGAATCCGTCACCGTCCCCGATGAGCTTGAAGTATAGGCCGAACTTGTGGAACAGCTCGTCTTGCCACTGCCCTACTACAGCCTTTGGTGCCACAATAGCCACGTCACGTGCCAAACCCCTCAGTAGCAGCGAGAATATAAAAAGACCTGATATCACCGTCTTTCCGAGCCCAGTCTCGTCTGCTATTAATGAGTTAACAGGGAAACCCGCACGTAGAAGACCACCAACTTTGTGTGGAAATGGGGAGGGACACCTATCGTGGCCTTTGAAGCCACCGTATAACGCCGCTAATTGGTGTGGGAGGGCTTGAACCCCATTGGACAATACGACGGGCGCTAGGGGGTGATGCGTTAACGTAGCCACATATAGCCCGTATTTAGGATTAGCAAGCGGCACTTAATCTACCCACTCTCATTTAGTCACTATGAATACACTTGCGTTGAGGGTTCTTAATACCTCTACCAGTGACTTTATGGTATCAGTGTCTAGTCCTGTTATGTCTATTTGTATATTCCCTGACCCTTTATTTTTAATACATTCAATAACGCTTTTGGATATTTTATCCGCCTGGATAATATATTTATAATAACTCGACACGTCCCCCAAGTCGTATTTACTGTTTACCTTGCCTGAAAGCTCATCTATACTCGATATAACGTCTTTGTCCTCGCAGTATCTGTCCGCAATTACCCTGTCGCTTTTGAGGATCTGACTAAGTCTATCAACACGATCCCGTAACTCCTTAGAAACTTCATTAACTATGTCTTTAGGGCACTGGTCGAAGCAACCTCCTTCGTCAATACACTTCGCAATCGACTCCGCGTCCTTAGGTAACACACCGTCATAGCACCGTTTGAAGCCCTCTAGAACACCCCTATAATCTTCATACTCCTTTTTGAAATACCCCTCGAGTCCGTCTACAGACCCCCCACTGAGCTCTTTTAGGGCCTCGGTTAAGCTTTTTTGGGCCTTCCTCATCTGGCTTATTAGTGATATGTTTTGTTTCATCTGTTCGAGCTTTTTCTTGACGTCGTCAATCCCAGCAAAAGGTGACACGTCCATTGACCTCGTGAGGGCCTCATAGAGAACTTGGACGCCGATACTGAATAGGCCAGCCAAATCAGTCAGGCCTTTTGAAATGTCCCCTACTTTATCGACTAGGTCTTTGCGCTGCTCTTCCACCTTAGAGAAGGCAGAGAAATTGTTTACACGAGACAGTAGTTGTACCATTATGTCTACCCCAAACCTATTCGCCTTTTTGCTAGACATACCTAGCAATGACAACATGTTTAATGCATAACTAGGCAACCGTTTCAAGTCGTCACTATTAAAGCGGTTTTTGCCAACGGATGAAAATATAACCTTTATGGCGTCCTTAAATTGGCCGTATTTATCATCTGCCATTTCCGCGATGAGTCCGTTCAGCAAGTCTCTAATACTAACCACTTCCTCGTTATTAAGGCTCTCAAGGTGTACTAGGACATTAGCCAAGCCCAAGTACTCCAAGTACTTTGTAGCGATATATGCATATAACGGCTTCTTCAGGAGGTTCTCTAGTTCTTCCATTTTTTTCCGTATTTCCTCTATCTTTACTTTAGATTCGTTTATAGACTCTCCCAGAGCGTCTGGGTCGTTAGTGGGCCTAGCCATTTCTGCCTTTAGGCCCTCTATAACCTCTATTAAACCGGGTAAGATACTGGGTAAATCAGGTACTACGTCCTTTATTGAGGGGCTCGCATCCTTTTTAAGGGCAATTATCTTATCGACCTGGGGCTTTATCTCACGCTCGATACGAGATCGTATATTGTGGAGTTCGTTTGCCAAGTATTCGTATTTCTTTATGACGCGACTGGCTCTGGGCCTTAAATAACCCTCTTCCTCCGGGATACCGAAGCTCATGCCGATCCCCACTCTCCCCCGAGTTTATTAATGCCGTCTTTCATGTACTCTAACGCCCTCTTTATTTCTCGTTTATCTTCCTCGATCATGTTAGTTGTACTTCCATACTTTTCAAGTATCTGCCCTATCTCTGTCAGAATCTCACCGAGACCAGCTGTCTCCACGTCGTTTTCAAGGTCTTTAAACGTGTTGACACGTATATTGATCGGTTCTCTACTAATTGGGCCTGGTACGTTCACTACTCCACCTTTTTGGAACAACGGTGAAAGCTGTGAGATTTTCTGCTGTATTTCTGACAACCTTTTATATATCTTGTCGTTTATTTTGTCATACCACTCTTTTAGCTCCTCGTCTAGTTGGTCTAATAGTTGATCCTTATGCCTGCCATTGTTTCCAGACAGCCCAAAAGTCGTTATGAACGCCACCGGCCAAAATATCTTTTCATGCGGTGATAGTTCCTGGCCATTTGCATATTGTTTTATTTCAGTTAACGCTTTAAGCACCCCTTCTACCTCATCTTTTAAGGATTTAGCCCTATTTTCAGGCCCAATTGTGACTTGTACACATAAAGGAGTGTCCCTACACAACGCTGAAGAAACGCTGTCGACTTCACCAAGTAAATCTAGGAGTTTCTTTGCTAAATCCATGATTCGATCAACTCCAGGGAGCCGTCTCAAAACGTCGTCTTTACGCATAACGAGCAGTTTAGTAAGTAAGAACAACCTGTAAAGCAGGCTGAACTCTTCCTTTTCGCCCCCGCTGACGCCGAAGGTCTTTCTAAGGACGTCTTCAAAATCGTCGTAAAAAGGTAAAGGATCGTTGTTCAATATACCTAAGGCGTCCTCCAAGCCGGCCTTATTTACGTCCCCTAAAGCCACCTCTCCGATTGAGGATATAAGCGAGTTATTTAGTAACTCAGGAACAGATTCGAGTCTAACTTCTTTATGAGACTTGTGGAACTCTTGGTAAATTGAGGGTAATGAACTGATCCTCAAAAGCCCTCCAGGAGATAGTGTATAGTCCATCTCTTCAAACGGCTTCCTAAACTCATCAGAAATTAGGGCAAAGAGGGCAGCATAGGCCTTAGTGGGTGAGGCGAATTTTGGTACCCTTTTGAGCATCTCTCCTATCATTTTAAGGTCGTTTTGGACTAGCTCTCTGGTCTTTTGATCCACTCCAGTACCAAGTCCTCTGTCCGGCTTTTTAACCTCGTCTAACGAATCGGAGAGCCACGCACCTAAAGTAGTCTTGAAGTATTCAGCCCTACGCCTCTGATCTGGCCTTAGCTCTTCCAATATGCCTTCAATAGTTTTAGTACCACGAGGGCTACCCTCTGCTAAAAGGATAAATACAGACTTCACGAAATCTGATAGGCGCTCTCCTGGGATAGGGCTCATGATCACGCGTTTCCTCCTATTGACCAAGAAGTCTGATAGCAAGAAGTCTGATAGAAGGGGTCTCTTCCCTAACCCCTCTTTGAGGTCATCAACTAACTTGTCATCACCCCCAGCAAAGAAAAACACGATTTTCTTCTTACTGTATTTCATATCGTTCAAGTGTTTCTGCACTAAACTATCGATAATAGCAATAATTTTCTCCTCGATGTGCTCGTTTAGCTGGGTCTTAGGTACTGGTATTATATAGGGTATAACGGTCTCATCCTGCTTACTACCGACAATAGACTGGGAAACAGCGCCCACAACTCCTGCCACCGTATCGACGCCCTGGTCTTTTAAGAACGAAGAAATTTTTTGTTCTAGGTTGCCTTTAGTTAAGTTCTGCCCAACAGATATTATAGGGTTACTCAAATACATAGGAATAAAAGACCGTAGTAACCACGGACCTATAATAGAGTATTTTGTCCCAATATGGTTACCAAATAACGTTTTGACCCGATAAAACGTCTTGTGGTCTTTCCACTTATCGTCGCTCAACGCTTGTGAGTATACCGTGTATAACAGTTCAGTGGCCCGCCTTTGTTCTACGTTTGATGGGTAGTTTTCAGCAATGTATGTCATTAGAATGTCAAGGATAGCTTCGACGTACTTCTTCACGCTATCGGTCAGGGTATAAGCGTCTGGTGCACCTACGCAAAGCTTTTTCTCTGCCCCCTCACGGGAAGCGAAGGCAGAAAGGACTTCCCTAATAGCCCTTTCCATAAATTCCACGTCTCTGGTATTAATGTTGACCCCTACTTCTTCATAGAAGTCCTCTATGTCTTTTACGAAGCTTCCTACTACTTCTTCCAGGCCAGTTAGCTCGTTACACTGGACAATCCCGTCTATTAGGTTGTCCACTTCCCCCTTTACAAATCCGGGTAGGCTTTCCGTTTCGTGTGGCCTTATATTAAGGAGGAAGTACCTTAAAGCAGCTCTACAACTATCGTTATCGTGGCACAACTTAGTTTCATATCGCAATAACTCATCCACGTCCAGAACGGGTAGGTTTTCCACGACTGGGGTCAGGAGTTGTGGTGCTTTTATCCATCCCGATAGATCTGCTTTCTCATCAGGTAACATTATTACGTCCTTCAGGTGCGTCACCCACCCAAGTCGACCCCGCGTAAACCACCAAAAAGTGTTTGACTTCCTCTTCTCGTCGTTGGCCCCCAATATGTTATAAAGGGTGTCTGGGTCTACCGGGGGGAGCTGGATCAGCCTGACCCTACGTGCGAACGCCGTATCGGGTGTGAATTTGGCCAAGAAAAGTTCGTAGTAGGACAAATAACTGACGGCCATGACTGTATAGATTCCCCAGCTACCAGTCCCTATAGCCTCTACGAAGTCGCGAAATTCTCTTCCTAGGAGCCCCAAAAACTCCTCATATGCTTCCTCCACCTCGTCTATGAGTAAGACCACGCCCTTTCTTTCCAAGGCCTTATCTATCAACTTAAGGGCCTCGTCAGGATCTATCCCTCCCTTCTTGAACAACTCTGCCGGAGGGAGGTTTGCTAAGGAACCAGTGACAGTGGGCAACCAGAAACTATTCAAGTCATATCCTGCATTAAATTTATCCCTAATGAACCGAAGTTTCGTGAGGGCCAGCTCTGATATCACTTTGGCTACCTGGTTGGCCGTGACCCCTTGAGCCCCGCTAAGGTTCACGTTTTCATTGACGGCGCGTAGGAGCGATTTCAGGTTTACATAAAGTGCTGGGATCTTCTTATCCTTCCAAGAGTACTTAAAGACGTGGTAAAGTAGTTGGGTCTTACCTGACCCAAAACCACCAGCTATAATTAGCGGTGGTACTTCCTTGGCCTGTCCCGCCAACAAATTAGCGTAAGTATCAATCTGTGCTTCGGCCTTTTCGCGAACTTCCTTATGGTTGCTAGTAAAGTCTTCCCAGTCCCTATTTAGCGAAGCGAATATGTTGGGGTTATAGCCAGTAATAGAACTACCCATGACTATTTAACCCATCTGCCTTTCCGTAAAGACTAATTTAAAGATTCTCCTGATTTATAGATGGTGTCCGGGTTAGAGAGTGGTGTGCGCGGTGTCCAAGCGTGGAAAACAATTATCTGGACACAATAGATTTATATCTCCTAGGTATCCCTAGGTTTTAAGAGGTAAGGTCTAACATATGGTAACCTTGCCTCAACGGCTTACTATCTTTGACGTCTAGCCTAAATCTCCTTGTTGTACCAGCCCTCTTGACTTTCGTAGTTAAAGGAAGTAAGACTTGCAAGGGTTTACCTATAAATTATTATATACTAGGCCTAATGGGAGCTAGATGGTCACGTGAACAGCAAGAGGCTCACCAGGACGTGGAGAGCTTCAACTCCCCCTGCAGGTTTTACCTTGACCCGCTTGGCAAGGGACACTAGGGTAGCCAACAGGGGCAAAGGACGGTGGGTTAGAGTTTGGCCAAGCCGATTGTCGTGGGCTCCGTCCAAGGGTTTACTCCCCCAAGACTGGCCTACCTCTAGGGGCTCCGGGAGGTCAGAGGACTTAATATAATTTCCACAAAAGACTACCCGATAAGACGGCTGAACGGCGATGCCATTGGCCTTGGGCATGATAGGGCTTTTGTGGTCGTCTGAT
>JGI20133J14441_1003067_pt1 | contig 10703 bp, 8 predicted proteins | sample RS3BMetagenome_FD_14441 | JGI IMG/M metagenome (IMG submission 14441)
CCGCCTCTCCTAGGATACCGAAGAACGCCGCGACCGGCTCGCCCAGGGGTCCGGTTACCGTCGCGGGAATAATCTCGCCGCCGGTCGCCGCAACCATCGCCGCTACCGTACCCTCACCACCATCGGCAATCGGAAGTTCGGTCACCGTGACATCAGGCATCACCACGCGCGCGCCCTGTGCTAGAGCCTGCGCCGTCTCTGCGGCAGTCAAACTGCCCTTGAGCGCCTGAGGTGCAATAAGCAGGTGCATCTGTTCCTCCTCGCGCTGTCGCGCCGCATTGTAAGCGATCGGCAAATAATCCGTAGCCGGTTAAATATTCTATCAGAAGAAAAAATGCCGTTCATATCATGAAATGTACTGGCTCTGACAACGATTGTCAAGCCGGTCCCCCAGCGACCGGCATTCCCTGCTCCGGCGAGCAACGGCCCCAGCAGGGACAACGTCACCGGTGATCTGGCCTGCCGGTAATCCGCTATGCCCGCCGAAGCAGGCGTAAAAGTCGGACCATGATAGCATTTCGCCCGTGGTTCGGGAGCAGGACTTGACAGGAGCGCCAGGTTTCGGTTATTATTTCGTTGAATAAAAATAAATATTTCTCTATATGGAAAAGGAGGGGCGATGCTCCGCTTCGATGTCAATCTCTCTCTGCTGTTCACGGAACTCCCTTTCCTCGACCGCTTCGCTGCCGCTGCCGCCGCTGGCTTTGGCGCGGTGGAGTTCTGGTGGCCGGCAGAAGTGGATCTGCAAAAGATGACTGCACGTATCAACGATGCCGGGCTGCGCACTGTCATGTTCAATATTGACGCCGGCGATATGGCTGCGGGTGAGCGCGGCCTCCTCAACGACCCGGCCTTGCTCCAGCGATTCCGGGCGCATGTGCCCATAGCCCTCGAGCTCGCGCACACGCTAGGCTGCCGGCTGCTCCATGTTCTGGTGGGCAATCTCCTGCCCGGTGAGGGGCGTGCAGCGCAGCTCGCACGCATCCGCGATAACTTTGCCTGGGCAGCAGAACAGGCCGCGCCATACGGGATTACCCTGCTACTGGAACCATTGAATGCGCTGGAGAATCCCCTGTATCCCTTTACCTCCAGTGCCGATGCGCTGTCCTTCCTGGATAGCATCGGCGCGCCCAATGTGAAGCTGCAGTATGACACCTATCACATGTATCGCATGGGCGAGGATCCCGCCACGGTAATCCCGGCCTGTCTGGATCGCATCGGCCATATTCAGGTAGCTGATGTGCCTGGCCGCCACCAGCCGGGTACCGGCAAGATGCCCTATCCAGCCATCTTTGCCGCTATCGCGCGCAGCAGCTACACCGGCTATATCGGCCTGGAGTACAACCCGGCCGGTCCATCTGCAGAGAGTTTCAACTGGCTACCACCGGACCGGCGCGGCGTATTAACCGTGGCGGACCTGCGCCTGCCCACGGATGTTTAGCCAGCGGGAGAAAAGGAGCAGCACCATGTCAGAAACGATCGGCTTTATTGGCCTGGGTGTCATGGGCCGTCCAATGGCCCATAATCTGATGAAAGCGGGCTATCCACTCATCGTCTACGCCCGCCGTAAGGAAGTCACACAGGAATTCGTCGCCGCAGGTGCACGCCCGGCAGACTCGCCACGCGATGCTGCGGCTCAGAGTGATGTGGTGATCACTATGCTGCCCGATTCGCCTCAGGTAGAAGCAGTGATCACCGGGCCGGATGGCATCCTGGAAGGCGCACATACCGGCCTGATCGTCATCGACATGAGCACCATTTTGCCGGTCGTAACCCGCAGACTGGCCGCCCAGCTCGCCGATCGCGGCGTCGCCATGCTCGACGCACCGGTGAGCGGCGGCGATAAAGGTGCCATCGCCGGGACGCTCTCCATCATGGTGGGTGGCGATGAGGCGCTCTTCACCCGCTGCCTGCCCATCTTTCAGGCAATGGGCAAAACGATTGTGCACGTCGGCACCAACGGCGCCGGCCAGATCGTCAAAGCCTGCAATCAGATCGTCGTCGCCCTGACCATCGAGGCGGTCAGCGAGGCGCTGGTGCTGGGATCAAAAGCGGGCGTTGATCCTGCCAAAATTCTCCAGGTGCTGGGCGGTGGTCTGGCTGCCAACCGCGTTATGGAACTGCGCGGCGAAGGTATGCTGAACCACCAGTTCACACCCGGCTTCCGTATCGCTCTGCACCATAAAGATCTGGGTATCGCTCTGGCTGCCGGTCGCGCTTACGATGTGCCGCTACCGGTGACCGCCTTAGTGGACCAGATGCTTACCGCCCTGATTGTCGGTGGGCGGGGTGACCTTGACCACTCCGCTTTACTGACTCATCTGGAAGATCTTGCCGGCCATCGCGTTGGCGAAGGAAAGGAGGCTTCACGATGACGCGCATGCCCGCTACCGATGCTGCGGTCCAGGTGATGATCGATGAAGGTGTTGAGGTGGTCTTTGGCATTCCTGGCGCGGCTATTCTGCCGCTGTACCAGTCTATTCTGAAGGCCGGTAAAATTCGCCACTACACCGTCCGTCACGAGGAGGGCGGCACACACAGCGCCGACGGCTACGCGCGCGCCACGGGCAAAGTCGGCGTCATGATCGGTACCTCCGGCCCGGCGGGAACGAACATGATCACCGGCCTCTATACCGCAACAGCCGACTCTATCCCGCTGATCTGTATCACCGGCCAGGCTCCCACCCCCCTGTTGCATAAGGAGGCATTTCAGGCCGTCGATATCGTCGGCTGCGCTGCTCCTGTCACCAAGTGGAGCGTGATGGTCAGAGAGCCGGCCCAGATTCCCTGGGTTTTCCGCGAAGCCTTCCGCATCGCCCAGGATGGACGACCCGGTGCCGTGCTGATCGATCTCCCGCTTGATGTACAGAAAGGCTTCGTTGAGTACGATCCACAGCTCGATGCGCCCCTACCGCGCACCAGGCCAGCGCCACCTCCCGCAGCCATCGACCGCGCGCTGGCGATGCTGCTGGCAGCAGAGCGCCCGTTGCTGATGCTGGGTGGCGGCGTGATCAGCGCCGAGGCAACCGGGGAGTTCCGCGCGCTCGCGGAGCACCTGCAGATCCCGGTAACCATCACGCTGATGGGCAAGGGCGGATTCCCGGAGGATCACCCCCTCTACGCCGGTATGGCCGGAATTCAGACCCAGACACGCTACGGCAACGCGATCTTCCTGGAGTCGGACCTGGTTCTGGCCATCGGTGCGCGCTTTGCCGAGCGTCACACTGGCAACCTTGACGTCTACCGGGGCGCGCGCAAATTCATCCATATTGATATCGATCCTGGTCAGATTGGCCGGGTATTTCCGCCCGACCTGGGCATTGTCGCCGATGCCCGACTGGCCCTGCAAGCGCTGCTCGCCCGCGCACAGGCCCTGCCGCCACGCCGGCCAAACGCCTGGACCGCACGGGTTGCCGAACTCCGCCGGACGCTGGAGCGACGCATGGACTTCGACACCGTGCCGATCAAACCGCCACGGGTCTTCAAAGAGATCAATGAGTACTTTGACCGCGAGACCATTTTTGTCACGGCCATTGGCCTCTACCAGATCTGGTCAGGTCAGTTCCAGCGCAGCTATCTCCCGCGCCACTACCTGGTCTGTGGCCAGGCGGGCCCACTGGGCTGGGAGATACCCGCCTGTATCGGCGTCAAGCTCGGCCGGCCTGACCGGCGTGTCGTCGCGGTGGTAGGCGATTACTCCTTCCAGTTCCTCATGGAGGAGATAGCCGTCGCGGTGCAGTACCGCATTCCCTTCATTGTGATCATGATCAATAACGGCTATCTGGGCCTTATCCGCCAGTCGCAGATGGCCTACGCGATGAATTTCGCCGTGGATATCTCGTACGCGGCGAGCAACAGCGATGGCGAACTTGCCGGCATGGAGCAGGGTATGGATCATGTCAAAGCCATGGAGGCCATGGGCGGCCTGGGCCGGCGCGTCGAGCGGCCGGAGGATATCCGCGCCGCTCTGGAATGGGCAACACATGAATCCGAGGCCCGCCGCTTGCCCGTGCTGGTGGAAGTGATGGTCGAGCGGGAGGCCAATGCCGCCATGGGTCCGGCGCTCAACGCGATTAAAGAGTTTGAGCCACTACCCGAGCCGACCACCTCAGCAGAGCTGGAGGCCATATCCTCCAGCCGGTAATATTCTGCCAGAATGCCGGCGACGCGACGCTCGCTCTTCGCCTGTCCTCTCCCTGCGGCGGGAGAGGAACTGGTGAAGAGCGACCCCTGGCGGCAACAGGGCGTCGCCCTCTTCCAGAGCGGGTGGCCGGGTCTGCATCCTCTTTGCATCATAAGGGAACAGTAATGCACAGCTCGCTGTTGTCTGGCAGGCTGTCCAGGTCGCCGGTGCCGGCTATCTCGCCAAACTGGTCGGCGGTGGCAACCACCTGATCGGTGCTGAACACAGGCCGGACAGCCCAGTAGAGCTGGCCACCGCCACCGAAGCGCAGGCACAGGTTATAGCCCAGGTCACGGAGGGTGCGTAGCTCCCAGGCTTCAATGACGGCACATACTTCCACCGATCTTCCGCTCCTTCCACAGCAAGAAAGCATAAACCACAGCGGACTGCTCCGCCATACGTGGCTCCTGCCACTCTGTTGCGCCTGCCCAGGAGCGAACCTCTCCGCTTTGGGACGGGAGAGACCGCGATGGGTGATCGCTCCGGTTTGCGGAATCCCTCTCTGTGGCGCGAGATTCTCTTCTCTATCTTCATTCTCACTGCGGAATGCTGTTCAGGTAGCAGCCGGTACTACCAGGGCGCCGAAGGCGTGCTCCGTGCACCGCACACGCTTTCAGGTGGGGATATGCTATCTCTTTTGCACGCGCGCGCCACAGCCAGAGCAATCCTGCGTGGTGCAGCGGGGTGCAACTGCCACAATCGGGATGCTGGTCATGCTGCCATAATAGCGGGCCCAGCAAGGAACAGCCCCCAACCGGTATCGCTGATCCGCGTTGCCAACCGATGATTCTGGACGAGGTCCGCAATCTTGCGGTCTTCACAGGCAATCATGTCGCCAGACATGATAAGCGCCCTTGCCGTTTTCCTGGCAAAGTCCTGACGCTGCCGTTGTACCTTGCGATAGCCTCTGGCGAGGCGTTTGATCGCTTTCTTGCGGTTCCTGGACCTGGAGCGTTTCTGTTTCCGAGAGACGCGCCGGTGGCAGCGCTTGAGTTTCTGCTCCGCTTTGCGCAGATACCGGGGACTGACAACCGTGTGTCCCTCGGAGTCGGTGGAGAAGGCGTTCAGCCCCACATCTCTGCCGATCTGCCTCCCGGTGGGCTGGTGGTCAATATGCATCACGGAGCAAGAAGATACTGACGATTAACGGGAGAATCGCCAGCCAGACGTATGTTGCACTGTATCCTGGTGGCCGCCATGTGCAGATATTCCCATGGTGCCGCAACTCTGGCCAGGTGATCCATAGCATCCCTGGCCAGGATGGGATGCCCGGCATGCCAGGGCACCCCATCCTGGTGCGAGAGGTACGAGCACAGGGCTGATCAGGAAATTGCCCTGAAGGATACATGCTGTTCCGCACCCTGCTCACGCAAAGCACGGAACAGTCGCTCCGGCGTAATCGGCAGGTGGGTTATGCGGACGCCCACTGCATCATAGATGGCGTTGGCGATTGCCGCCGCCACCGGCACCACCGGTGGCTCGCCCACTCCTTTGGCCCCAAAGGGTCCGTGCCGGGATGGCACAGACACCAACAACGGGGTGATACGGGATGGCGCTGCCTCACTGTTGGGCAGGGCATAGTCCATCAGCGTGCTGCTGAGCAGCTGGCCCTGCTCATCATAGACCAGCTGCTCGTAGAGTGCCCAGCCAATGCCCTGCACCACTCCACCACAAATCTGGCCCTCCACCTCTGCCGGATTGATAGCAAAGCCGACGTCCTGCGCCGCCACATAGTCCAGCACCTCGACCTCCCCGGTTTCCGTATCCACAGCAACACGAGCCAGATGGGCCGCGAACATCGGCGCCGCCTCGGTGATGGCCGAGGCACCACGCCCATAGACGGGCTCGTAGCGTGCGCCGAAGTTCATGGACTTCTGCGCCAGCTCCAGGAACGAGATGCCTCTGCCCGGCACACCCCGCACGATCACGCGCCCATCTACCAGCTCCAGGTCCGCCGGCGCTGCCTCCAGGATATCAGCGGCCATGCGGATGATCTGTTGCCGCGCATCCTCGGCAGCGCGCTGCACCGCCGCACCCACCGTATAGGTCGCTTTGCTGCCACCAGTAGCCCCGGCGTAGGGAGCTGTCAGCGTATCGCTCTGGACCACCGCAACCTGCTCCGGTCGCACGCCCAGTATTTCAGCGGCAATGCTGGCAAAGGTGGTGTGGGTCCCCGTCACATCCGTTGAACCGACCACAACCGTGATCGTGCCATCCCGCTCCAGCCGGCAGGCAGCGGCCGCTGGCTCCAGGCCACCGGGCCAGCCACCAGCGGCCAGCCCTACTCCCACACGCCGCGTGTCGCTATGTCCTGCCTGCTTTCCCTCCCCTGGAGGTCGCTGGACAGCGGTATGCTCCCGCCACAAGGGATGCTCCCGCACACGCTCCAGACAATCCTTAAGGCCGATGGCCGGCCAGATCCGGCCATCAGGGCGCCGGTCACCTGCGACGACGGCGTTGCGCAGCCGGAACTCCAGCGGGTCCAGCTCCAACGCTCGCGCCAGTGCATCCATCTGCGACTCCAGCGCAAAAGTTGCCTGGGGTGCGCCCGGCGCGCGATAAGCACCAACCCCTGGCTTGTGCGTCAGTACCTCGTAGGCACGAATATCCAGATTGGCACAGCGATAGTAGCCCCCAAACACCAGCGCGGCAATACCTGCCGGCGTTCCAGGATAAGCCCCGCTATCGAATATTGCCGTCGCCTGGATAGCCGTCAGTGTTCCATCCCGACGCGCGCCCATCTTCAGGGTGATCACCGTCTGGGGCGCCGGATTGGCTGCGAGCAGATCCTCAGAGCGGGTGAAGTTAAGGAGCACCGGGCGTTGCACCGCCCGCGCCAGCGCTGCCACCAGCGGCTCGATCAGCACAAATTTGCCACCAAAGCCACCGCCAATGGGTACCGGTACCGAGTTCACCCGATGCTCCGGCAGCCCCAGCGCGCTGGCAACTTCCGAGCGCCCGTAGAACAGCGCCTGCGTGCTGGCCCAGAGCGTGATGTTTCCCGATGGGTCAGCGCTGGCCAGAGCAACCTGCGGCTCCATATAGCTCTGATGGACCATGCTGGTTCGATATGTCTGCTCGATCACCACATCTGCTTCGAGGAAGCCATGCGCAATATCTCCTTGCTGCACATGGACGCGGTTCGTCACATTTTTAGAAAAACGCTCGGCTGCGGCCTCTGCAGCTGACTCCTCTTGCGCCGCGACGGCGGCATGCATCTGTCCCTCTGCCTGGGCGGCCGCTTCATCCACCTGTTGCTGGACCACCGGCGCATCTTCGGCCATCGCCGCCACCGGATCCACCACCGCCGGTAACGGCTCATACGCCACCCGGACCTGGTCTGCCCCATCCTGTGCCGCGCCCTCGCTCTCGGCGAGCACGACGGCTACCGGGTGACCACAGAACAGCGCATGGGTCGTTGCCAGGGGCACCCGGTGCCGCGAGGCTGGTCCGCCATACTTCAGAGCCAGATCTGCTGCCGTCAACACCGCCACAACCTCTGGTATGCCAAGCGCAGCGGTCTTATCAATATGCACAATGCGCGCGTGCGCATAGGGACTGAGCACCGGTCGTGCATAGAGCAGGCCGGGCAGGCGCAGGTCTCCGGCATATCTGGTCTGGCCCATAGTCTTCTCCCGGCCATCAATCCGGCGTAACGATTTGCCAACCTGGCTATACTCTGCCATGCATTCCTCCTTAAGCGTCATTAGCGGGTCGCAAGCAGCCCCTATCGCGGGGAGATGCCTTGCTTGCAGCGCGCTCACCCGCCGCTGTTAGCATACCACGAAATAACGACGGGCACATCTGGAGAGCCCGCTGCCAGCACTCTTGACAGACAGGCCAGCTTCAGGTATCATTGTAACCATAAATTTGATATGTAACAGCTGTTACAAATTTATACAGCTGCACGAAAAGAGGCGCGAAGTCATCCGAAGAGAGGGATGCGGAGGGAACGATGAACCTGGGGTATAGCTTTCTGGGTCTGCTGGTCGGGATTCTGGTTGGCCTTACGGGAATGGGAGGTGGCTCGCTCATGGCACCGCTGCTCGTGCTGCTCATGGGCGTGCATCCTCTGACGGCTGTCGGGACCGATCTGGCTTACTCAACGATTACGCGCGTGACCGGCGCCGCGCTGCACTGGCGCCACCACACCGTGCAGTGGCGCATCTGCTGGCGGATGGCTCTGGGCAGTGTCCCCGGTACCATCCTGGGCGTCCTGACCATCGAACTGCTGATCAAGCAGGATAGCGCAGTGGTTAACGCCTTTGTGCTCCGGGCGCTGGGCTGCACCCTCCTGATCGTCGCCGCCGCCATGCTGCTCCGCTCGCTGATCCTCAAGCGCGCCGGGGAGGCTGAGGCACGCGCAACCTCGCCGGTAGGCGGCATGATTCGCTGGCTACGCGCCTCGCGTCCACTGCTCACCGTCGGCATCGGTGCCATCGTCGGCTTCCTGGTTGGTATCACCTCGGTTGGCAGTGGCTCGCTCATTATCGTGGCTCTGGCACTCCTCTATCCCCGGCTCACCGGCCGCGAGCTGGTCGGCACTGACCTGCTCCACGGCGCGATCCTGACCGCGGCTGCCACACTGGCCCACCTGGGCATCGGTACCATCAACTTTGCCACCGCCGGTCTCCTGCTCCTCGGCTCTATCCCCGGCGTGATCATCGGCACACTCGGCAGCACGCGCATCCCCGATGGCGCTCTGCGCCCGGTCATCGCTATTACCCTTGGCCTGGTCGCTCTCCGCCTGATCTGAGGCTCACCCGCCGGGCTCGAGCGCGAAGGAGTTGTGAACAGCGGTTCAGGAGAACAGGATAAGGCAGGACAACCGGCCCAGAGCGATCTGGGTCCAATGCCTCATTTACGTTTCCGACCGGAGGCCGTATAGTAAGCTCCAGGCAGGTTTCTGCCCTGTTGCCGGCACCCTTGCGATAATGGCAAGCAAGAGGTCACCTGCCGGGATGGCAGCAGGAGCCATCCCCCGGGGCGACACCAACAGCCGCGGCTGGCAATGCTTAAGTAGAGAAAACTAGGGAGCGTGCGGATGGCGATCATTCAATCGAAAGCGCTGCAAGCGACAAAGCGAAATCCATGGCTCAACCGCCTCTGGTTCGCCGCCGTTGTGATCATCGCTTTGCTACTCGGCTATGTTGGCCCATATTTTATCACCAAACCTTCCACTGTGGCGATCGTGGTAGTCGGCCTGGCGCTGATCGGTGTGTTCGGCGTTATCCTTGCCGGACACTACTTTCTTGGCCTGTGCCTGTTCATCATCGCAATCCCCACCGAGGACTACGTGCGCCGTATTGTCTACAATGGCCGGCCATATCCTCACCTGGACCCCATTCACTTGATCGTCGAGGCGCTTGTGGCATGCGTGGTTGGTGGCCTTATCCTGCGTGCTGTCTTTACCAAGACACGACCTCAGACCAGGGGATTAGCCTGGTTCCCGGCGCTGGCCATCTTCTATCTGGCCTATCTCATTATCCAGATTATCAATCCCGCATCAGTCATCACCGCCAGCCTCCAGGGGTTTATCCAGCTGGGGTACTATATCGTGGTTTTCCTCGCCGTTCCCTTTGTTATCAAGGATGAGCGGCAGGTCCGCATTCTCCTCTGGATCACGGTTGTCTGCGCCGGCATCAGTGGCGCCTATGGCGTCTTTCAGCACTTCCATATGCCTCCCTGGGATAAGTGGGAGCTCCAACGTATGGAAGAGGTCGTCAGGATGGGCGGCAAAAACAACTACCTCTTTATGGGGAATAGCCCGCGCGCCTTCTCCTCGTTCGGCAGCTACGAAAGCTTTGGCGGCTATGAGGTGATCAATATCTGCTTCGGCTGGATGGTCATGTGGGTCTCCCGGCGCTGGTATCTGAAGGTCATCGCCTTCCTGCTGACCATCGCCATGGTCAGTGGCCTGATGTTCACCTACAGCCGGAGCTGCTGGACCGGCGCAGTGTTTGACGTCATCCTGCTCACCGTCCTGCTTCTGCGGACAAACTGGTTCAATCGCGTGATCGTTGCCATCAGTCTGGTTGCCGTTGCCATCGTCGCCTTTATTGTCCTGGCATATCTATCCACTACGCCACTGGCAGATAATAACCTGGTCCTGCAACGTATCGCTCAGACGGTCAATGGCAATGGCATTCATAGTATTGAGGATCGCCAGACCGAGACACAGGCGCTGGTACAGTATACCAATCAGCATCCACTCGGCGCTGGCGAAGGTGCAGCGGTGCCTGCCCAGAACGGCACGGCCGGGCCACAGGTGAACGGTAAAGCTAACACCGATGATTACTTCCACGGGCTCATGTTCGCCATCGGCTATCCCGGCCTGGCTCTTTTCCTGCTGGTTACCATCGTTGCCCTGATCTTAGGATTACGCTACTTCTTAACGGTGCGTAGCCCCTATCTGCGTGCGCTTATGGCCACGTGTGTGGTCATCATCCTCAGCGTCATGCTCATCGACGGTGGCGAGCCGTTCCTCTTCTTTGACGGCGTCCCACAGCTCTACTGGCTC
>JGI20133J14441_1003083_pt1 | contig 10647 bp, 8 predicted proteins | sample RS3BMetagenome_FD_14441 | JGI IMG/M metagenome (IMG submission 14441)
TTTTGCCGGTTTCGGGCGGACTTTCTAAAGAAGTCCGCCCGAAACCGGTCCTAATCCTCACCCCATCTGGCGCACGACGAAATAGGGCTGATTGGCCAGGTCGGGCGCGAAGCCCGGGTGCAACCAGGCCCGGTTGTTTCCCCCTCTGATCGTGAAGTAGTACTGCAGCGGGTACGACGAGTCGGTGTAGGCGCCCGGAATCGTCGCGTGGTAACCGTCGGCGTCGCGTTCCATCGCCACCACCCGATACGACTCCGCCTGGTTCACGTGCCGGTAGTGCAGGTCCACGGCGCTCGGCTCAGCGGTGTCATCGGCAAGTCGGACGCTGAGCGTCAGCGCGAGCGCGTCTCCCGCCCGAAAGGCGCCCGGTGGTTCGTGTCCGTAGCGAGCGGCGGGAGGCTCGGCGGCGAGATCTTCTGCCGTACCGCCCACGACTGCTTCCCCGGACGGTAGGCCGGCCGCGGTGTACTTCGTCAGCTCGCCTTCCAGATCCGCCAGGTCGTCGTCAATCGCGGCCAGACGGTCCGCCCAGTGCCCGCGCAGCCAGGGTTCTCCGCCAACCGTGAGATCCTCGCGGTAGACGTTCCGCGTTCGAGCGGCAATCTCCGCCCAGGCGGTTCGGGCGAGCCGGTACGCCTCCAATGCCTCGCGGATGCGCGCCGAGGATTGCGTTCGGACGCCGAGCGCGTAGGCCACCCCCGCGCGCAGCTTGTGGGCAAAAAAGCGAGCCAGGCCGATTTGCACCTCCACGTCGATCGCGGTTCGCCGAAACGCCGGATCGAGGGGGTCGCGAACTCCCGCGGTCGCCAGGGCCAGGTGACGCGACGCCTCGTCGGCAAGCCCGTCGAGCCAGCGGGCGACCTGGACCGGCGGATACTTTCCGCTCGGCCGTCCGTCGACGACCTCGTCGGCAAACTCGTCGATGGAGGAGAATAGGCCCGGATCCAGCGCGCTCACCGTGCCGAATCGCTTCGGACTCGGCGTATCGCCGTAGGGATGCGGACGGTTGGGATCGACGATGGGCATATTGGTATAGATCTCCGGCCAGAAGCGATTGTTGGCGGCCGAGACGTGGTGCGCCGTGGTGATCAGCGGCAGGACCCGACTGGCCGCGGCCAGGGCTTGCTCGATCCCACTGGCCGCCGGGCCATAGGTGTAATCGAGGTAGCGCCGCCAGCCTTCCGGCTCGGCATCCGGGTTGTAGAGCAACCGCCCGAAGAGCCGATAGGTATAGAGATACTTCTCCCAATCGCCGCCGGCCGGCCGCAAGGTGTGATCCAAATAGCCATCCCGCCCGCCGGGTAGCCCGGAACCCCGTCGTCCCTTGAAGGACAACGGCTCACAGAGTTCGATCCCCTGGCAGCCGCAGAACTGGGCGTGCCGGCCAAATCCGGCCGCCAGCGCGGGATCTCCCCACAACAAAAGGCGCTGGGTGCCCGGCCAGATGCGAAAGTAGACGCCGTACTGGCGATCTTCGCGGAGGAAATCGGCGTAGCCGTAGCGCGTGTAACGCCCCGCGCCCGCGCTGCGATTCATCAAGTGCGCGATGAACGCGTCCCCCTCCGGTCGGCGGGTGTTGCGCTCGAGGTCTCGAATCGAGGCCTGCTGGTAGGGCAGCCCCATGTGTTCGGCAGTGTATTTGGGCGATAGCCGGACCGGCAAGCCGGTTCGCAAGCCGACCGCGATCATCTCCGGGTCGATCCCTTTCGGGTGCATGTCGATTTCGACCCGGCGGCCACAGTCCACGATACCCTGGAAGACGGTTTCCCAGAAGTCGTAATTGCCCTCCGGTACCCCGCTCTCGCCGTGGACGCGTAGCGTCACCCCATCAATCGTCGGGCAGTCGGTCAGAAGGGTCCGGAGGGCGTCACGACAGTACGCCGCGTGCGTTTCGGCGGTAAGCCCTTCGATCGTATAATTGGGCCGCGGACTATCGATCCATTCGTACCCGTGAGTCCAGAGACCGAGTTGGAAGTGGAGGCCGCGCCGCTTCGTCTCCTCGCCGATGAAGCGCAGGGTGGCCAGGTTTCGCTCGCGCTCCGCGTCGGAAAGCCCGGACGCGCGAACCGGGTAGCCCGGCACGTCCACCAGAAAAGGGTAGGCGAAAAGGAGATAGGCGTCGGTCACGTTGCGGAGGAAGTCGTGTCCGATACCGAAGGCCAGGCTGAAGCGGTTGAAGCGCTGCGCCGCGAGCATCGACAGGTAGTTCCGCCAGAAATCGCGATCGTCGAACCAGGACTTATCCTCGACGTCGCTCACGAAAAGGCGGGTCACGCTCCGAATCGGATTGGCCGGCTTTTCGGCAATCGGTCGGGTAAGTTGCAGCGCCGCCTCGGGATCCGCGGAGTAACTCACCCGGTCGGCAAGTTCGAGAAGCGCGTAGACGATGCCGCGCTCGTCGCGGCCGGTGGCCAGGACAACCTCGCGGTCGTCGATGCGCCCCGACAAGAGCGCCAGCGCCTCCGCGGCGTCCGGCAGGGTCAGGCCGGAGCGATCGAGCAACCCGCGCGCCAGCGCGGAGTCGCCCGCCGCCACCAGGATCCGCCGCGAGGTGGCCGAAGCGGCCTCAATCGACGAGACAATCTCGACCGAGCGGTCCTTCGACGCCAGGGCGTTCCGAAGTTGCTCGACCGCCCAGGTCACCGGCGGTCGTTCCAGGAGCGCGCTCGACCGGTTGTCGAGAACAAGGGCATAGTTTGGCGATCGATCCATACTGGGTTTCTCCGTGATCGATAGTGTTAGATGAGGACAAATGAGTTAGCGTCGGGAAAGCCGGGGATCGAGGGCGGTGCGCAAACCATCGCCGAGAAGGTTCATACCCAGCACGGCCACGAAAATCGCCGCGCCGGGCGCGATCGACATCCAGGGCGCCGTCTCCAGGTACTGGTAGCCTTCACTCAACATTGATCCCCACGACGCGGTTGGCGGTCGCACTCCAACCCCCAGGAAAGATAGCGCCGCCTCGGTGATGATCGCAAAGCCGACCGAGAGTGACGCCTGGACGATAATTGGCGCGGTCACGTTTGGCCAGATGTGTCGAAGCACGATGCGGCCATTGCCCGCCCCAAGCGCCCGGGCGGCCATCACAAAGTCTCGCTCGCGCACCGATAACGCCTGGCCGCGCACGAGGCGCGCGAATCCGGGAATGTAGACGACGCCGATGGCGATCATCGCGTTGCCAATCCCCATGCCGAGCGCCGCGGTAATGGCGAGCGCCAGGATCAAAGCCGGGAACGCCGCCAGGGCATCCATCGCCCGCATAAGGCCCTCGTCGACCAGGCCGCCCCAGTAGCCGGCGACGAGCCCGATCAAACAGCCACCGACGAGAGCGACCGAAACGGAGATCAGCCCAACCTCGAGGGACACCCGCGAGCCGAAAATAACCCGCGAAAGGATATCCCGCCCAAGATCGTCGGTTCCGAAAAGGTGCGCCGCGGAGGGCGCCTGGAGAACGCTGGTCAACGTCTGCTCGTTGGGATCATACGGCGCGAGAACACCGGCGAATAGCGCCAGGAAGATCAACAGGCCCAGGACCGCCAGACCGAACCCGGCGAGTCGCGTGTGGAAGATCCGCCGCGACGCCGCTAGAACGGTTCCCAGGGGCCCGGTGGGAAACCCCGGCAAGATGATGTCGTGGGCCGAGTCGTCAAACTCGGCAGAGCGATCGATCAAGGTCATGTCATCCATACCGAATCCGCGGGTCGACGACGGCGTACAGGACATCGGTGATGAAGTTCGCGACCAGAACGGCGACGGCCATCACCAAAACCACTCCCTGAACAACCGGAAAGTCGCGAAAGAAGATGGAGTCAACGGCGAGCCGTCCCATGCCGGGAATCGCGAAAATACTCTCCGCGATCACCACCCCGCCCATGAGCTGGCCGATTTGTAGCCCGATCACCGTGAGGACCGGAATCAGGGCGTTGCGCAGCGCGTGACGGACCAGAACGAAACGCTCTCGGAGGCCTTTGGCTCGGGCGGTAACGACGTAGTCTTGCTGCAGCGCTTCGAGCATGGCGCTACGAATCTGTCGAGTGATCACCGCCGCGAGAACCGAACCCAATGTAAAGGCCGGCATGATCATTAATTCGAGCGATTGCCCGAGGTTTCGCGTGGGCGAGACGTAGCCCTCGGGAGGGAGGATGCGCAAGGTGAGGGAAAAAACGAAGATGAGCATGACTCCTAACCAGAAGTCGGGGATAGCCACGCCGACCAACGCGCCAATCGTGCCGACGAAGTCAGCCCAGGAGCCTGGTCGAGCGGCGGAAATGATGCCGACCGGCAGCGCGATGGCCAGCGCGATCAGCATGGCAAGCGCGGAAAGCTGGACCGTGGGACCAAGGCTTTGCAGCAAGAGCGTCATGACCGGAAAGCTCGTTCGGATCGAGGTCCCCAAATTTCCGTGCAGGACGTTGACGAGCCAGTGAAGGTATTGAATCGGAATCGGCTGATTCAACCCGAGTTGGGCGCGCAACGTGAGGTAGAGTTGCTTGTTCTCGATCTGATCCGGCCCTAGCATCGCCAGGGCCGGATCGCCGGGGAGCACGAAAATCAGACCGAACGAAATGACGCTCACCAGGAAGAGCACCGGAACCATCAAGAGCAAGCGGCGGATAAGGAAAGTCCACATCGAGAACCCCCGGATGAACTGGCTATTGGTTCAGCCACAGATCGGTCGAGTTCGCGAAGTAGCCACTCCAGGGACTCTGGAAGTTTTGCAGCTTCTTGGTGTAGCCAAAGTTGCCGGAGCGCCGCCAGATAAATCCGTAAATCGCGTCGTCAAACACGTACTGGTTGATCTGCTGGTAAATCTGCTGGCGCTTCTGGGTATCGTAGGTCGAACGCCCTTGATTGATGAGATCCTGAACCTTCGGATTGTTCCAGGCCGCGTAGTTACCCGGTCCCTTATCCAAGAAGCGAAACTCAACTGTCGAGTCCGGGTCGACGAAGGTTCCACTCAGGAACGAGCCGAACTCGAACTGACCGGACAGCGTCCGCTGGTTCCAGGCAAGGCGTTCCTGACCCCGCAACGTCAAGTTGATCCCAATCTTCGACAGCATCTGCTTGTAAATCTGGGCGTTCTGCGTATCTTCCGGTCGGGAGATGAAATCCATCGTGACGTCGAAGGGCAGTGTGACCCCCGACTCTTGGAGCAGTTGCTTGGCCTTGTCCGTCTGGTAGGTATACTTGGCGACACTATCGCTGTAGCCGAGTTGACCCGGAACCAGGTGATAGTAGTTCGGCTCGCCGATGCCCAATCCAAGAGCCTGGGCAATCGCGTGGCGATCGATGCCGTAAAGGATGGCCTGCCGGACCTTCAGCATCTTGTCGCCGGCTAGCCGAGCGCCAGGGCGGGCATTGAAAAGCAAGTTGTACAGGGTCGCCTGCCACGGGGCGTTGACATACTCGAGACTCGCGTTACTCTTGATCGCCGGAACGTCCTTGCCGGGAATGCCGGCCATCAGGTCGATGTTTCCGGTCCGCAACCCGTCGATCGTCACCGTCCAGTCCGGCTGATACGACACCCGGACCTGATCGAGGTAGGGCAGGGGCTTGCCGTCCACGCCATTCTTCCAGTACATGCCGGAGTTCTGGTACAGAATGTGGTCGCTGGGTTTCCACTCGACAAACTTGAAGGGTCCGGTCCCAACCGGAGAGTGGGCAACCCCAGCGTCTCCGACCTTGTTCCAGTTCTCCTGGGATTCCATCGCGGCCACGCCGAAGGCGTCGCTGGTGAGATTGACGAAGATCGCCGGACTGGGGAACTTGAGGTTGAGTTTCAAGGTGTAATTGTCGACGGCGTCGACGCTCTTGATACTGGCCGTTTCGGTTTTGGCCGACGACTTCGGATTCGTCATCATCCGCTCGAAGTTCCAGCGAGCGACCTGCGCGTTGAAGTCGGATCCGTCGTGGAACTTGACGCCCTTGCGAAGCGTGAAAACAATCGTCGTCGGATCCGGGATTTGCCAGGATTCGGCAAGTGACGGCTGGACTTCAAAGATTCCCGTCGACGGGTTTTGCACGATCTTGGTCAGATAGTCGTACACGAGATTTTCGTCGGTCCAGCCCACCTGGGCGAGCGGCGCGTCCATCGTCGACCAGTCGTTCTGGACAGCAGTGTGTAACAGGCCGCCACGCTTGACCGAACTGCTCGCGGCAGCAGTGGTGGGACTGGCCGCGGGTACCGCGGTAGCGACGGATTGTACCGTCGCGGAAGCCGCGGGCGTTGGCTGGGCCGCCACCGGCGTTGGCGCCTGGATGACCATGGCGGGAGTCGGCGACGGGTTGGCCGCCGCCGCCGCCGTCGCGGGGACTGGCGTGTTCGCGGCAGATTGCCGGGAGCACGCGGCGAGAAGAAGGGCGGGGACTGTCCCGACCATACCCGCGATGAATAAGCGCCGACCAACCCGGACCGAAAAGTCGGACATAACCTCATACCTTTCCTGGCTCATTTTGATGCGTTCCGCTAGCCTTTTCTCTCGATCGAAGTGGCGAAGAATCACGAACGACAACCCGCGCCACAGCCTTAACTCACGGCAACGATCTCTTTCTCATCAGAATCCCCGGACAGGTCGCTGGCGACGACGGATCCCTCGGATTCCAGCATCGTGACAATCCGCGCCCGCGAATCGGCGACGTGACTGAACATCAGGATTTCGGCGCGGCGGGCAGCCCGCCGCGCGATCGCTTTCTGAATCGCTAGGTGCTCGGCAAGCGACCGTTTCATAATCTCATCCGACGTGAAACGCGACTGGACGACGCGGAGCCGGGCGACGTGGTGGCCGATGACTTTGAGGAGAACTGCCAGCTTCTCGTTCCCACTGGCGGTCACGATCTCGGCGTGAAACTGAGCGCCGGCGGCGTAGAACTCGTCGGGATTCGTGGTCAGCAAAGCGGTCTGTTGCTGAAGAACCGCGGCCATCGCGCGAATCTGCTCGCGGCTCGCGTTTTCGGCGGCAAGCCGCGCCGCCAGGGCTTCCAGGGTGATGCGCAGCGTGTAGACTTCGGTGGCATCCCGCGCGGTCAGCGACGCCACCGCGGCTCCCCGGCGCGGATGGACGACCACGAGTTGCTCGCGTTCGAGTTGGCGGAGCGCCTCGCGAACCGGTACCCGGCTCACCCCGAGTTGGCTCGCCAGCCGTCCTTCGATGAGGCGCTCTCCGGGGGAAAGCTCCAGTCGCACGATAGCGTCGAGAATGCGCTCGTAGACCATGACCTGTAGAGATGGAGTGGCAGGGAGGGGAGACGGCGGCAAACTACGCACGGCTACTCTCAGGTGTATTGATGGATTCTGTATACCGACGTGCCGCTCAGTATGCAATGCCCATCGAGCGGCGTCAAGAGGTATGGTGTAGCCGGAAGGGAGACTTTCGAGTCTTGGGTTCCGCGTCACAAGGCGGAAGGTGACGCGGCGATCTGAAGCCTTATATACCGAGTCGCGTCAGGCCTCACGCCAGATCGGAAAGCTGTCGTAGGACGCGCCAATCTCGTCAAGGGCATCCTTGACCCATAGCGCTTGCGTCGGCGGGAGAAGCACGACACCGGGCCCCAGAGCAAGACCCGGTAGGACTACCAATCCTTCACGCCCGCCACGGCCGTAGAGTCGCCGAGACAATTCTACCCGTTTCGCCGCCGTTAACCGTTTGCCGGTAAAGCTGATCACTTCCCAGGGAACGAGGCCGGACGGCTGGAGTAGCGCAAGCGCCGCGGCTTCCGCGTAGAGCACTACGCCATCGGTCCAAATCGCGTGTAAGAGGTCCGATCCGAGTTCATCCGGGAACCGGGGGTCCGCGATGAGCAGGGCAAGATGCATGGGAAGCTGGTATTCACTTTCCAGTTCACCCGCGATCCGGACAAATTGAGGCCGTAGATCAGGGTCAGCGAGTAGCAGCAGAAGGTCAACGTCACTCTTGCGACCATACTCGCCCCGGGCGTATGATCCAAAGAGGATCACCCCGTTCGCTCCCGAGGTCTCGGCTACCTTGTCCGCGAAGGCTGCCAGAGTCCGTCGCAGTCGCGTGATAACCGGCTTAGGCCAGGGACCACGACTCAATTTTTGCAAGAAGCTCGTCGATAAGCTTGACCGTACTGCCATTCCCCTGTCTCCCATACCAACGACCGGTTCGGAGACTCTCGATCTCGTTGAAGGCGTCGGCAATATCGGGATACCCATGATCCCGCAACCAGCGAGCCATCCCCTGGTGATTGTTCAAGTCAACGCTGTGCCGGCGTAAGGCCCCGGCAGCAACGGAGTGAATCGCGATTCCGTGAGTCAACTCGACGTAGGCACGAATATCGGCAACCGGATCCAGCTTTGCTCGGGATCGTTGGATCTGGTCTAATGCCTCTCGGTGCCCGGCCTCGTTCAAGGCTTGTCCCCTCATCATCGGAAATGAGTTAGGTATTTTGCTCCAGCGCCTAATCCATTACCACTATAGTATCACGTACCTACCGGAGATGAACCGCGGCGTCGTTCACTTGTCAGAATTACCACCACCCGCGGACTCACGAGCGTTCCCATTCGTTATGAGGAGGACCAATGTCATCGCAAGCCACACCGGTAATCGAAGAGGCGATTGCTCTGGCGGCTCAGGCGCACCGCGGGCAGGTGGACAAGGCCGGCGAACCGTATGTCTTGCACCTTCTGCGCGTCATGTTGCGCATGCGCCGGCCCGAGCAACGGATCATCGCGGTTTTGCACGACCTCGTGGAAGACACTCCATACACCTGTGACTCGCTTCGGGACATGGGCTATCCCGAGTCGATCGTCTCGGGCATCGACGCGCTGACTCGGCGCCCGACCGAGTCGTACATGGAGTTCGTCCAGCGCGCCGGAGCAAACGACCTCGCTCGCGCGGTCAAGCTCGCGGATCTTGAGGATAACCTCGACCTGCGGCGGATTCCCGATCCCCAGCCTCGCGATCTAGAGCGAATAGTCCGCTACGTCGCGGCGCGGCAGTATCTGTTATCGATGGATAAGACTGAGCACCCGCGCCACTTGAATGATCACTGAAACGAATTTCAGCGCTGGGCCAACGAATCAACCCCTGCTGTATCATTCGCTGCAAGGAGAATCCCTCCCACGTCCGCCGGATTCCGCGATACCGCCCATCGCCATTCCCCAAAGCCGCCGCCGGCGTTGACGGCGCGGATCCACTCGTCGAGGAAGGCGCGCTTCGCCTTCGCCTCTTCGGTGTCCCGGCCCTTGACTTCCAGGACGAGGGTCGCTCCGTCGGTAAGCTTGACGAGGAAATCCGGGCGGTACTTTTTGACGACGCCGCGGAAGATGTAGACAATTTCGAAGCCAAGGTGATCGTTCTTGACCCAGGCCGCGACGTGAGGATTCTTGTCCAGTTCGTAAGCTTCGGTGGCTTCCCAGGTACTGTCGAAGACGCACTGGTTGATGTGGGAATCCTCGGTAAAGGCGCAGGGTTTACCAGTGTACCAGGGCCGCATGTCGACGGTGGAACGGATTGGCCGCTCGGAGTCGAAGACCGGGACGAGACTCGCGGTGTTCTCCAGGCGAATGGCTTCCCAGATGTGCTGAACAATCTTATTCATGTTCAAGGTCAGAATGATCCGGCGGCGCAGCTCGTCCTGGTTAAATAGGGGAGGAACGATCCAAATCCGATCACCCGCCAGAACCTGCTCGACGAGGCGGATGAGCTGGGCGATCAGGACGTCGCGATTCCCTTTCCAGGAGGGGCGCATCTGATCGAACACGTCGCGCGCGGTCTCGAAGACGATCCTCTGCAGGCGAAAGCGCCGGGCAAGGTCGAGGAGCTCGATGTCGGTAAGGTGGGTGACGTCGGGCTTGCCGGCGAGGATCGGGGCCAATTCCGCATGGGTCGCCGTCTCGCTCGCGTCGAGCGTCAAGGCCTCGATTTTGGATAGTTCGAGGCTCAGCGTCGGGCGATACTCGTGCTCGATCCGGATGAGGTTCGGCCAGCGAATCTCGTAGGGGGCACGGTCGGCGAGCGGCTGAATCAACGTCTTGGGTTGGGGTGGCGGCGGCGGCGGGCCGTCAGCGCCCTCGTGAGGCAGAAAAGTGAACGGCACGCCGAAGATGTTGACGTACTCCGGCTCGAAGAGGCCGGTCTCCGGATTAACATCGTAGGACGTGCGGCGGAGGCCACGCCCGACGACCTGTTCGCAGAGCAGCTGACTGGTGAAGGCGCGCAGGCCCATGATGTGGGTGACCGTCTTCGCGTCCCACCCCTCGGAGAGCATCCCGACCGAGATGACACTCTGGATCTTCTCCCCGGGCTTGCCGGTCTGGCCAACGGTATCCACCATCTGACGCAGTAGCTCGGCGCGTTCCTTTTTGGATTGCTGCCTAGGCGTGGCTTCCTCGTCTTCGTCGGCCTCGGGAGAGGATACCTCCAGCTCGGCTTCCTCGCGGGACTCGGCAACCGCGAGCACGCGGGAGTCGATGTGGAGAGTGCGACCCGGCACGCTCAGCTCGTCGATGCGGACCTTGCCGTGGCTCAACGCGTAGGCAACGCGTGCCGCGGTTTCCGTGCGGTTGGCGACGGTAATCATGGCCGGCGGGGTCGGATAGCCGGCGGCTTCCCAGGCGTTGCGGGTTTCGAGCCAGTCCTTGCCGAGCAGGTAATAGCCGTTGGTCACCAGGTCGGGCAGCGGCTC
>JGI20133J14441_1003085_pt1 | contig 10633 bp, 9 predicted proteins | sample RS3BMetagenome_FD_14441 | JGI IMG/M metagenome (IMG submission 14441)
CAGATTTAGGTGTTAAGCTGGTTTTCTTTGATAGGCCTGGGTTGGGGGCTAGGGTGGCTGATGCTCTACGCTATTGTAAGGGTGAGGTTGTTTGCTTATTGGAGGATGATGACGTCTACCACCAAGACCGGCTTGAAAGGGTGCTTGGCGTGTGGGGTGGTAGAACACTCTACTATCACAGCGCGTTCGAGATGTTCACCGACGACGGGCGCCGCCTAGGGGTGTTCGACGCCAACCCATGGCGAAACTGCAGCTCCACCGCAGTTCACAGATGGGTTCTCACATCATCCGAACCCTATCTCCGCGAGGTGAGACATCACCTCGACATGTTCTACTACATTGCATTCAGATCCCTAGGGCGGTCGGATGGGTGCGTGGTTGACACCCACCCAACCACCTCTGTGAGGATGCACCGTTCCCCCGACCGAAGCAGAGAATACGCCGCTGACGGCGAGGTTATGCGGCGTATGCTGCTCGACAGACTCGGCTCAACCGCGGCATTAGAGGAGATTGTGGATCATTTTAACCTAACCAAGAAGGTGGTGGGGGGGTGGGCGAATCACGCCGAGGGAATACGCGCGCTACGCGGCGAGCGCCATCGAGGCTGGGGTGCACGACTCCTACTGGCTCAGGAGGATGGCGGAAGTCTCAGCAGGCTTCATCCTACCAGGAGTTTTCAGGCGCCTATACCGTAGCAGAAACCTCTCCTAACTGAAATGAGAGAGTACATGCGGAGAGCGCTATATCTGTACTCTGACCCACACCCATAAGGCTTTAACCAGTCTCGGCTATTTTCCAAACATTCGTGGTCACACAGAATTCCTCTAAACCACTTCTACGAGAGGCATGGCTAACCATCTCTCGTAGCGAAGAACTCTGCCTCGGATCTATGGGGTGTTACATAGCGTAACCCGGTGGGGGACTCCAAGTTGAGGTTTGGCATAATAAGAAGAGGTATGTTTTCCTTATAATGTGAAATTCATATCTCTCGTACTAAAAAGGGCTAATGAGTGGATTTTCCGTATAATTTATGATACTATTCTACGCACTAAATTAGCGGTAAACGTTAAGTATCGACAAACTTTATAATTTCGATGGTACCTTCAAAGGAGGAAGAAGAACATAAGAATAAACAGATCACTGGAAATGCAGGATTATTCTATGTCGCATACAAACTTTCTACGATGGGTTGGAATGTTTTGCTTACCTCAAGGAATGCGAAAGGCATCGATATTGTTGCATACAGCGAAGATTTTAAAGTCATAAGAAAAATTCAGGTAAAATCATTCAGCAAAATACAGGCAGTNAGTTTCGGCAAGAATAAGGAGACATTGCCAGCCGATTTTTACGTCATGGTCTCGTATGTTTATACTACTAAACCAGAAGCTTATATTCTAACTGCAGAAGATGTCAGCGGTTTGTTAACTCAANACAAATCTGGCTACTGGCTAGAGATTAAAGGTTCAAGNAAAGAACCGGAAAAGGGGTTCAAAAAAGATAAATTTTTAGAGAGNTGGGATATAATAGGATATGGCTGGGCTAATTATACAGATAAAAGAAGCTAGGGGTTAATAATGTCGAATTCGCATAGTCTAAAGGTATGGACACGACCCCTTGAGCCTGGCTGTGTTGGTTGTGGGTGCCCGGTGCGACCGGCGAATAGGCTGTGGGGCGTGGAGATCTTATTTATTTAACTATGTCAAGCGCGGGAGCGGTGGAACACTACTATGTCAAGCGGAGTAGGGCTGGATTTCGAACCGATATCGATTCTTATCCGGCCTGACCCACATCACACTAAGCGCGACCCAACCCTACACACGTGGACACCCAACTAAGGGGTGCTCTGTTAGCTACGGATGATTATGGATAGCCTAACCATTGCTTCCTTATCCAGCTATACTCACGTCTATTTTTGGTGGGCTCAGCTTTGTATGGGTATACTAGGGTGAACACGACAATGAATGTTTCGGCTTTAAGCAGGAAGTTGTAGAAGTAGGCTGAGGTGGCGCCCGTGCCAATCTGGGTGTACCCGCTCAGGAACCACGCGGCCCAGCTAAGCGTGTTGATGATGAGGACCAGTGCGAGGGGTCTGCTCAGCCTCCAGTGAGGAATGGTGATTGAACCGAAGAGCAGCCAAACCACTATGAGAATCCACCCAGCGCGGTTCACAGGGTAGGGGAATGCGGGTGTCAGGAAGCCCAGGGTGTGCCACACCAACTCGAACAGCACGATTGCGAGCACAGGTAGCGAGGATGCGTATAGCAGGGATATCGGCCACTCTCGCCTAAAAACCCACAAGCCATAGACAAACAGGGTTAGCGAGAGGGGGTATGTGGCGTATAGGAATATGGGTGTAACCCCACTTCTGAGCGTTGCCATATCGATAAGTATCAGCGTGGAGTTGAACCCTAGAAGAGCCGAGTCCGAGTTCACAGCAAGCCACACCGCGAACGCGGAAAGAGAGAAGATGACCCAAGCGTCAAACCTCAGTGGAATTCTTAAGCCAGACACGGGTGTTACCTCGGGTAAGGGCAACGCGCTGATCTGTCTCCCTTAGACACCGCAACCAGCTTGGTAACCCTCTTCCCACATCCCAAAGTGGGGCTAGCTTGTGACGGGTACGACAGTGCTCACCGTGTTACCGTTGCTAAGACCTATCTGCACCTCTATGTTTTGCTGGGTGGATGAGACACTTATCCCCGTCAAGCCAAACACCACTGTTGCCTGTGTGTGCGCGGGGATTGTGTAGCCGCCGGAGGGGGCGGGGTTTAAGGTGTACTGGGAGACATCTTGGCTGTTCGCGAGCACACGGACCACCGAGATTGGACTATCGCCCTGATTGGATACAACAATACGGCACCCCCCACTCAAACTGCACGAGGACTCTGATGGTAGTATTGTCACACCGTCAGCCCTCATATAGCTCTTGGATAGGCCGAACGCCCAGCCCGATAAAGCCACCGCTATGACAACCGCTATAGCTATGAGGACGATTGAGGCTATAACGGGGCTTACGCCTGACCTCGAAGCTTGCGATCGCAAAGTCGAAACACCACAAACTTATTGGGTAGATTAGCGGAACGGATACTACATATAGTTTTCGATAATTACGTAAACTAAAATCAATATTACTTATACAGTATAATTCAAAATGATAATGGATGGATTAGGCTGCTAAAGAGTTTAACCCAAAGTTTATAAAGTTTCCAAAACATCGCCCTTCAGGCGGGGTAGCTCACAAACTTGCATGGGCCGTCACCAAATGTCATCGAGTATATAGTGTCGAGTGTTAGGTGTCATGCTACTCCTGTAAGTATATTATGTTAGCTGTAAAATTGTTTTGGGATGTTACCCACAGAGTTAGATGTTGTCTCGAACGCCCAATCGATTCTACAGAACATTGTTAATAACTCTACACAGTTCGTTGTTTGGACTCTGAACCTAGTGGTTAAGGCGTTATTCACAATATTGCAGCCAGTGGCCCTAGTTGTGGTTGTTGTGGGCGTGCTGCTTTGGTTCACAGGCTTAGAGAGGAGGGCTGGTAAGAGGCTTGTGATCGGTGGTTTAATAATCTGGTTGATTTCCTTAATCTACTAATGCTGGAGAAGAATCTCAACGTTTCAAGCGGTGCGCTCGTGGATGGGTGCACGCTTTGCCTTGTGGGGAGAAAGATGACGCTCTTCATCACGGGTATATGCCCCAACTCGTGCTACTATTGCCCAGTGAGCTCTGAGAGGATGGGCAGGGATGTTATGTTCGCTAACGAGCGTAGGATCACGAGTGTGGAGGAGGCTGTTGAGGAGGCGAGGGAGTCGGGTGCGATGGGCACCGCGGTCACAGGGGGTGAGCCGCTCGTTGTGGTGGACCGCGTCGCCAAGTATGTGGCAGGTCTCAAACGCGCTCTCGGAGACTCCCACCACATACACCTCTACAGCGGTTTCCCAAGCCTTACGCGTGAGAACGCGAGGAAGCTATATGAGGCTGGGCTCGATGAGCTCAGGTTCCATATTATCGCTACAGACGGTGTGGAGAACTCTATCCGCGTTGCCTCCGAGTTCGACTGGAGGGTGGGTGTGGAGATACCCGCCCTGCCAGGTCTAGACTTCGTAGAAGTGGCTAGGAGGGCAAGGGAAGCTGGGGCTCAATTCATGGTGCTCGATGAGTATGAAGTGAATGAGGAGAACTTCTTCGCGCGCGCACCCAAAGCCAACCAGCGCTCTGAGGCCCTAGTGTCCGTTCCACCCGCAAAGATCCTAGAGGAGGTCTCAAGGATCCGCGGGATACTACCCGTGCACTACTGCACGGTTAAATCAAAGTACCTTATACAGTACAGGAACAGGCTTGTGGCAAGCTTCTACAGTAGGAGGCCTAGCGGCGCCGTTTTACTCGACGACGGCTCAGCGCTCAGGCGTGCGCGTGGGCGCATAGTGAGGTTTGTACCCGTGCACGGTGAGCCAGTCTACGAGGAGCTGTAGCTACGTATAGGGTACCTGAGTATTGCGGCCACCCCTCCGAGGCCTACGAGCTGTTCACCCTTCTCGTGGTGCTCCCCTACTACTTCAACCCTTCCACCGAACTTTTCGACGGCGCGCATCACGGGTTTGAGCTGGGAATAAGAGGCCTTGAGTAGGCGGCTTGAAACTATGAGTGTGTCAACTGCGCCGTTCTCTGCTGCGCTCTTCACCGCGTCGAGGCCTATGGCCACCTTAGCCTCATCCCGGCTTATCTCCCTGAAGAGGCCGTCCACGACCTCCGACTCCCTCGTAACCCTGAGTTTCCTTAGGAAGCCCGCGTCCACCGCCTTATTCACGGCCTGCTTTACACCGCTCACGCCGCCGTACTCGGTGTCACAAGCGTAGCCTCAAAGGATACACCCTTAGCTTCAAGTCTACGCTTCAAGCCGTCGAGCACCTTCTGCTTGAGGTAGCCTGGTCCAGCCACTATCACAAAGGTGTTGGGTGAAACGTGGCCGAGTAACTCCTCCGAGATCTTTTCAACCTGCCGCTCAAACCTCTCCTGATCCTTCAGGTCCTCCTTCCTAGGTTTGGAGAGACGCCAGCTGGCTATCGGCTGGATGCCGTAATCCCACATCTTAGCAAGCGCAACCTCTTCATAGTCAACTGAGATGATAACCACTTCACCGCCGAACGCCTCCCTCTGAAGCTCTTCCAGCTCGCCCTCCAACCACTCATCCTTCCTGATGGTGAGCGTGGAGCCAGCCTCAACCACCAGGGTGTGGTAGGAGCCAAGCACCCCCAGCTCATCCGGGTCTTCAACAACCCGCCCCGTAACCCTCAACGCATTCATAAAGGGCTCGAAAACAGTCTTCTCAACCCTAACACTCAGAGTGGTTGGAACACGCTCACCACGCTCGGTGCCATCCGGGCTCTTAAGCATCCTAGTGGTGCGTGCAGTTACCACGTCGCCCTCGCTGAGGAGCACCTCGAGCACCCACAGGTCGTTGGGCGAGGTAACCTGAACGGTTGCAGCATTCGACTTCCTATCGAACCCCAGAAGACGCATCACTAAACTACTTCATCAAATGTTACAACCACTGTGTCAGAGGGTTTACGCACCACGTTGCCCATCCTGCTACCTATAACGTAGCGTATACCCTTCTCACTGGACATGTCGAGTATCCTCTGGCTTATCACGCCGTCGAACACCAAGGCGTAGGGTCTACCCTGATCCACGGATTGAAGCCTGTCAGCCAACTCCTTCACAGGCATCCGAGCCACCTCGCCGAACTCCGAGTCGAGCACGACTGCTTCAAGCGTGCCCCCAAGCGACTTAACGTATGCTGCAAGCTTTTCGGGCACCGGCGGGCGGGGTCTCGCCTGGAGCTGGGGCTGAGGCTGCGGAGCCTGATGGGGGGGCTGCTCCTCCTGAACCTGCTGCTGGGAGTATGATTGCTGCTGCGGGGGCTGCTGGTGGCCCACCTGAGGCCTCTCCTGCTGTAGCACCTGGGACACTGGCACCTTACTCGTGAGTGCCTTCATGACCTCCTTACCCGTGAGCTCCTCAACCTCCCTACCCTGCGGGGCGCGCGCCACAAAATCTATCTCCGCCACTTCGAGAAGCCTCTTCAAAATCAGGTCGCCGCCGCGGTCACCGTCCAAGAACACCGTGGCCTCCTTCGTCCTGCACAGCTCTATAATCGTTCTGGGAACCCGCTCGGAGGCGCCCCCCAGCGAGATCACGTTCCTATAACCATAGCGTAGAAGGTTTATGACGTCAGCCCTACCCTCCACGATGATGATTGACTCAGCGGAATCCACGTCGGGTCCAGCATCAAGCTTCTCCGGACCGTACTGTACAACCGAGGTTTCCCGAACCTTGCTCACCAGATCCTGAAGCATCTCCTTCACATCAAGCTTCTTCTGACCCTTCTCCCAGCCCTCGAGGATCTCCTTTGCACGCGTGATAATCCTGTTAAGCCGCTCAAGCCTAGTATCCTCAATACCTTCAAGCGTGAGCTTAGCGGAGTAGGGCCCAATCCTATCCACATTCTCGGCGATGGAGGCTATAAGCGCCGTCTCAGCCTTATCCAAGTTGGAGGGAATAAGTATCTTACCCACACTCTTATTATCCTTCACATCCAAGTCGACGATGATCCTCCCAATCCTACCCTTCTCAAGCAGGCTTCGGAAATCATACTCCTCGTTGAACAAGCCCTCCGTCTGACCGAAGATAGCGCCAATAACATCACTCTTGTCAACCATACCCTCAACTTCACAGCTTATACGTATAATATACTTAGCAGCGTTAGGTGATATTCCACCCATAATACACCATCTCTGAACAAAAAATCTACTCTGGATATTATAAGGATAGCTAACAACACCACGCACAGCTAAAACAAAGGAAACAAGTCTGTGCGCCTAGACCCAATAAAGGTGGGGTGACCCGACGGGGCGCGGCTTCCGACAGCACACACTAGGAGCTACGCACCACTGAGGTTGAGCGCCAACACGTTGAGCGCACCACCCCATCCCCCACTAGGGGGTCGGGGTGGCCTGTCACCGGCCCTCTGACACCGTGTGTCACAGGTTGGCTTCACGCCCACTCAACACGGCCCTCGAACCGGCCTAGCTCGGCCACCCCGAAGAATAGGTCTGGATGAGGCTCACTTAAACGTTAACCCCTCGAACCTCGGAGTGTAAACCGTGAGCTCGAACACGGCCACGGGGTAATCGATCCCCAGCGCCCTGAGCACTTCGGGTGAGACCTCACCCACGAGGCCACTAGGTGAGCCGCCAACCACAATAGTGGCCCGCCTACCACGCGTGAGTAGAGCGGCTTCGCACCCAGTGTACGACGCACCCAGACCGAGGTCCTCTAGGAATCGGTTAAGATATGACTCCACCTGGTCGGCGCTGGCCACATTGTCGCACAGGGCGGCCGCGGCGTTCAGCCTCTGAGTGTACACCCCACCCACCACCTGGCCCACCTGGCCCACCTCGAACACCCTGAGCGGCTTGGGCTTGGTCTGGTTGCGCCCAACGAACTCTAATAGGCCGGGTATAAGTGTGGGTCTCAACGCGTCCAAGTCCTCCGACCACGGGTTCTCCACGCCCACCCAACCCGTGAACCCGAGCTGGGCGAGTAGCCTACTTGAGACGAGTGTTAGACTGTTGACCTCAACGAAGCCCAGGGTGCTGAGGCTGCTTCGAGCCGCTCGGGCTACGAGTGTCATCGGGTGGTAGCCGCCCACGCTGAAGTGGGCTGGCAACTCGGGTTTGATGTTGTTGTATCCATACATCATGGCCACATCTTCAACGAGGTCCACGGGGTGGAGCACATCAACCCTGTAGAGGGGTACATCCACCTCCAGCCTCGAGCCACCAAGGCTTCGGGCGTCCAGCCTCGCCTTACCAAGCAGCCTAGCCACCTCCCCGCTGCCTAGCTCTAGGCCAAGCACACCCCTCACCTGGTCTACGTCGAGCGTGTGGGTGCGAACACCCCTAGCGGTGGGAGTCCACCTGGCGTTCTCCACGCGTAGATGCGTGAGGCTGGCCCCGTACTCGGCGATGTTGCAGGCAACAAGTTGGGCCACGGCTTCAACCACTCCCTGGGTGGGCCCGGTGACGTCTACGAGCACACGGGTGGTGGATTCATCCACCCTTGTGAGGTTAGAGTTGAGGATGGGGGGCATGGATAGCACCTCCCCCTCCTCGGTTAAAAGTATCGGGTAGGCTGAGGCGCCAGCTAGCAGGTGGGCGTACTCCCTACCCTTCTCTGTGTTTCTGAGCACCTCCTCTCCATCCATGGCCCTATCCTCGTTGAGAGGCGTGAAGCTTATCTCGTGGGGGGGCACGCCGCGGTACACGAGGCTCAGGGACTTCAGGCGTGACACATCATGAACACCTATCGCGAACCTCCTCCTACCACGTGAAAGCGAGGCGTGAAGCCTCTCCTGGAAGCCGATTATATCCCTCACCGAGGCCTTATCTAGCTTTAAACCCCACACATAGTAGGAGTCAATGTAGGGCCTCGCCTCAACCCAGCCATCCACCCGAAGCGTAGGCACACCCTCAGGGTGAGCCGTGTGGGAGCCAAGATAGGGGGGTAATCCGAGCTCGAGCTCGAGGTAGCCTTTGAAGGCCCTCGATAGACCCGAGGCGCACAGCAGGTCTGGTCTATCGGATGAGAGCTCCACGCTAACCTGGCCGTCACCCCACCCTTCAACCTCCCCTTTAAAGTTAAAGAGCAACTCCTCCAAGCGCTCCTTATCCAGCTCCAAACCCATAAGCCTCCTAAGGAGGCGTGTATCAACCTCAATAGTGGCCAAACTTCATCGCAGCCTCCTCTTTACCAAGAATCTCTGAGACATCACGCGTCACAATCTGCCTAATGTCATCCAACCCATAGTAGATCATGGCGAAACGCGTGATACCTATACCCCACGCGAGCACGGGGTGCTCCACGCCGAGGGGCTTCGTGACCTCGGGTCTGAAGATGCCTCCAGGCGCGGCCTCAATCCACCCAAGCTTCTCGTGGTACACGTAGGCCTCCACACTCGGCTCGGTGAACGGGAAGTAGCCTGGCTTAAACCTTATCTTCTCAACCCCAAGCCTCCTAGAGAAGCTCTCGAGGAAGCCGAATAGGTGTTTAAGCGTTAGACCCTCCCCGCCCACTATGCCCTCACACTGATGGAAATCCGGAAGATGCGTGGCGTCCACCGCGTCACGCCTAAAGTTGTGGTCGATCGTAAAATACTTGAAGCCACCCCGCGGGTGCTCCGCGAGCCTGCGCACAGAGACGGAGGTTGTGTGTGACCTGAGGATCATGCGGGCGGCGACACCCATATCCCAAATCCCACCCCAACCAGCCGAGCCGGTCACCCAGCCGTCCCGGTGGGTGCTCCCAACCGCCTCCACCACGCTCTCAGGAAGCGTGTCCCCGAGCTCCACGCTCCCCGAGACACGGTAGCTATCATGCGAGTCGCGTGCAACGTGGTCCTGGGGCACGAACAGGGCGTCGAAGTTCCAGAACTCACGCTCAACGTATGACCCGTACATCTCTTCGAAGCCGAGTGAGACGAGCACCTCCTTCACCATCTCCAAGAACTCCACGTAGAAGTGCTTCTTACCCCTCACCACGTAGCCAGGCGCATACTTAAAAGTGTACTCTGGGAGAACAAGCTCCCGGTAGGCGCCGCTCACAAGGTCGCGGTGAGTGAGGGCTGAAACCCTCCTTTGAATCTCAAGCCTAGAGGGGTCCACCCCCTCCCTGAGCGCCACGTAAACCTCGGAGACACTCCTCACCGCGATGATACCCCTCTCCCTGAGCACACCCACCTCGCGGCTTTTGGGGTCCACTTCAAGCCGCCCCGACCCGCGGATAGCCTCGAAAAGCTCGGATACAGAGCGGTCCTCAGAGTCCCTCACAACACGTGTACCACCGCCTCCGCCACGCACAAGTCGGAAGAGCCCCCTCTTCACACCCCAAGCAACAGCGGCCCTGAAGTCCTCCTCCCCAAGCCCGCTGCGCACCCTAGCCTCATCGAGTGGAAGCTCACCCGTAGCCGGAAGAAGCCCGAACACCACTTCCTCAGGAAGCCTCTCCATACTGCGACCACGCGCCGTGAGCTCAGCCACCTGACGCGTAACAGACCGCCTCTCAACCAGCCCGTACCCCGCAAGCGTCTCCACGGCGGAGGCCACGGTTGAGCGCTCAACCCCAAGCGCGGCGGCCACCTCCTCTAGAGACTGTGGGCGACCCGGATGCTTCGAAAGATACTCGAGAACCCTGACCTCAACGTCGCTTAGCTGTATCACCAAGAGTAATCCCTCCTAACCTCACACGTTGGCCGACCCTCAAGGTCGATCTCACCCCCAAGAATCCTGGTCGTGGACACCGGGCGCCCGTCGAAGGCCCTCACAGTGTCCACAAGCAGTATCTGAAGCCCGCCCATACCCCGCTCAACCCGCACCCTGCTAAGCTCGCACGAGTAAGCCAAACTCTCCTCACTAGTCACAAGATGAGTGTACTCGGGGTCGGAGGCAACAGGCCCATAGTGGTCGCGCAGGCCCACAACCTCAACGGGTACACGGTAACCCGAAGAGAAAAACGACTTGACACGCTCACACCTCTCCTCAAACCCGGGAATCTCATGATACTTCCTGATAAG